>ERZ1022756.171-NODE-171-length-22085-cov-35.882161_pt1 | contig 22085 bp, 9 predicted proteins | sample MGYA00520902_ERZ1022756 | MGnify/ENA primary metagenome ERZ1022756 (study PRJEB33162, sample SAMN09537601) | freshwater metagenome | isolation source: freshwater | place: Canada:Alberta | collected 2017-07 | study: EMG produced TPA metagenomics assembly of the...
AGAAACTTCTTTCTCTTCATACCCATTTCAACAAGTTCAAATAAATCTTGAGTTAACTCATCCTGATTGATTGAACCTTTTGCTTTGATTTCTGATACAACCTTTTCAACAGCCTCAGTATTAGGGACTCCATTCAATAACACATCATTGAATAGCTCAGTAGTATTTACGCCAGCAGATATTAACTTGTTATTTAGACTAGGAATTCTATTATCGTAGTCAAATACTTTTGAGGCAGCATAAGTGAGTTTGTCGATTACAACATCGCTATAAACACGCTCACCTTTGTTATCAGTAACACCTTTGTATTTTAAGCTGATGTCTTGATAAGCTTTATCAATATACTGTGCTTGACTTTCAATAGTTTGAAGTCTATTCAAGAATGATTGTCTAGTATCAGTTTGATATGCATATCCCTCTTGTTGCAATTGTAAAAATCCTTCTTCCGTATTAGCAAGAGATCTAAGTTCTTCAAGCTCAAGATTGACAAATTCTGTAGATGTGTACTTAGCACGATTTAATATTGTGCCAAAAAGAAAATCAAACTCAAGATCTTTTGATCCTGATACATCTCCTTGCGCAATCTTCTGCACTCTCTCTTGTTGAATTCTTTCAGCAGAGTTTATAACCATTGCTGAACTCTTAAGCTTATCTTTAATTAAAGAGTTATTGAATATATTAATTGCTTCATCTCTAAACTTTTTTTGCTGACCACCATATCCAGTGACCCCTCTTTCTCTGATAGAACCAGTCATACCAAGTGTTGGTACTCCAGATGTCATGATAGCTCCAGACACACCACCAATAAATAGGTTTAGTAAACCTTCATCACTAGTCAATGCTTCTTTAGCACCATTAAAGAAAAGGTCGTTTAGAATAGAAGCATCCCCTGTCTCATCAAGCTTTGAGAAATAGTTCTGTGTACCAACTTGTGCAGCATATTGTGAAGCTTCTTCGAGTGCTTCAGTTGTATTGAATGCTAATCCAGCAATGTTTCTAGCTTTATAAAAAGTTTTGGCTAAGCCCTTTTCAGGAAGTGCTGAAAGATACTTCCCCTCTTTAAACATTATATTGTTAATAATGTTCTTTTCTCCCTTAAATGTAGAAGAGAATATTTTAGGAAGTTGTACAAAATTTGACCATGTTAGCAAACCAATGTTTAATCCATAAACTGTTTTACCAGCATTCTCAGCAAGATCATTGATGCTAGCCAAATCATCTCCTTGTGGAACATATCCTCTTTCAGCAACATATTTATCAATCAATGATTGTCTGAATTCCTGAGAAGCATTGAGAGCTTCTATACCAGCTTCACCAGCAGCACCAAATGTTGCTACAATACCTCTTTCAGCTCCCATCAATGCTCTACCAGCAGCGGCTTTAGAAGATGCTCCCAACCCCCTTAATGCATTATTTATGGTAGATAGTCTTTGTGTTTGTGGAACAAGATTGGCAGAACCAACAGCAGCGTCAGCAGCAGCAGCCATGCTTCTTCCTTGTGCAACAAGTCTAGATGTTAGACCAATTGCTTTGAAGGCACCAGACCATGCAAAACCACTGGCAAAAGCACCTGCTGCAAATCCAAGATTTTTAATAATGTTATCAGCTAGAAAGTTAGCTGTAAATAAATTATCTGGTTCCCACCAATTACCTTCTCTTTCTCTTTGAGTTTTATAATTTGCAAAAGTAGTTTCTAGATATTCATTATTAAAATCATTTAATTCTCTACTTAATGGATTATCGAATACTGCTTTGAACTCACCAGTCTTTGCCCAGTCAGCAACTCCATATACTAAACCAGCTGTACCATTTACAAATGTTGAGCCAGCAATGCCAGCAAACTTAGCAACACCGTTACCAAGTTTCTCTAGCGTACCTTGCTGCTTTGCATAAAATTCCTCATTATCCAATGTTGCGTAAACTCTTGGATACTTTCCAGATAAGTCAAGATTTCTTGTATTAACGTATGAGAAAGTTTGTCCCTGTTGAGGCACACTATCATTCATAAGTTTATAGAAAGTATCTATCGCACTTTCAGATTTCCCAGCTACATTGGCTGTAGGTGTTTTTACAAGATCTAATGGCTTCGCACCTAGATTTACTGGTCCAAATAGTCCTAATTCTTCTTCCATTAATATATTGGGAAATTAGTAGTTTCTTTTATGAGCTGTGCAGTTACACCACTACTGAATGCTTCCAGTTGTGGATTTATCTGTCCATTTATTTGCTTTGGTAAAGCAACATCCCCTATCAAAAATGATTTTCTCAAGGTGTTTGTATTTTTATCAAATATATAAATTCTTGGGTAAACTATGTTTGGATTTAGGGCATCTTCTTCTAAATCTCCCATTAATGAATAATTATCGCTACTGAAGTTTGAGAAGTCTTGGGCCTTGAAATATGCAGTGGAATATTCACCTGCCTTATTTAAGTTTGTAGTTCCACGTGCATTTAATAAGTCAAATGCATTTTTCACGTTTGGATTTACTGGAGGCTCATATCCAGTCAAGAATTTATAATCATTTCTTTCAATCTCAATCATCTCGCTTGACCCATCCTTACCAGTAATCTTTAGTGTATAAGTTGATGGTGATTGTAAATTTGCCCCAGGCATTGTGCTTATAGTTGCTCCAAACGCATCTGATAAAACTGAGCCAGAAAGATTATTATAAACATCTTCATCGAGATCTAGTTCGTATTTACTTAATACGGCCATAAACTTATTTCTGTAGTCTTCAGTTTTTTGATCTCCCTTATCAACAGTTACAGTTTTACCCATTGGAACTGCTCCATTCTTTTGATATGCTTCTGATAAAAATCTATTGTAATCTTGACTCTTAGCATCACCTAAGTTATCTGCAATTTCTTGAAGAAGTTGAGATGGTGCTGCTCTTTTTCTTTCACTGAATGGCTGATATTGCATTGGATACAGCACACTTTTTAAATCTTCTAGTCCTGAACCAAACTTAGCACCTAATCTAATCTGTGCTTGATTTCTCAACATCTCTTGATCTTTATCAACTGTTAAATTTCCAAATATGTTATACATTTGTGGATTAAGATTGATAAAGTCAAGAATATCTTGTTGAGAAAGGTTAACTGATTGTCCATTTACAGTGACAGACGTTGGTTTAATACTTTTTACAACTTTATCATAAGCTTCCATATCTACTCCTTGTAAAGAAGCAGCTTGCCTAGCATCTTGTTGAGACTTAGTCATTACTGACTTTTGACTCTCTATATCTTTTAAAATATTATCTGCTTCTGCAATTAGACCGTGTAATGGTTTTGGAACACTATCAGGATTTGTTCTATACATAGTTTGAAGAGCTGAAGCCATTATTTGAGCAGTGGTATTAATCTCCCCAGAATTTGGATTGACTGTCTTACCTCTATATGCAGCTGCCTCGTAAAGTTTTTTCTTTAACTCCTCTTCAGAGTCGCCTGGATTAGCCATTCTTAATGCTTCCATAGCAAGCTTATTAGTTATAGTGTTATATTGAGTAACTGACTCTGAATAACCACCTTCAACTATTGCTCTCACCATAGCAGGATCAGCATTTATTGGTGTATCTACACCTCCTGATTGAAAGTATGCTGCTTGATCTTGAAGCATCTTCATTTTCACATCATACTCATTTTGCGCTCGTCTATCTGCTGCAACCCTTAAAGCATAATCAGCATTCCATTGTCTCTGTCGTTGTTCAAAGTTATTAATCTCCATGCCCACAGTGAACCAAGGATTAACAGAATACTTCCTAGAGATTTGTTTACTGGAAAGAACTTCAGACATAGAAGAAAGATAATTATCTCTATATATCATTCCCTTAACAGCCTCAGGATTTCTAGCAACTGCTGCTAAACTTTCTACTCTTGATTCTTCAAGCTCACGATTCAATCCTTCAAAATAACCAATCTCATCACTTAAAGATTTGATTAACTTTTCATCGTATTCTTTAGTCTTAGCCTTATTTTGCTGCTCAGCTAAACTAATTTTTAAAAACTCAATTTTACCATTATTAAACTTTATGTTTTTATCTGCTGAGCTTGTGGCAATTGCTCCAAGTTGTTCAGGTGTAACATCTCTAAAATTATATCTACCTTCAATAGAAAGCTGCTCGTAGTCAGCTGGTGTTAAAGCATTTTTAAAAGCACTTAAGATTTTTGAAGCATCCTTACCTTTCAAAGTTTCTTCAACCATAACATTATTTATTATGGGATTTCCGTTCTCGTCTCTTAGATATCTTCCTTGTTCATCCGTCTTGAAAAGATTTGGGACAGTCTTCTCATCAATACCAACTTCTTTTGCAATGTCTTTAATCTTTCCCCAAACATCAATAGGAGTTGTATAGTAACCACTATAGCTAGCTCCTACGTTTGGGTTATTAAACCATTCTTGATCTGTTAGATTAAATAAATAATTGTTTGCAGGATTGTATTTTCCAGCATCAGTATCTTTCTGGATTTTTTCTTGTAGGGCTTTTCTCTGAGCTGTTGATTGAACAGATGCAATAATAGTTGGATCTTTAGCAACACTACCAGCCATTCCTGCTACAGAATTAACTAACTGATAATTTGAAAAGTCAGCAGCTGCAACAGTCTTTAGCTTGGAACCAAGATCATTAAGTTTAGATTGTAGATATTCTCTATCCTGAGGTCTAGAAATACTAAGCCCTGCAACTTGATCTATCTGAGATTGGATTCTTTGTAACCCTTGGTCGTAACGCTGTTGCTTCTCCATACCAACAGAAACCATAGCTTCAACAGGAAGCTGTTGAATGTATGGGTTAAACTGAGGTATTGCATCTGTGAATGAAGCCATATTATTATTGTTTTATCAAATTTAGTAGTAATAGTCCAGATTACATGGATTTAATTGCCTTGACAAGAGCTCCGTTTTTACCTTTAGTCATCTTCTTTTGTTTGTCTTCAGCAACTTCCATTTGCTTTGCATACAATTCAATTTCCTTTGGAGTCATACTTCCAAATGGTGTACCAGAAGATCCTGATCCTTCTAAGTTAAACTGAGCAAGAGGATTCATATTCTGTGCTCTGAATCGTGGATCAAATCTATAGTTGTAAAGGTTCTCGTATGTCTGAAGAGTTCTGTTCTCAGCTTGGTTCTGTAGATATTTAGCAGAGATAGAATTGAGAGCAGCTTGAGTTGTAGCTTTAGTTTTAGATAGAGCTTCTTGCTGTCTTCCGTACTGCTGATCAAAAATTTCTAGATTTTTAAGACCAGTTTGATTTAACATAGCTCTATTATCAGCAAACGCTTGATTCTTCATAGCCTGATTTAATTTAAACTGCTCACCAAGAACTTTTTGATTGGCTGCATATTTCTGTGCATTCAACGCAGCTAATGCAGCTGGATTATATCCAATCATTCTTTGGGCAGCTCTGTAATCAGCTTGATTTTGATTAATATTCTCCTGTAGAGAAATATCAAACGGAGCAGTTAGCTGCGGTTGGAAAGTTTGTGCTTGTACAGGTTCCAATTGATTTGTAGCAAGAGCAAGCATTTCTCCAGATAGTTGACGTGGGTCAAGAGCTTCTGCATCAGTTGGTCTGACGTAAGGAAGAACCTGATTAACAAAAGTCATCCAATCAAGCCCTTCTTTTTCTTCAGGTGTATAGTATTTTATTTGTGGAAGATTACCTAATGTTAGTTTTCTGTTTCTTAATTCTTCTACTGTTGGTAGGGGTGGTAACTTAGATGCAGATACATTAGCAGCATCAAGTAAAATCTCATTTGGATCTACTGTCTCTGTATACATAGGTTGAAGAGCGTTCATTTCTCTGCCTATACGTTCTCTAATTTGTTCTGTAGTTTCACCTTTCTGAGCCTTCTTAATAGAAGCTCCTTTCTTAGCTTGTTTCACTTTACCCTGTGCCAAATCATCAGCTACAAGACCATACTCTTCAGCAGTATCATTGATAGCAGATTGTAGATTAGCTAGTTTTATTTTCTCATCAGCACTGGCCATTAGATTTTGATTTGCTCCAAGCATGTTTGCTTTGAATGATTCAAAAGTGAGTAGGTCGTATGGACTAGTAACATTTAAGTTGTCAAGTTCTGTAACAGCCTTATCAATAAGTTTATTTTGTTTCTGTTCAGTTTTAGATAGGTCAGCAACATAGTTTTTAAACTTCTTACCTGCTGCTTTAGGAGCACCAATCATCTCAGCACCAAACTTTGGAACTTTTAAGTTACCAAATACTGTAAGACTAGTATTTCCTGTACCATCTTTTAATTTAACAGCAGGTTCTTCTCCCTCCACCTCAACACTTGCTTTTCCAGTAGCAGCATCTGTACCGTATTCTGCATAATCTGTATAACTATCGTTTCCTGTATTACCAAAAGAAGCACCTATTCCAGTTCTTCCCTTTCCATCAGACTCATCATGAGAATTACCTTTAAACATTACAGTTTCTCCTCCTTCAGGAAGATGATGATTGTATGAAATAGGTTCTGCATATCCACCCCAATGAGTTTTTAGATCACCACCCATAGCAAATTTATCTCTTCCTGTATACATTGCACGTTCGCTAGGAGGAGTGTAACTCTTCAAGTGTCCACCTGCACGTAGTGTATCCATTGTTGGATCAGGTTGTAACAATTGACTCAATTTGTAATTACCAAACTGATTAATTATTTGTGGATTTGCCATACCACCATCTCTCATATAAGAGGCGTTTTGTGCTTGCAATCCTTGAGTACCTTGATTAAAAGCCATTTGCTCAATATTGCTTTGAGTTTTTCTATTAGCAGCTTCTGTTTTTCTAATATTTCCGCTACCTGCAATATTACCAATGGTTTGACCAGCAAACTTTCCAATCATTCCTCCAACTGGACCACCAAGTAATGTACCTGCTACACTTCCAATTCCAGCACCTACTCTTCCAGCGCCACTAACACCATATCCTTTTGGACTTCCTAATCCAGCAGTGAGTTGAGAGATAGCATCTCCACCACCTTGTCCTGCAAACTTAAAAATATCAGTTTCCTGACCAGATGAATTGAGCTTTAGGAAATCAGGATTGGTTTTAAAGTTGGAAAACATTCCTCCATTATCCGCTTCTTCTAAATCTGTATAAATAGTGTTAGGGGCAAATGTATTTGCTATCTCTGTCCCATTCTTTGCAAGAGTAGTTCCTACACCATAAATAGGAAAGAATTCTTCCCCTGTATTTATTGGAGGTTTAGCATATCTTCTTTGCACTTGCTCAGGACGTGTCATAGAAGCTTGACGAGCAACATCACTTACACCAGCCATTTGTTGTGACTGTTCCATAAGCCGTTCCTCATCACCCATTTGTTGAATACCACCAACTACATCACCAGCTGCTTGAGCAACAGCCATTGGTCCACCAAGTTTACCAAGAGCAGCACTCGCACCACTCGCAGCTTTCTTTAACTTCTTTCCATTCTTAGCACCACTAGACATCTCACCTGCAATCTTTCCTAGTTGACCAATTGCATCAACAATTCCTGACTTCTTATTAGCCGCCTGTTGTTGTGCAGCAAGGCTTGCTTGATCTTGCGCTTGCTGGTTACGCATGTCTTGTGTTGATCCAGTGATGAACATATCATTCTGGTCATACAACTGTTGAAAGTTGATTGGTCGAGGATTAGTCTGAGGAGATTGATTGCCTTGAATCATAGCACCCATTTGAGCTTTCTTCAAAGCTTTCCCATGAACCTTTATAAAAGATTCTTCTGTAGGAAACTTCTTGTAGAACTCCTTCTCAGACTTAACACCTGCTATCTTTAAAATTTCAGCCTTCATATCAGTTGTATTTATCCAGCCAGTTATCTTTGTCTGGGTTATTTGTAAAGTTAAGTAATTGATTTAATTTTTTCATTGGTTGAGCATCTAATTGATTGATACCCAATTTGGCAACTGGATACTCTGTCACCTTCTTACCCTTGAATTTATAATTCTTTCCTGGCTGCATAAGCTTTGTATCTCCTGTGTCAGATACACCAAGAAGAGGCTCATATACACCTTGCATTGTAATCATGTTAGAATCTATTTCTACAGGCTTTCCCCAGTTGTCTGGATTCCAATATCCTCTATTGTCTTTAGTTATTCCACCATTTTTTTGTTTATCAATTGCTTGTCCTCCAAGCACACCACCAATCACAGTGGATGGCAATCCATACTTATTAAAGAAGTCAACAAATTTAGATTTATCAGCAACCATAGGTTTAGAAGGATTGAAGTATTCTCCTGCACCCCTGTAATCTTTTTCTTTGGTTAAAAACTCGTTCAGCTTGTTTTCGGTAAGCTCATCGAAGTGATCTTTAAGATATCCGCGCTTCACCATCTCATCACGCATCTCTGTCATCAAAAAGGCATCTACTTCTGTAGAACCAGATAAATAGTTATAGTTTTTGTTGGCAATCTGATCTCTTGGATCAGCTACTACAGATCTTCGAGGTGCGATAAAACTTTTCAACCCTTGGCCGTAATTTTGATTGTTGGCATCCAGTAAAGCATTGGTCCAATGGTGCTTGAGCTCATGTTGAACGGTACCTCTAGCGGGTTGATTTCCGACTAGGTGCGCTTTTTCAGCGATCTGGACATAACGATCCGTGGCAGGATCTATTGGTAAGGCATTGCGATGACTTCTGTTAAATGGCCAAGGCATCTTCCATCCAGGTTGTGAAAATTTTTTAAACCCAGCATCCGTAAGTCCCGATACACCCATACTACTGTCAAAGGTATATTGATCACCAGCAGGAATTTCGTCCACCACTGAAATGTTGAATGGAAAAAACTTACCATCTGCTGTCTCACTGCGGTTAAAACTGTTTAACAAGGATTCCATGTTAGAACCAAAGTCACGGTCTATTCTTCTGACTCTTTCCAGATACCGTGGATCACGTGTTAGCTGCTGGTAGTCCAGCGCTTCTCTTCGTACGTCTTCAGCAAAAGAAGAAGGCGTGTTATCGATCTTAACGTTTTTCAACACTTCACCAAATGGATCAATAGATTCATCCATTAAATCAAATACAACTTTATCAGAAGATCCAGCTGCTCTTCCAAATTGTTGAATGGGTTTGTTAGCAATAACTCTAGCTGAAGCTCGTGCTACATCATCAACTAAACCAACCCCAAGAAGATTTACTGGATCGAGAACAGCATCCATTGCAAAGTTGCCAAGATTTTTTCCAAATGATGAATAGCTATCAAGCCATCCACCAGGTTGTTGGAATCCAAATGCCTCTGATGGTGTTTGTTGTTTGCCTGTTAGCAATTCCATTGTAACAGCCTGTGGAGCACCTATTACACCAGCAAGACCTTGAAGGAATCTCCCGCTTCCTTGTGACATTGCTTCTTTAAGAGATTCATCTTTTCCTTCTACAACAAACTCGGGAAGATCAGGAAGAGTGAATGCACCATCATAGTATGATCCAACTTGTCTATTCTTGTAAAGTTCTGGATAGCGAGGATCGTTTATCGATATTTTTTCTGCATCACCACCTCTTTGCATACTCTTTGGTTTCCAATCCAATCCATTCTGGTAGAATTTCATTTCTCCACCATTCTGTTTTTTAGGAACTTCATTTTTTGAATCTTCTGATTTTTCTTTTTCTTTAGATTTTTTATGCATGTAGCTAAGACCACCTAATGTTCCAACTGCTCCAACACCAGCTCCTTTAAAGTATTTGTTATTTTGAGCATTCTCCCAATCTTTTAAAACATCCATTTGTTTTTCATCAGCAATCTTAGGTGTAGTAAGCATTACGACATCAGCTGGTTCATTTTCTTTCACTACACCTTTTGGAAAGCTTTCGACTTTCTCAATTAACTTATTGTTGTTATGATCAAAAAAGTTTCCAGCATCATCATAGTATATTCTATTTTTTAAATCAAATGGTTGTCCTCCAGTTAGAGAAGACACTTCAAATTCTTTTAATTTTTTTGGTAATCCTTTAATTGGTTGAAGAGGTTGTAGGTCCCAAGTATCTGTGAAATCAATAAATTTTCTACCTTGTTCATCCACTCCTTTTGTAATTAATCCATTACCATGAACACCACCAAAATTAAATTCTGGTTCAATTTCTATTGTTCCAAATGAAGACTTAGGATTATCAACTATGGATTGTAACTTATCCTTTTCAATTCTAAAATCATTTATTGATAATGTGTTATCTGCATTTTTAGAAAATGTATTATAGTTAGGCTCTAGTCCATTATATAATCTCCAAGCATCAAGTCTATTTTTAGTAGCATGTGTCTTAGGTTTAAATTTTAAAAAATTTGGAGTTAGTAATTCTGCTGGAGAAGCCAAAACTGTAAAGGGATCATACCCTATAGGTGTGATACTTCTATTTACAACTTCTCCCAAAACATTTGTTTTTCCAACATTGCCTATTTTTAATTGAGAATCTTCATTGATTCTAACATCTTCCAGTCCAGGTAACGGTTTAGATTTTATTCTTCCATAATCATCTGTAATTAGCCTTGCATCATCAAATATTTTTTGTCCTTTTGTACCAACAAAAACACCAGGACCAGGACGATTTTCTAATGCATACGCTCTTGTAAATAGTGGTAGGTCATCTATTTTTTCGCTTGGATTATATACAGGATATTTATATAACTCATCAAGCCAATTTGAATATGAACCTTTACTAAAATCCAAAGGTCTAGTCATTTCAAAAGTCATATCTCCATACCTACTGAATCCACCACTTGTGTATAATGCATTGTATCTAGGATCATTAGTTGCAAATCCTGCATTATAGTCCAATTTTTGAAAAGGTACATGGGTAGCCATATATCTTCCAACGTCTTCTGGGTTGCTTATGTCAACACCAGCTTTTGTCATCTCTTCTATAATGAGTTGTTGTTCTGGACCTTCTGGAATTTTTGGAGTGACTCCTCTGTAATAAGTTTCTCTTTGTGTTAATGCTTTCTTAGTTAGCTCCTCTGTATCCGATAAAGATTTTGAGTACCTATTAATATCCGTATCAGGATGGATTAATTTCTCATCTTTAAGTTTTTGTAAATGTATTTTTCTTTTAGCAACATCATCTAGATCAACTGCTTTGACAGCTTTTTTAGCAAGTTGTTTACCAGCTACTTTAGATGCTCCTGAAATTATTACAGGATCAATTGCTGATAATCCAAGGTTCACAGCATTCTGTAAGAATCCTTCAGGGTTTTCATATCCTAAAGTTTGAGAAAGATCTCTTTGATTAGAACTAAAGCTTCCAATATTCGGATTGACATTAGAAAAATCATAAGGTCTACCTCTAAGCATTTCAATTGTCTCAGTCATTGCTGCTTGAGGAATTGCCTCTAGTTTCATTGCAGTTGCTGGAGCTCCATATAATGCAGCTGATGTAAAGTCACGCAATGAATCCATTGTGTAACTTCTAGGAGCTGTGATAGTCACTTCATCAAGAGCAGGAAGACTAATTGTACCATCGTATGATAATCCAACTTGTCTGTTTTTATACATCTCTGGATAGCGAGGATCGTTTATAGATATTCTTTCTATATCGTTCTTGCCCTTTTGTGCAGAAGGTATTTCTCCACCATATTCTTTTTTAACAGGTCCTATAGCACCTGCATCATAAGCTGTTTCTGCACCTAGTATTCCAAGTAAAGCACGATTACCTAAAAGTTGCTTTTCAGTCATACGACCATAACGCTTATCAACAGGAAGGTAGGAAGAGCGATTACCAAAAGCATACTTAGCAGAACGATTGTAACCACCCAAAATATTTGGATTCTTTATTACAAAGGGTAAACCTGCACTAGCTGCATTAATGAGGGCAGATTGATAATCCTTGTTATAAGCAGCCATAGCTGCTTGTGTAAGATCTACGATAGATCCAGCTATGTTTCCTATTTTACCAATAGTCTGTGTTTGTGGAAGAGGGATAAAGTTTCCCATTTGCATTACATCAGTTGCTACATCAGCATACCCAAGCCCTTGTCGTATCAATTCTTCACCACGTCCAGGAGCTTGGTTTAGCTGAGGTTGACCCTGTAAGTATTTCAAATATTGATATTCTGGATTTTGTTGAAGTTCTAATCCTGCAATTTTACTAGCAATATTAGTATCTATATTTGTTTCATCTTTCTCAATGTTCTTACCTATTTGTGCAGAAGCCATTGTCTTCTTTGCATACTTTCCTTTACTAGGAGCAGAACCAGCTGTACGTGCGTATGTGAATCCTACAGAGCCAGGAATAGACATACCACCCATTGCCATTGGTAATTCTTCACTATCTGCTGAAGCAATAGTATTCATCAATTTGACAAAGTTCTTCTTGCCCATTCTGTTTTCTAATCTTTTGAAAACTCTGTCTTTCCCCAAATTTTGTTTTGCTTTTTCAAAATCTGATTCTGTAAACTTCTGTCCTTTTGTAATATCATAAATGCCTTTGTCATACATCATGAATCGAAGAGCATCTAAATCAGCTTTTACCTCTTCTGGCTTTTGTGAATGTTGATAATCCTCAAGAGCACTTTTACTAGCTTCTCTTTCTTTAGATCCTTGTACACCAGATAATTTAGGTTCTGCCATAGGAAGCATAGAGTTTCTAATAATCTCTGACTCTTGATAAGACATTGTGGGAGTGCCAACATGTGCAATTTCATGTGCTTCGATAGACTGTCTAGAAGAACCTTCGTAATCTAAAGGATTTATATTTATAGTTGGTCCACCAATATCAAAAGGTTTAGCTTCAGATTTTTTATATTTATTATATTCAAAAGGTTTAATATTTTCTAGAAGATCTAGTCTTTGTTGTTTAGTGTAGTCTACTCCCCCAACATCCTTACCATCAAGCCATCTATCAGGAAGATTTCCATATCCTGTAGCTTTTAATCTTTGTTCATATTCAGGACTTTGAATCCAAGACTTATAAAACTCTGCTGGATCTTTTGTTTGTAAATATGGTACAGTGGCAGTTGGTTTAACAGTTGGTTGAACAGCTTGTTGAACTTGTTGTGTTAAAGAGGATGGAATAAATTTACCACTCTGAGCAATTGGAATAAGTTCACCACCATCTTGAAACTGTCCTCCCCATGCGGGAGAATAGTTTCTTCCTTTAGTGTTATATCCTAGTCCAACAAAGCCTTCAGGAAGGCTAACGTTTGAATCATTAGCGTTGTCTGCTTTACCAAAGTTATCTAACCATCCTTTCATATTACTTGTACGAGATTTGTGCTGGAGCTATAATGAATTGTGAAACTAAATGAGCATCTGATTTATTATCAAGAATGTGTCTGATTTTCAATTCTTTAGCTCTGAGAGGTTCTTTCTTAAATGATCTTGATCCATAGTCCATGTTGATTTGATTCACTTCTTTATCAAGAGAAAGTGATTGACATGTTCTAACAAAGAGTGGTATACTCTTGTCTTTCACTACAGACCAGAATGTATTATACTGATAGAAGTTATCACTCTTAGTAAATGTGATAGTCTTGCTTTCAGCATTTAATATAGGATATTGTAAGTAGGATTTCAAATTGTTTATTGGTTTTGGCACCAACTCAAGTACACCTGTTGATTGTTGTCCATTGTAAAGAACAGCTTTGTTAAACCATATATTGTCAAGTTCTATTCTTGATACATCATTTGACACACCATAAGGATCACTAAAGTATTTGTACACCTTAGTATAGTCTTTTACATTTTGAAGAATCTCATCTTGATATTGATATGCAAAAGGATATTCAATAATGTATGGCTCTATGTGTCCATAGAATGTATTGTAGATAGTGTGATCTAGAAGATGTCTCCAGACACAAGCTGTCTGAATAGTTTCTAAAGGAGTGTTTTGATATTGATTTTGTGTAATGGTAGTGACAGGAAATGATTTTTGGTATGCACACTTTCCTTCAGATGTAATTGTAATCAAATTAACATCATCATCTACAATGAAACTAATTCCTCTAGTCACTTCGGAGAGTGTTACGCCTGAGGCAATAACATTCCCATACGCATCCGTGATGGTGAAAGGCCCTGAGTTAGGGCCTGTCTTTGTTAGCTTTATAGTGATTGTCTTTGACATATTATTATGAAGGACATCCAACGTTTGTTGTTGCTTGAATAGAACCGTTATATGGACCTGGCACTGAGCAATTAAGTGTGCTTGCTCCTGTGTATGTATAGAACACTGGTGGCATTGTAGGAAGAACATACTGTTGACCTACACCAAGAGTTGGTACAATTAATGTAAATGCATAATCTGCTGGATTACATCCTGCAAGCTCATAGTATGTTAAACATGTGGTAGTAGTTGTAGTGGTGGTTGAACCAGTAAGAACTACATCAATAAAGTTTGTACAAAGCCCATTTGATTTAATACGAACAGTTGTAGTTCCAACAGGAGCAAGGGCTGTTGTATAGCCAGCCAATAGAGCTGATCTAGATACACCTGATACAAATGCTGTTACATAACCATCTACATTAGAGAAGAGGTTAAATGGGCCCGTGTCTGTCCCAGCTGTCGTTAATGTTAGTAGTATAGTCATAATTTATATTATTGTACACAACAATCGTTGGATGTCATACTTATTGATGAAGCTAATGGAGCTGATTGAGTATTATTCTTGTAGTAGTAAATAGTTGGTGTAAGCGCAGTAGTATCTACACAAATACTATTTAGATAAGTGTTTGGCATAGAATACTGAGATACTGTAGGGATGCCATCACAGTTTGTATATCCAACATACACCACACCATTATCTTTTCCAGGATCTGTATTACCTGTAGCATCATCCAAATCCTCCTGACCAATTATAACATCGTAAGTAAAGCAGTTACAAGGACCAGCTGTAGTTGTAGTCGTAGTGGTGCTGCTACTAGTAGTTGTTGTTGTTGGTCCACTACTTGTTGTAGTGGTTGTGGTAGTAGAGCTACTGGTACTGGTGGTTGTAGTAGTTGTATTAACATATTGACCAGTGCCTACTAAATTACAATCTAGAGATACGATTTGTCCATTTCCTGCCAAAGAACAATCTGGCGCAGCTGTAGTTGTAGTTGTAGTGGTAGTGCTAGTTGATGTAGTACTAGTTGATGTTGTAGTTGTAGTAGTTGGATTAGGAACCAATACACCCACTAAGAAATCAAAGTCTTCACAGCAATTGTTTTGTCCAGAATAGAAGAAATTGTTTTCAGCAATATAGAAGTTTGGAAGATAACTGTGAAAGCTTATCCAACTCTTTGTATTCATGTTAAAAGACAATGTCCATGATACATTGCAGAAGTATTCTTCATCACTAAGACTAATGTCTTGTCTGATGGTTAGACCATTAATAACATTGTTGATGTAGAAACTTTGTTCAACTGGATCATACAGAATGTTATTTGACTTTGGTGCATAATCAAGCTTTGTGATAATCACTCTATCATATACACTGTCATAAACACCATGTAGTCCTATTCCCTTGAAGTGATTATCAATATTCACATCTGGGAAGTTATTATCAATCATGAATGGTAGATGCTCAACAAAGAATCTGTTCATTCCTGATCCAAATCCAGACAAGTCATTTACTTGTGTTCCTTGTACTAAGAACACTTGCCCTCTTTTTGAATCTACTGTAATCTGACCTTGAGGAATCTTTAGAAGCATCTTGTGTTGACTTCCTACATATCCAAGATCAGTTTCAGCAAAGTCAATTGGAGGAGCACCTCTAAACAATAATGGATTGCCTACATAAGCAGCCTGAGGATTGCTTGTGTCAATAGTCAATAGATTATTGTACATCAATGACTTGTTCTCAAATCTGGCTAGAATAGCTTTGTTCTGTATGCCATCTAAGCTTACAAGATTTCCATAGTTCTGTGGGAAATCAAAGTAAGAAATAGCTCTATAGATGAGCCAGTTGTTCACTCTATTGTCAGCATCAATATTCTGAGCATCAGAATAGATTGTTCTGAATGGATAGTTTGTGAAACAAAGTCTTGCTTCCCAATCAGGAGGTAAATGTGTAAATGTATTCTCTCTGTTTTGCTTAGAGAATGTTGTGTTATAGTAGTAGGTGTTGTCCTGTGCAATAGGCACAAAACTTTCCTGAACCCAATCATCTGGAATGTCTGTACTAACATGTGGCCAGAAGTCTCCCTCTCTATTGTTAAAAGCTTGTCTTAAATCAAGATTGTAAGAGCTCTCACAATAGAAGTTTGGAATACCATAGGCAAACAGATAGAAGTAACCATCATAATATGTAACGGTTGAGCTTGGGGTCACTCCTCCAGATCCACCTGGAGGGAAAGTTGTACTAGTGGTGGTAGTAGTAGATGTAGATACAATCACATCTGTTCCCACCTCATTAGGACAGTCAAAGTTGTGTGCTTTGTAAGAAATGATGTTTGCCATCACTCCTTGTCCAGGAATGCTGTAGTTCTCGAGAATTGATCTCGCAGAGTGCCAGTATCTAGGATATGCAACGTTACCTATCTCATCATAGAAGATGTCGCTATCATCAGGAGCATTCACTCTATTGTCAATAAAGAATGGAAGCTTTGTTTTGAATGCGAATCTGCTGATAAATGTATCACCACCAAACACAGTTGTGGATGGATTAGGTGAGTTAATTATGTATTGATAACCTGTATCAATTGTTTCGTATGAATAGATTTGTCCCCACTGATTGATAATTATATCCTTCAGTGATGCATAATATGAAACAACCTGTATCGGTTCTTCTTTAGCTGGTGTTCCACAGTTTCCTATTTCTGAAATAGTGAATCTCGATCTATCTGAAACAATACTTGTTATTCCAGAAAGCATGTTTGGACTCTGGTTAGGATAAGGAAGGGCTGTAGTGTCTTCCTTTGTTTTTACAAAGACAGAGCTTTCTCTGTTCCAGTTATTAATTGGAAGATCATCACCAACAGCTTGCACACCTGGGATTAAGTATCTAGATATATCAAGTTCTCTTTGTTTGATGCCTTGATTATCAGGAACACCTACACCATAGTTGTAATCAGCAATAGAGTTGAATGAGTATGCGTAGTTTCTTCTAGTGATACCATTAATGTAAATGGTCAAATAAGACTGATACGCAGTGAACATAGCTGTTGCACTGAATGGTGTAGTGATACCTCCAAGTCTAGCAGAACTATCAAGAGCAGCCTTCTGTGCAGCTTCAGAGAGAAGTCTGTACTTAGCATTATCCTTCACTTCTACAAAGTGAGCTTTACCTGCACCAAACATTACACTTTCTAGCTTGAGAATGTCTGCTAGGAATGGTTGACCAAATGATGTCTCTGGAGAGTTAAAGATTTGTCTGTATCTGTTCTCATCTTTAAAGCCATCAAGTGGTGTTGTACCACCACAATCTGCTCCAGATCTCACTCGTGATATAAGTCTTATTTGAGAAGTTGCACAGTTTGCTGTACATATAACTGCTGTGTCAGCAACTACCTCCACAGTAACTTCATTATCACCAACACTTCTAACTGTTGGTCCTAGGAATCTATCATCATAAGAAGCTGTAAATCCAGCAAACAATGTATCATCTAGTGTATATACATCATAGTCAGCATATCCCACTTCACCTTGACCAATAATAATTGTTGGTTTTCCAACAGAACATATTTGATCTTCCTGTACAGAAGTGTAATCCTTATAGACAAGTTTGTTATTCTCGCAAGAATAGTATTGAATTCTAGCCAATGGAACACCATTAATTGGATTAGTCCCTAGACTATCGATGATTACATCAAATGGTTTACACTCACTCTGGTAAGCATTGTTTGTTGTTGTAAGGAATGGATCTTCGTTAAGATCGTTATAAGGATAATTAGGGAAATAGAACGATTGCTCTTCTCTTTGATACTCACCAACATTTCTTAAAATACCTTTAGCAACAATAGACTTATTAACACTTCTATCACCACGAACAATCTTAAATCCTACAATGTCAGCTTTCTGATCATCTGTAAGATTTGATGTTTGGATGAGTGTTAATATCTGAGAAGGATCAATCTTTACACCAATAGGAAAAACAGCATCATTCCCCATCATCATTGATTGTGGTGAAGAGAAGATTTTACTTTCGTAAATAGGTGAGATGTTTACATCTGGGAACTTGTGGTGTCTGATTTTTTGTCCTGCAAGGTTTCCCCACACGTCTGTGTTGCATGGATATTCTTCAACAGATTCCCAATAGGCAAATTCGCCAAATTGATATGGTCCTTTGTAAGCATCATCTGTTGAATATTCTGGAGAGAATCCTGTGACAGTAGCTGTGTTATAAATCTTCCAATACGGTGCATCATTAGTTACTGGGTCTGGTTGTCCTATAAAGTCTGGATCTGTATCAGGAATATTTGGTAGTAATTGTTCGTATGATGTAATAGCTCTTCCTGGAATATGGAAACCATCTGTCTGCTTTCCATTTTTTAGAAGGAACACTATCTCAAAAGCATACACTTCATCACGAAGATATCCTCTTAGATTCGTTGCGTTTATTTCGTTTGCATAGTTTTCTGTTGGAGGAATTCTCCAAGATTCCCATAGCAAATCAATATTATTAGCAACTTGTTGATAGTTGATTCTATCAATAGATGTTAACTGATCCCATACAAGAACATCCTGTACAGCTGTTAAATCTTGAGCAATCTCATAGAATGGAAACTTTTCAAAGATGTCAGCAATGTCAAGAACAATTGTTGATTGGCCTGTGTATGTAATCTGCTTGATGCTGTTGTCAATAAAGTATGTACCAACAAGATCAACAGATGATACATCATTGATTGTCTTGATTACAGCAAGATTGAAATATTCAAACTGGCCAGTTGTATCAAGATTGTCAATGCTTACAACAATAGACTTTCCTACAGGATAGTTGAAGTTAACTGTTGTAATGAATTCATCAGCAATGGGTGTAGGATTGGTAACTGAGTAGTAGGATGTAAATGGATTACCAGCTGGATCAGAATACTGAATAGCGAACTGATACGTACCAGCAATAAGGTTTCCACCACTAACAACGTCAGTGATTACTATCTCAGGAATGTTAAAATTAGGCTGAAGCTTGAGTTGGTTACAATCAAGATCATCTGTATAGATTGGACTGCAAAGAGGACTTCCTGATCTAAGAATTTTAGGAATGTCATCAATGTCTAAGTATCTTCTAGGGTTGTAACCATCTGTCCAATAAATCTCTGTGTTACAGTTTGTGATTCTGTGGACAATCTTATGTATAGGATAGTTAATGTTGAAGTTTAAGCAAGGAGCATTTACCAACACTCTATACACACAATCATTATTATCCATGTAGCCAATTTGACTATCTCCTGTGGAGGGATTTGTAATGAAGAATATGTGTTTGTTCTTTTCTATAATGAAGTGCTCACCTATAACAACAAATCCTTCAGGTACACGAAGACAAAATTCGTTACCAGATTCGTTCTGATAGTTTACAGAATTAGAATCAAAGTTTTCAACAGCAGCATTAAGGGCATAGGTTAGCCTCCCCTTTTGAATTTGATTCAGTGACTGATCAAGATTCAATCCTGTAGTGGCATTGTTATACTCTTGTCTGACGTTACCTTCTCCTTGCTCAGCCATAGGTATTAATTATATCTTCTTCTGTACCCCCAACGATTTGTTCTGTTAGGAAGCTCGTACATGCTAAATTTATTCAATTGTTGTCTTATTCTACGCTGCTTTGCCCAAACATCTTGTTTCTTAATTTCAATGTCTGCCATGATGAATGCTTCGTCAGAAAGACTCTTGTAATATACAAGCTTTTGTTGAAGCTGATTAAACGTTTCATCATTGGTTTGATTAACCAACATTTCAAACACTTTGTATTTAATAAAGTGTTCTAGGTATTCTCTAATACGATAATTATCAGGAATAAGCTGGTTTCCAAGACTGTCGTAATCTTGAGCATAGAAAACAAGATGGACAACACCATTTCTGAAATTCGTAACGAACTTGTTGTCTCTAATATCGAATGAATCCTGAGTAGATGAACCTGGTGTAAAGTTATGAATTGGAACAGATCCTTGACCATACATTTCCCAGTTTTCTGTATAGTTAACATCACAATGTCCTCTTGCGGAAATGTTTCCTGGCTTTAGAAGATATTGTCTCTGGTAGGTCATTGCTGTCTCATTGTTTGTCTTGTAGACAGTTTGCATGAACTCAGGCATGCAACTACCATCACATCCTACATTTCCACAGCAAGGGCTTTCAATAGCGCAATCTGTAGTGATTGGACTCACCTGTATAGTTGTTTGTGTAGATGCTTGAGAATAGAATGAGTTAGCTGTTTGATATGGGAAGCCATTAATCACTGTACACATCCATGCTTCACGAACAGCATAAAAGTTGTCTGGAAGTCTTGCTTCAAAGTTATCAACAACAAGAGCTGTCTCAGCTATCACGTATGTAGCTCTTCCCAGCTTTCTTAGACATTTGTCTAGATAGGTGGGGAATAATAGATCATCTACAGCACCTGTATCAAAGTAGCTTTTTAATTCTTCTTTGACAGTGGAGTAGATTGGATCTGGGCTTACGAAGTTAAATTTATAGTAATAGCTCATCTTTAATTACGATTCCATGTTGCATAAATATGTTGATACTTCTCGTCAACTTTCAGATAGTGGTTAATCAATCTAGAGTTTTGTCTCGTTGGTTTGAATAACCACAAATCAGAAAACTTAAATCTACAAGATCTTTTAAACCACTTCCATCCAAAGTAATATCCTTCTGTATGGTAGTTGAAGTTGTAAATGTACTTTCCCTTCTCTCTAGTTTTTTTCCAGTCGATTGGAAGATTTATATACTCTTTACCATTGACCACTGTGGTCCTCACTCTTTTCTTTTTGTTGATTGCGAAGTCTCCTATTCCACATGGGAGTTTCACCTTCTCCCCTGTTTCAAGCATGTGTTCAACAAACATCTCATTGAAACCATAAACAACTCTCTTCCAGTCATCGAAAGAGAGGTTTATTTCAGGTTTCTCACTCTTGAAATTATTGTAGTTTTCTTTTGAGGCACTTCGCCAATCTATTGGTACTCTCATCTAAATTGTGGTGAGTTTGGTGATTGACCATCTATTCCATCATCAGTCATGTCAGTCTTCAGATTGAAATAGCTCTGTAGAAGCTTCTGTGAGGTTAAGTCTAACACTTGTTTCTCCAAGTATCCTGGAAGAGCAAACTCTTTATCTAGAGGGTTCTGACAAAGCTGGTCAGTCGTATAACTTGGAGTTCCACATCCACATTCAGGATACATGATACTATTAGGTACATCTTCTTCAAAAAGAGCTACAAACCTAACAGCCTGTAATGCTGGATTGCTGACATAAAGATAACCATTTGAAATCCAGAAATACTGTTCTTTTTTAATAACAGGAAGTTTTAATAGGTTGAGATAACGATTGACAGTTATCTCTTTTATCTTAGTGCCTTGTCCAGACATTGCGTTTATTGAATAAACACCTTGAATGACGTATTGATAATTTCCTTCAGATATTCTAGGAAGTTGATATTTTGATCTTGCTACAGAACAAGGATCTGCATAATTGCAGCATTCTGAGATGGGCACCTCACACATTTCCAAACATGGGATTGTTGTAAAAAGTGTATCTGTTGCCCAGAGTTTTCTAAGATTGGTTTCTCTTTTTATCAACAATAGTGCATTATTCCGCACTTCAGACGCAATTGCTCTGTCTGTGATGAGACTATCCGTTGACATGATCTTGTGTGTTGCTCGCACATCAGATACTAATTTTCTTAGTGTTGACATTTTGTGTTTCTGATTTTCAGAGTTATATGTACTCAAATTTAATCATTTTTCCAAATAAAAACTCCCAGACATTAAATGCCTGGGAGAAACTCTACAAAACCAATAAAGTAAAGTTTATTTGAATTTAGTTTATAGGTACACACAAACTTTTAATTTGTGTGTTATTAGCAAGAAGTTGCTGCACTCAACGCTCCTCCACTCGATACTGTCCACTTAGTACTTAAATTGGTTATGTAAATATAACCACTATAAGGAATGGTTCGTGCACTATTAGTGTACAACACTACACCATTAGCTAACACAGGAACAGATGTGTACAATGGAGGCAACAATACAG
>ERZ1022756.173-NODE-173-length-21975-cov-15.492381_pt1 | contig 21975 bp, 20 predicted proteins | sample MGYA00520902_ERZ1022756 | MGnify/ENA primary metagenome ERZ1022756 (study PRJEB33162, sample SAMN09537601) | freshwater metagenome | isolation source: freshwater | place: Canada:Alberta | collected 2017-07 | study: EMG produced TPA metagenomics assembly of the...
GCTAAATGCGGTTGCGTCAGTCACGAGTGTTGCCTTTCCTAGTTTTGGATACTTAGTTGGTTGATTTACTTCTTTGTTAGTTCTTTGTTGCTTGCTCGAAGGACATTTATTGCCGCTTCGAAATCTTCTAGGCTCTCCCAGCCTTGGTAAACGCTTGCAAACCTCATGAAAGCCACTTCATCAAGCAGCCTTAGAGGTTCCAAGATAGCCAACCCAATCACGTGTGCCTCGACCTGTGCCGCACCTGTGGAGCGAATGGTCTCCTCCACCTGCTGAGCCAAAATAGCCAGATCAGCATCTGAAACCGGTCTGCCCTGGCAAGCCTTGCCAACGCCGCTTACGATCTTGTCTCGGCTAAATGGCTCAGTTACGCCGCTTCGCTTTAGAACGCTCAACGAGGTGGTCTCAGAGGTGGTGAACTTCTTGCCACACTCTGGGCACTGGCGCCTACGGCGGATGCTGGTGCCATCCTCGCTAGCCCTGGAATCTGTGACCCTGGAGTCCGAATTACGGCAGAAAGGACAGTTCATGAGCTGATGCCTTTCTGTCGTCAAAACCTTGATTTTTGTTGGATTTTCCCCGAATTTCCCAATAACCTTCCACTAGATGTGGAAAGTTTTCGCTCTTCCGTCCCTATATCTTGTGGTTTAAGGGGCATATTTGCAAATTTGTCCGATATTCGGCGTGTCGCAAAATTCTCCCTATAAATCAAGCAATTTGTGCGGTCGAAGGCCGCTGAAATCTCTACTACCCTGAGAAAGATGCTAGATCCAGAACTAAACCAAGACCCAAGCGAGGCCCTGAAAGCCGCCTTTAGGCGTCACGCCTCCGGTGTGGCAGTGATTACTACCCTGGATCAAGCCGGAAACCCCATTGGCTTCACCGCCACCTCAATGACCTCCCTGGGCTCGAATCCAGCTCTAGTCACCTTCAACGTTTCCCGTGGAGCATCTTCCTGGCCTGCAATATCCACCGCCAAGCATGTTGCCCTTCACATGTTGGGCTCCAAGAATCTGAACTTGGCGCAAAAAATGGCAGCAGACAACACCAAAAGATTCCTCGATTCCGATTGGGAAAGATCTGAGTTTGATTTACCAGTATTCAAAGATGTCACTGCGGTCTTGTTTGGGAAAGTGCGCGAATTTCATCACGTTGAACAGAACGCTGTTTTCATAATTGAAATAGTTTCTGGAACCACAGGATCCGAAGATAAAGCGTTGCTATATAACCAGCGCGCTTACTTCACAACTTCAGAAGAATCTCTCTGAACAAACCCTTGAGTTCCAAGCAAGGCTTTCAATTCACCTAGCAGATCGTCGGTAATTTTAACCGTCGGCTGAAGCCGGAAGCTACGAGGATTGCTTTCATCCAAAAAAGTAAGGTGCACTTCCTCCTTACCTGGATGAGCCTTCAAGGTTGAGTCAAGATTTTCCAAAACAGATCTGGTTGCCTCTGACTCTTGTAGCTGCAATCTAAGCGGCCCACTCGATGCTCCTTGGGCGCCGATTGCAATTGACTCCAAAGAAAAAGCCGAGATAGCCAGGCCATCATCACGCATGTTGACACGGCCTCTAACAACTACCACCTCATCGTTAAGAAGCTTCTCCGAATACTCACGGTAGGTCTTTCCCATAAACATGACATTGAGCTCACCCTCGAAGTCTTCAATCGTCACATTCGCGTATGGGTTTCCAGAAGAACGAGCCACTCGGTGAGTCACGCTTGAAATTAGCCCAGCGATGGTGACAGTCTCGCCGTCCTTGATGTCCTCACTGGTGAGAAGATCGCCAATCGTAAATTCGGCAAACTGAGCGAGCTGACGCTCACGCCCCGAAAGCGGGTGGTCAGAAACATAGAGACCCAGCATCTCTCGCTCGTGGGCGAGCTTTTCCGCCTTGGGCCACTCCGGGCGGTCAGGGACCGAAACCGATGTTCCAACGCCCTCAAATAGATCTCCGAAGAGGTCCACTTGACCAGCCGACTCATTGCGCTTTGTCACCGAGGACGCATCCACTGCTTCCTCGTAGATCTCAAAAAGTGATCTTCTGGTGTGACCAAGCGAATCAAATGCTCCAGCCTTGATAAGGGATTCAATTGTGCGCTTGGAACAAACCTGCTGCGGGACGCGAGCTAAGAAATCGCTAAACGAAACAAAGGTCTTTTCTTTTCTTGCTTGAATGATTCCCTCAACAACGTTGTGTCCAACGTTTCGAATGGCACCCAATCCAAAGCGGATATTCTCCCCGATTGCCGTGAAGGCTTCCACCGATTGATTTACATCGGGTGCGAGAACTTGAATGTTCATCCGACGGCACTCGTTTAGATAAATTGCCAGCTTGTCTTTTGAATCCCCCACCGAAGTAAGTTGAGCGGCCATGTACTCAGCTGGGTAGTTAGCTTTCAGATACGCGGTCCAGTAACTCAGAACTCCATAACCAGCGCTGTGTGCCTTATTGAAGGCGTAATCGGCAAACGGCAACAGGGTCTTCCAAAGAGTTTCAATGGCGGCTTCCGAGTATCCCTGGGCAAGCATTCCGCCACTGAAGTCCTTATAGGAACGATCTAGTTCCTTCTTATCTTTCTTACCCATGGCGCGACGAAGCAAGTCAGCTTGAGCCAAGCTAAACCCGGCTACCTTTTGCGCAACCGCCATTACCTGCTCTTGATACACAATCAATCCATAAGTTGGATCAAGAATGTCTGCAAGAGTCTCAGCAAGTTCGGGGTGGACAGGTTCTGACTTCTGTAATCCGTTTTTCCGAAGGGCGTAGTTGGTGTGGGATTTTTCACCCATCGGCCCTGGTCGATAAAGAGCAATAACGGCTGAGATGTGTTCGAACTCAGTTGGCTTTAGAGTGCGAAGAAGTGAGCGCACCTGAGCGCCATCGAGCTGGAAGACCCCGAGGGTTTCACCGCGGGACAGTAGGTCAAAGGTGTTCTTATCCTCATTCAGATCTAGGTCTTCAAGAACAACAGTTACTCCGCGGTTAGCCTGAATGTTTACCAATGCGTCATCCAACACTGTGAGGTTACGAAGGCCCAAGAAGTCCATTTTTAGAAGCCCAAGCTTTTCACAAGGTGGCTGGTCGAACTGCGTGATCACCGCTCCGTCATCGTCACGACGCATGATCGGAATTACGTCAATCAGTGGCTCAGCAGACATGATCACACCTGCGGCGTGGACACCCCACTGGCGCTTGAGGTTTTCAAGACCACGAGCAAGCTCAAATATCTTGGCCGAATCAGAATCGGTCTCCAACGCTTCTCGGAATTCAGCAGCTTCTTTGTACCTCGAAGTTTGCTCAGCCTGTTTGTCAGCTGGCTTTTCTACTAGCTCTCCCAATGAAATGTCTCTTCCGAGCACCATGCCAGGCATGAGCTTGGTTAGCTTCTCCCCTGCTGCGTATGGCATTCCCAAGACTCTCGCCGAGTCCTTGAGAGCTTGTTTTGCTTTGATGGTTCCAAAGGTGACAATCTGTGCCACGCGGTCTTCGCCGTACTTCTGACTCACGTATCGAATCACTTCGCCACGACGTCTATCGTCAAAGTCCACATCGATATCAGGAGGAGAAACACGATCAGGGTTCAGGAATCGCTCGAAAATCAAACCATGCACGATTGGGTCTAGCTCGGTAATTCCTAGTGCATAAGCAACGATTGAGCCAGCAGCTGAACCTCTTCCTGGACCAACTCGAATCCCCTGCGCTCTAGCCCAAGCAATAAAGTCTGCAACCACCAAGAAGTATCCAGGAAAGCCCATCTGCGCGATAACGCTAACTTCGTATTTGGCCTGATTTGCTTGCAATTCTGGAACATTCTGGCCGTAGCGACGCTTCATTCCGCGATCTACTTCTTTAGCAAACCAGCTGGCCTCTGTTTCTCCTTCTGGCAGCGGGAACTTGGGCATTAGATCGCGCTTTTGGAACTCAACGTTGCAGCGTTCAGCAATCAATAGCGTGTTGTCGCAGGCATCTGGATGGTCTCGGAACAGCTCACGCATCTCAGCTGGTGATTTCAAGTAGTACTCGGCACCGTCAAACTTGAAGCGATTCGGATCGAGCAAGTTTGTTGAGGACTGGACACAAAGCAAGGCCTCGTGGGCGGTCGCTTCAGAAGCGTGGGTGTAATGCAGATCGTTTGTTGCAACAAGTGGCAGACCGAGCTCCTTGGAAAGCCTTAGAAGATCGGCGGTTGCTCGTCTTTCAATGTCAATGCCGTGGTCCATGATCTCGACAAAATAGTTGTCTTTGCCAAAGATGTCCCTATAGAAAGCCGCGGCCTCTAGAGCCTTGTCGTACTGACCCAGCCGAATAAGAGTCTGGACTTCACCCGAGGCACAACCGGTGGTAGCAATAACTCCCTTTGCATACTCTGCGAGTAACTCACGGTCCATTCGAGGTTTGAAATAGAAGCCATCCAGATATGCCTTTGAGGACATCTTGAACAAGTTGTACATTCCCTCGGTGGTCTCAGCCATCATCGTTAGATGGGTGTAAGCACCACCGCCGGAAACGTCGTCTTCGCCACCAGTTCCCCACTTGACCCGCGTACGATCGGTACGCGGCGTTCCTGGAGAAAGATATGCCTCAATTCCAATGATTGGTTTAATGCCATTGGCCTTGGCGGTTTGGTAAAAGTCGTATGCACCAAAGTTGTTACCGTGATCGGTTATTGCGATCGCAGGCATACCCATTTCGGCTGCTGCTTTGGTGAGGGGACCAATGCGAGCTGCGCCATCGAGCATGGAATACTCGCTGTGCACGTGAAGGTGCACAAAAGAGTCCTTTGCCGACAATGAAACCCCGCCTAGGTATTTGAGTGATTGGGTTTTAGCCTAAGGCTATTTAGGACCGAAGCCGTTCAAGCACGTCCGCCAAGTCCTTTGGATACTCGGAAACCAGATGAATAGCTTCACCTGAGATAGGGTGCGAAAAGCCAAGCTCTTTAGCGTGGAGCCACTGTCTAGTGATACCGAGCTTTTTTGCTAGCTTCGGGTCCGCTCCGTACATTGTGTCGCCAAGTAGTGGGTGCTTGAAGGCAGAAAAGTGAACGCGAATCTGATGTGTTCTTCCTGTTTCCAGATTGACTTCACACAAAGTTAGTGCTGGAAACAATTCAAGTGTCTTGTAGTGAGTGATGGAAGGTTTGCCGCCTTCAACAACAGCAAACTTAAACTCAGCCTTTGGGTGCCTGCCAATCGGAGCATCAAATGTACCCTCGGACGGGTCTGGGTGACCCTGAATAATGGTGTGATATATCTTGTGAACTTGTCGATCTCGAAAAGCCTGCTTCAATCTCGAATACGCCAGCTCGGATTTTGCGAGCATCATTAGTCCACTCGTACCGACATCCAAGCGCTGAACTATCCCCTGACGCTCTTGAGCGCCTGAGGTTGAAAGCTGTATTCCTAGAGCCAACAGAGCACCAGCCACGGTGGGGCCATCAAAGCCAACTGTTGGATGCGCAACAACCCCTGCCGGCTTGTCAACTACGACAATGTCCTCGTCCTGATAGGCGATCAAAAGATCGTCAACTGGAGTTTCAACAACCCGAAGGGGTTCTGTAGGTTCTGGAGGAACAACTACCAATACATCGGATAGATTTACACGATCTGATTTCGACAATTCTTTGGAAGAAACTTTGACGTCGCCATGGGCGCAAAGATCCGCAGCAGCGGATCTGGATATTCCAAGCAATCGAGCCAGTGCTGTGTCCACTCGCTCTCCAGCTAACGAGCTGTCAATTTCAAAGCGAAGGCTCATTTTTGTTTTGGCTCGATGCCGCCAAGGTACTCTCCGCGCATTACTCTCAATACGCTCAGGCTCGCCATCGAAACAATAAAGATGTCGGCCAAGTTGAAGATGGGAAAGTTGAATGGGATCTGAATGAAATCCACCACGTGGCCATTTCCAAAACTCGGTTCCCGGATGAGTCTGTCTATAAGATTTCCAACTACTCCCCCGAGAAAAACCCCAATCATCAGCGACCAGGAAACCGAGGTCAGCCTTCTCGAAAACCAAATGGTTGCCAGAGCGGCCGCGAAAGAAATCACGGCGAGTATCCAGGTGTATCCAAACCCAAGCCCGAAGGCCGCTGAGTCGTTATAGAGAAGCCTCCACGAAAGAATTTCGCCAATAACCGGATAGCTTGTTCCAAGCTCCAAAGATGCAATAGCTAGATTCTTTGTAAATTGATCGACTGTTATCGCAATCAGGGCAACAACAAAATACAGCCAACGACTTAGCTTGGCTTTAGAGGTCATCAAAAAATTAGCTGGTAAGGCCAGGTGTGTAGCCAGGGGCTTGAGTTGGGGCAACACCAGCTGCATCAAGGTCACTTAGCTGTGACTCGATGTAGCTCTTGAGCTTGGTGCGGTACTCGCGCTCAAAGCTCTTGAGTTCTTGGATGCGGTGCTCAACCACTGCCTTCTCTTGCTCTAGGCGGTTTAGCTCGGAACGCTGCTGCGCTTCGGCCTCGCGAACAATTCTGGCCGCAGTAGCGTGACCCTCAGCGATGAGTTCATCGCGCTTGACCATACCTTCACGCACGTGCTCATCGTGAAGCTTGCGAGCAAGCTGGAGCAAGTTGTTGGTGTTGGATGAATCGAGTGTGGATGGGTCGGACACTGCCTCTGGGAACGGAGTGACGGCAACCGGAGCCACGGATGGAGCAGAAGCAAGCTGAGCTGGAAGGTCCGCTCCGCTTCTTTGAAGTTCGGCGATGCGGCCATCGGCAGCAAGTAGTCTTCTGCGAAGATCCTCGTTCTCCTGGTGAACGCGCCTTAGCTCAACAACGATCTCATCTAGAAAATCGTCAACCTCGTCCTGGTCGTAACCTTCGCGGAACTTCGTTGGCTGAAATCTCTTATTGACAACATCTTCAGGGGTTAATGGCATTACGGATATCCTCTTTCGATTGGCCGACTAGGCCGTAGCTATAAAAGCCTAACGCAAGATCTAATATTGGGCTAGATGAGGCCTTGAACCAAGTTCCTGACCACAATTACAGCCAAAACCAGCAGGGTCCAAGCAAAATCAAGCGCAATGGCCCCGAATCGGACGGGTTTTATGTATTGGCGAAGAAACTTCAACGGTGGGTCGGTGACAGTAAATATGATCTCTGAGATTGGCAAAAACAAACCTTGTGGCCTGAAGCCAGGCCTGAAAGAGATCAGCAGATCTAGAATCAGGCGACCAATAAGTGCGTAAAAGTAAATCTGAAGTGCCCAGTAGGCAACCAGAGCTAGTGTGCTCATCGGGAAGAAACTATGGACGAACTAGGAGTTCGTCAACTTCGCTTAGCTGCTCTTCTTGTTCTTCCTGGTTCACTGCAACGTGGGTAGGAGTAAGCAAGAAAACCTTTGAGGTCACGCGGCGCATGTGTCCTTCAAGACCCTCTTTTAGTCCAAGCATGAAATCGAGCATGCGGCGTGAGTCAACTTCGCTCATCTCCCCCATGTTTACAATCACAGGAATACCGATGCGGTAGTGAGCTGCCACCATCGGTGCTTCTTCGTATGACTTTGGTTCGATTGTGAAAATCTCTGCAACGTCGCTTGAGCCTCGGCGTGATCTCTGAGGAACAACTCTCGCCGGACGCTGGGTGTTAGTCACTGGCTCTGCCCTGGTTGGCAAGTCATTGGACTCCTCGGCGAACCCAAGAAATTCCATCCCGCGCTTTAGTATTCCGGCCATTAGTTCCTCCTGTAGTTGGTACATCCCCAAGAATATGACAATTAGGGCCGTTTGCCCGTTATTGCGGTGCCAATGCGCAAGTGTGTCGCGCCATAGCCAATAGCCACTTCAAAATCAGATGACATCCCCATCGAGAGCCCACTGGCCTCTGGCGAGAGCCTTTGGAGCGTTTCAGATAAGGCAGCTAATCGCTCAAACTCGAGCTCAGGAGCCTTATCAAGCCCACCGACCCCCATTAGGCCGGCAAGGACCAAACCAGGCGAATTCAGAACCTTGGTGGCGAAACCTTCGAGGTCCGAAACTTGGATGCCACCTCTTTCAGGGTCCTCGGTCAGATTTACCTGAATGAAGACACTCAAAGGCTTTGGCCGCTCAGCGGTGCGCTTTTGAAGCTCAGCCAATAGCGACTCACGATCTAGTGAGTGAATCGCGTCGGCATACTCCAGCACCGACCTGACTTTATTGGTTTGCAATTGACCGATGAAGTGCCACTTCATTGACTCGCTGGAAGCAGCTCTGACCTCGAGGGCCTTCGGGGATGCTTCCTGGTCTCGGTTTTCGCCAAAGTCCCGGGCACCCAACTCAAGCAAGTCAAAAACCAGTTGTGGAGGGTGATTTTTGGTGACCACAACTAAAGTGATCTCGTCTTTGGATCTGCCACAAGCGGCAGAGGCGGCGGCTACTTTTTCAACTATTTGGTTATATCGTTGAGCTAATTCGCTCACTTACCCTCTTAGAAATTCAGGAATGTCTAGGTCGTCGCCAAAAGTTCCATCGGCGGTTTGAGGCCTCCTTGGAAGATTTGGGGAGTCATCAATCTCGATTTCTGAAACCGGCTCATACTCCGACGCGAATGAAGGTGTCGGGGCTGGAGCCTCATCCATTTCAATGCTGTCAAAAAACGATGCCGAGGAAACAACAGGTTCCTCTGGTGTCACAATCGGTGCCAAAAGTGGCTTCGACTCGGTCACTTCCGCAAACACGGTTCTTGGCATCTTTCTAGGCTTAGGAGCTCCGCCATCGAAACCGGCAGCAATCACAGTTATGCGAACCTCATCACCTAGAGTGTCGTCGATTGTAGTTCCGTAAATAATGTTGGCTTCAGGAGAAACTGCTTCCTGAACTAACCTTGCAGCTTCATCAATCTCGTGCAGACCAAGATCAGATGCACCCTGAACCAGCAGTAGAACACCGTGAGCACCATCGATGCTGGACTCAAGTAGAGGTGAAGACACAGCCATCTCCGCCGCTCTAACTGCACGGTCTTCTCCCTTGGCGGTACCGATTCCCATCAATGCTGAACCAGCACCCTGCATAACTGACTTAACATCAGCAAAGTCAAGGTTGATCAAACCAGGAGTGGTAATCAAGTCGGTAATACCTTGAACACCAGCTCTCAAAACATCGTCTGCGGTATTGAATGCTTCAACAACAGAAACGGTCTTGTTTGCAATCTCTAGAAGCCTTTGGTTGGGCACAACAATCAGAGTGTCAACTTCGGCACGAATTGCCTCAATACCCATCTCTGCCTGCTGCATGCGACGCTTACCTTCGAAGCCAAATGGCTTGGTGACAACACCTACGGTTAGAGCCCCTACCCTCTTTGCTACTCTCGCAACGATTGGTGCTGCACCGGTTCCGGTACCTCCACCTTCACCCGCTGTTACAAAAACCATGTCTGCTCCACGAAGAGCCGCTTCAATCTCTTCCTCGTGATCCTCGGCGGCGCGCTTACCAACCTCAGGGTCTGCACCAGCTCCCAAACCGCGAGTTAGTTCGCGACCGATGTCTAGCTTCACGTGGGCTTCACTCATCAGTAGAGCCTGGGCGTCGGTGTTGATTGCAACGAACTCAACGCCGCGCAGGCCTGACTCGATCATGCGGTTAAGCGCGTTGACGCCACCGCCTCCAACTCCAACGACCTTGATAACGGCCAGGTAGTTTTGGTTCAAGCCCATGATGCTCCTTCAAATCCTTAGTTTTGCCAGCAATAAATACCAGACCAGCTAAACCCTCAAGCTCGCGTATAGGGTTAAGCTACGACTGCTTTTATACACCGCGCCAAAAAAATAGGCCCACATGGCCCTGAATTGCCGTAAGTGAGCTGGGCGTGTCTAAAAGTTGTCGAAGCGCACAACTGGTGCGTTCGGCGATGACACATCGAAGGTCACTCCAGTTGCCCCTTGGTTGTTTGCAATAAGGGCCTGCAGCACTTTTGATTTCAAGACAGCATCTGAACTGTCACCCCAGCTGATTCGCTGACCAAGGCTGCCACGCAAACTCATTTGAACATCGTCTTTTGTGTTGGCCTGAATTACCTCTACTTGAGTTAGCAGTTCTACAGGCAACGCTAGTAACACATCAACCGCATCCCTAAACCTTTGAGAGCTAGTTGGCTCCTCAGAAATCAAAATTCGAGGTAACAAATCCGTTGGCTGAGCAAGAGCTATTCGAACTCCTGCTGGATCGTGAAGCCACAAAGCCCCCTCAACTTCAATAATGCAAAGTGCTTGCCGTTCCGAGATTCGCACCTGCAAAGAATTGGGTGGCACGGCAGTTGCAGCAAAGCTTTCGATAAGAGAAAATCCAGCAAGGGACTTAGCGACTTCGTCTTGGTTTAGAAGCGGCAAAGGGGTTCCGATATGTCCAGCAAGAGCTTTGGAAACTTCATCAGCATTCAATCGTTGCGTACCAACAACGTTCACCTGCTGAATGGCAAGTAAGGGCGAGAAGGTTGCAACCGCAGTAAGAATTCCAAGAATTATCACGGAACCAACAGAAAGAGTCGTTGCTATCCGCCTGGTCCTTCGAGCAGATACCATTCTGTTTACCATTGCGTTTTCTATGTCGCGAGCCAACACTCGCCTAGGCGCTCTGGCTAACGAGGTGCCTGTCCTTGCGCTCTTGACAGGTCTTTTCTGATTTGGTCTTTCCATTGCGGCGCTAGTTCTCCAGAGCTTCGATGATCTCCGGGACCATCTTGTAAACATCGCCGCAACCCATAGTCACGATAAAGTCCCCCTCACCGGCAAGCTTGGCCGCAACACCAGATGCGTCGGACCAACTAGGAACGTAGTGAATCTTGTCCTTTTGAGAAGATGCATTCAAGATCAGCTCCCCAGTGACTCCTGGCTCTGGATCTTCCCTGGCTGCGTAGATGTCCAGGAGCACGACCTCGTCGCTTGCCTCAAGTGCTTGGGCAAACTCTTTGGCAAAAAGTCTTGTGCGCGAATAAAGGTGTGGCTGAAATACAGTCACAATCTTTCCCGAACCAACTACAGCCCTTGCTCCATTAAGCGCCGCGGCAACTTCAGTTGGGTGGTGGGCGAAGTCGTCATAGACCTTCACTCCCCTTCTTTCACCATGTAGTTCAAATCTGCGTTCGGTGCCGCCAAACTTTGCAACCTCTGCAAGCGCATCTCCAAATGCAAAACCCAGACCAATCAAAGTTGCAACAGCCCCAGCAGCATTCAAGGCATTGTGCCGACCGGCTATTGAAAGTGTGGCCGAAAGTGTCTCTCCCTGGTAAGTAAGGCTAAATTCAACCTGAGCGTTTTCCACAATGTTGCTTACGCGAACGTCGGCGACAGAAGATTCACCAAAAGTGATCATCGGTTTGGTTATTAAATTCGCAACTTCTTGCGCCCCAAAGTCATCCGAGTTGATTACAACTAGCTCTTTGGAGTTGTTAGCGAAATTTGCAAACACCTGATGGAATGCTTCGATGCTTCCGTAGTGATCTAAGTGATCAGGATCGACATTTGTGATCAAAGCAACCGATGTGTCGTAATGCAGGAAGGAACCATCGGACTCATCCGCTTCAATTACAAACAGCTCTCCTTTTCCACTGCTCGCACTTGCACCAAGGGAATTGATAACACCGCCGTTAACGAAGCTTGGGTCTTGATCTAATCCAAGAAGTGCGGTGATAATCATTCCAGTCGAGGTGGTTTTTCCGTGAGCTCCGGCTACCGAAACCAGCCTTTTCTGTGATGCCAGGTGAGCAAGTGCTTGCGATCGGTGAATAACTGGAATGTTCTTACTTTTAGCGAGCAGATACTCAGGATTGGTTGGCCATAAAGCGCTTGTCACCACAACCGTGTCGGCGTCGGACAAATTTGCTTCGTCGTGTCCGATTGCAATCTTTGCTCCGAGTTTTTCAAGAGCGACGATGTTAGGGCTGGTCCTAACATCGCTTCCAGTGACCTGGTGTCCCATACCGATAAGAATCCGTGCAATTCCGCTCATTCCTGAGCCACCGATACCTATGAAATGAACCTTGCCGAAGTCACTCGGAACAGGTTGTGAGAAGTCTGGCTTTATCATCTTCTAGACAAGACCTCCTCAATCAATGCTACAAATCTCTCCGTGCCATCAAGAACCCCTGCTTGTTTCGCTGCCTCAGCCATCGATGCAAGCTTCTTGGAGTCTGAAATAAGCGGAATCAGGGTTGCACGAACATACTCTTCGTCAAAGTCCTTGTCCGCAACAGTCAATGCTCCGCCTGCTGCAAGAACGTCAAGAAGGTTGAACTTCTGTTCGCCGTTTCCAACGGCGTATGGAATGTAAAGAGCTGGTAACCCAACCGCAGAAAACTCAGAAACAGTTGCGGCTCCGCCTCTTGAAACAGCAAAGTCGCTGGCCGCGATAGCTAGCTCCATCTGATCCACGTATCGAATTCTGCGGTATTCAGGTTCAGAAATCTCTGAAAGAGCGCTGGTGCCGCCGATGATATGCAAAATCTGGATTCCAGCCGCTTTCAACACAGCTCTGGATATTTCTATAGTCTCATTGATGCTTTTGGCACCAAGTGAGCCACCGGTAACTAGCAAAGTAGTGGTGTCGGGTCTTAGGCCGAAGAATTTCCTAGCAGCTGCCACATCTTTGTTCTTGGCGAGCTGGGTGATTGCAGGTCGAAGCGGCATACCTACAAACTCGCTGTTTGCCAGATCTGATGACCGAAATGCTTTTCCAGCGGCAGCGGCGAAGCGGTTGCCGAACTTATTGGCAATCCCAGGTAATGCGTTTCCCTCGTGGATCACAAGTGGGACCGTTAGCTGCTTGGCAGCAAGGTACGCTGGTGCGCTAACGTATCCCCCGAAGCCAACAACAACATCAATGTCGTACTTCTTGATGTATCCCTTCACTTTTTTTACCGTAGACAAGAAACGGAACGGAAAGACCAGGGCCTTTAGATTTGGTTTCCTTGGGAAAGGTAGCTTGTCAATAGTCAACAGAGGAAAGCCAGCCTCAGGAACCAGCCTCGCCTCTAGGCCCACGCTCGTGCCAAGAACAAAAACTTTGCTGATGGCATCTTTTTTGATGAGAGCATCGGCAACGCTCAATAGAGGATTGACATGCCCTGCGGTACCGCCGCCCGTTAGGAGATAATTCGTCATCTTCTTCTTGCCCTGCGACCGTTTCTGTGGTTGTCCTTCTCAATAGCAAGAACGAGTCCGATTGCACCCAGTGTGGCAATCATAGAAGAGCCACCGGCGGATATCAGCGGTAGTGGAACTCCAAGTACTGGAAGAACGCCAAGCACAACAGCGATGTTGACCGCGGACTGCGACACGATCCAAACAATCACGCCCACAACCAAAACTCGGCTAAAGGTGGACTCTGAGCGGTTCATAATCCCAATAAGAGAAGAAACCAAAAGTGCAAAGATACCAATAACCACAAGGGCACCAATTAGTCCAAGCTCTTCGCCGATGACAGCAAAGATAAAGTCGTTTTCAACCTCGGGAATCCATGACCACTTCATCTTCGAATTCCCTAGGCCAACACCAAAGATTCCGCCGGCCGCGAGAGCCCACGTTCCGTGTTCATACTGCCAGTTGAAAGCTTCCGAGGTTGGAGACCCTGGGTTTAGCCAGGCAGTGATTCTTGCCATTCGAGAAGCGCTTGAAGTTGCGGCAAAGAATCCGGCTGCGGCAACCAGAATAAAAATTTGACCAAGTGGCTTCAGTGGCGCCCCAACAATGGCGGCAGTTCCGAAAACAATTAGCGCGATGATAGTTGCAGTTCCAAGGTCGCGACCAATCATCACAAGTGCAAGGGCGGCACCGCCAACTAACAGAATCGGATATAGAACTCGTTTTGGATCATCGAGTTCCTCTTCGCGATTGCTCACAAACCAGGCGATGTACATAATCAAAGCAACTTTAAGAAACTCAGCTGGCTGCAGAGTTAAGCCAAAGATAGAGATCCAGTTGGTGTTTCCGTTCACGGTGATTCCGATAAATGGGACGGAAAGCTGCATACCGAATCCGAGTAGTAATGCGTACCTGACAAGGAAACGAAGTGCGGGTAGCTTGAGCGCTGAAATGCCCAGCATGAGCAAGAATCCACCCAATGCGTATAGTGACTGCCTGGTAAAGACGTAGAACGCGTCACGATTTGCAACAAGGGAGTCAATGGATGAAGACGACAGAACCATGACTAGTCCGAAGACAACCAAGAAGATTGTGAGTCCTGCCAGACGGTAGAAGTAAATTGACTCGGCCTGAAAATTGTCCCTAAGCCACTCCCCGATTTTCCTCCGCAACTCACCCTTGGGTCTAGTTGACTTGGATCTGGTTGGTTTCACTTTGTTGCGGGCAGAAACTTTAGCTTTGCTATTGGTCGTTGTATTAGCCATTTGAACCCCCCACGGTTTTGGAAACGGCATCAGCAAACTGCTTTCCGCGATCTTGGTAACTTGCAAACTGATCCATCGATGCAGCTGCAGGCGCTAGCAGCACCACATCGCCGGCCTCTGCGGTAGTAGATGCCAACTGAACTGCCCGAAGCATGACATCATCACCGTCTTGAACCTCAATCACTTTGACTCCTGGAGCCAGCTCCGAAAAGCCTTGAAGGATCTCTTTGCGATCCACCCCAATTACGATCGCTGTCCTAATGCGTTTGGCGAACTTGGTTATCAAGTCGGAGATATCTACTCCCTTTAGGAGCCCTCCAAGAATCCAAACCACACTCTCAAAAGACGATAGGGATGCTGCGGCGGCGTGGGCGTTGGTGGCCTTCGAGTCATCTATGTAGCGAACCCCCTCATGCTCTAGAACTAACTCAATGCGGTGTGACGAAACTCGAAAGTTTCGCAGGGCTTCCCGACAGGCAGCAGGTGGAACACCAAATGATCTTGCTAACGCCGTTGCTGCGGCTATGTTGCTCAAAAGGTGCGGAGTGAGAACTCCCAGTCCGTTGAAATCTTCCAGGCTCGCTACCTCTAAGGCGCTATCTGCACGCTGGTCCAAAAAGGCGCGATCAACCAAAAACTCATCGACAAAACCCACGTTACTTGGCTTAGGAGTTCCAAGCCCAAAGCCAATTGCTCTAGCGCCTTCGTTGACGGTCGCCGCTTGAACCATCTCCTCGGTTGCGGAGTCCTCAAGGTTGTAAACGCAGGCAACTTTTGTGCCCTCGTAAATTCTTGCTTTGCTTTTGTTATACGCTCCGAAGCTGCCGTGCCAGTCAATATGATCGTGAGCAAGGTTCAGGCAAGCTGCACTGAATGGCTCAATGTAGTTCAAGTAATGAAGTTGGAATGAAGAAAGCTCGACTACCAAAACTTCGTATTCAGCTGGATCTCTGATGCAATCAAGAATTGGCTTTCCAATGTTTCCGCAAGCCACTGCTTTTACCCCAGATGCAAGCAACATTGCTTCTGTTAACTCCACAACAGTTGTTTTTCCATTGGTTCCGGTGACGCAAATCCATTCCTGCTGATTCTCAAATCGGTCTCGGAGTCGCCATGCTAGATCTACATCCCCCCAAACCGGTGTGCCCTTCTCTAGGGCGCTGATGACAATCGCGTTGGTTGGCGGCACGCCAGGTGAAACAACAATCAGCTCGGGCGAAAATGCATCCACGGCAGTGATCTGGTCATCAATACTGCCAATCACGTTCTCAATCCCCAAGACATCGACTATGTCCAATATTTCCTCGGACGCGGACTCGGCGACGATTAGCACTTTGGCACCTAGCTCATGCAGAGTGTCTGCTACCGAGAATCCAGTCTTTGCTAAACCGATAACAACAACTGAGAGTTGCGACCAATCGGAGTGCCAGCTGGAAAGATGCTCCAGGGAATCCGTTTTGTTAGCCATAGATCCACTCAAGATAGAACAGTCCGATTCCGGCCAACACCGAGAGCCCGGAGATAATCCAGAACCTAACGACAACAGTTATCTCTGCCCAGCCCTTTAGTTCAAAGTGGTGATGCAGTGGACTCATTAGGAAAATTCGTTTGCCTTTTGTGATCTTGAAGTAGGCACGCTGCAGAATTACTGATCCTGTAACAATTACAAACAAGCCACCAATCAGAATCAGCAGAACCTCGGTGCGGGACAAGATGGCCAATGCAGCAAGTGCACCTCCAAGACCCATTGCACCGGTGTCACCCATAATGATTTGCGCAGGAGTCGTGTTCCACCACAAGAACCCAATGCCGGCTCCTGCAATTGCAGCTGCAATAACCGCAAGATCTAATGGATCGCGAACCTCGTAACAGGCACCCAGGTTTTCAACGGCACGACCACAGGCTTGATTGAATTGCCAGAATCCGATTACTGCATAGGCACCGATAGCCATGATGCTGGCACCAATTGCAAGACCGTCCAACCCGTCTGCGATGTTTACACCGTTTGAGGTTGCAGAAATCAACAAGAAGATCCAAAGCACAACCAGGATTGACCCAACAATGGTTCCAAACATCATCAGGTCAAATCCAGAATCGCGAATCACCGAAATCTTTGTTGATGCAGGGGTTATGCCGCGCTCATTAGGGAAACCAAAAGCAAAGTATGCAAATATGACGGCCACTACCGCTTGGCCAGCGATCTTCGCCCAGCCACCAAGACCGAGTGAACGCTGTTTGTGAGTCTTTATAAAATCATCAATAAATCCAACGATTCCTAGCCCGACCATTACCAAAATCACAAGCAAGGCTGAAACGGACGGCGTTTCACCGTTTACAAACTTTCCGGTGAAGTAGCCAATGATTGCAGCAAGGATGATGACAACTCCACCCATGGTTGGAGTACCGCGTTTGGTGTGGTGATTTTTAGGTCCATCGTCTCTAATGAACTGCCCCCAGTTCCACTTACGGAACAGCCATATAAAGGCAGGGGTTAGAAACAGCGTGAAGGCAAGTGACACAGCTCCTGCTGTCAGTAGCGCTCTCACTTAGCGGCCTCCATCAATTTGTCGCCGAGAATTCTTAGGTTCGCCGACTTGGAGGATTTGACCAAGACAGTATCGCCTTGAGAGAGTATCCCACGCAGGTACTCCAAAGCCTGTTCAATCGTGCTGAAAAACTGGGATTCGCCATCCCAGGACCCCTCTTGGCTAGCACCCATGTGAATCAACTTGGCTTCATCTCCCACCACTACAAGCTGGTCAATGTTCAGTCTCACAACCAAGCGACCCATGGCATCGTGCTCGGCTTTGGAGAACTCCCCTAGTTCAGCCATGTGCCCCAAAACCGCAATTGTTCTAGAGCCCAGGCGACCTAGCTGAGCCAAAGTCTGAAGAGCTGCTTTCATCGAGTCCGGACTGGCGTTATAGGCATCGTTAATCACTGTGACGCCATCGGGTCTCAAAACCCGCTCCATTCTCCAACGCTCAGCTAGTTGCATTGACTGCAACGCTTCACGTATTTGCTGATGGGTTGCCCCAAGCAAAGACGCTGCTGCTGAAGCGGCAAGAGCGTTCATGACGTGAACATCGCCCAAAATATTCAGCGAGAAAGGCTCATCGGTTCCATCCGGCCAATGCATGGTGTAGCTGGTTCCAGAAGTCGTCAGACCTATGTCGCTTGCGCGATAGCCCGCATCGTCTGCTGTTCCAAACCAAGTAACTTGAGCACTGGTTGAACCGCTCATGGCGCGAACATAAGAGTCGTCTGCGTTCAAGACCAACTTTGCGTCAGATCTAAGTGCAGTGGCGAGTTCTCCCTTGATCTTTGCGGTGGTCTCGATTCCACCGAATTCTCCCACATGAGCCAAGCCGACTTTCAAAATCACACCCACGTCTGGATCTGCCATCTTGGCTAGGTATTCAATGCTGCCGATTCCCTCGGCGCCCATTTCAACAACCAAGAACTCGGTGTTTCGATCTGCTCGAAGAATAGAGATTGGTGCTCCAACCCGATTATTGAAAGATTCGATCGGTGCAATAGTTGGTCCAACTTTGCTAAGAATTTCTCGCAACATGTTCTTTGTTGTGGTCTTGCCGTTGGAGCCAGTTATTCCAACAACTCGAAGCTTTCCGGTTGCCTTCAGCTCCTTTGTTAGCCAAGTGGCAAGAGCACCTAATGCCTCAACGCTGTCGCTTACGATGATCTGGTTGATTTGATCCGCGACTTGATGCTCCACTACGGCAGCGGTGCAGCCCTTTTCTAGAGCACTGCCAACAAACTTGTGACCGTCGGTTTCTTCACCGGGCTTGGCGAAAAACAAACTGCCAGCCGCCACCAGTCTTGAATCGGTCTCAACGGATCCGGTAACAATCTGTTCTGGGTCACCAATTAGCTTGCCACTAAGAATATGTGCAAGATCGCCAAGTTTGATTTCAATCATGGAATATTACCACTCGGTCGCAATCTCAGGAGACACTGTGGTGGAAGGTGCAACGCGGTTGGTCAAAAGCACCTGAGAAAGAATTTTTTGGTAGCTAGCAGCTGCCGCCATCGAGTTGGTGTGGACCTGTTTAGGTTTATAAATCATTACACCCATTGCGTATTGCGGATTATCCACCGGCGCCATTCCAAAAAACGAAGTTGCGAAGTAGTCACCGTAACCGGCGCCTTCTTGGATTTCAGCTGTTCCAGTTTTTCCGGCTGAGCGATATCCTGGGACAGCAGTTGCCTGACCAATCGCACCGTCTTCAACTACCTTTTCCAGCATCAGCATCACGTCTTGGGCGGTCTGGGCTGATACTACTTGCGTGGAAGTGGTCTTTGGAACCGACGTCATCGCTCCAGCATCATCCGCGCAACCCGCAACCAGAACTGGGTTGACTCTGACTCCCCCGTTGGCAAGAGTTTGATAAACCGACGCCATCTGAACAGCGGAGACAGAAAGACCCTGGCCAAAGGTTGTGGTGAAGTTAGTAACACCGTCCCAGTTGTTGTAATCGCTTAGCAGTCCGCCTGTTTCACCCTCAAAACCAACTTCGGTTGGCTTTCCAAATCCAAAGCGCTGCATGAAATCAAATCTGGTGCTAGCAGGAATGTTCTCGGCGATCTTGATAATTCCGACGTTGGAAGACTTTGTGAGCACACCCGCCAAAGTTAGGTTCCAAGTTTCGTGTGGTGAAAAGTCTTTGATAGTTCTATCGAAAAGAGGCATTTGATCTGGTGCAACAACACCCGTTGCCATAGTCGCAAAGCCTGTTTCAATTGCCGTGGCTGCAGTAAGGGTTTTCATGGTCGAGCCAGGTTCATATGCATACTGGAAAACTCTCGCACCACGTTCTTCGGGAGCTGACTTACCTGGGTCATTTGGGTCCACGCTTGGCGCTTCGGCGGCAAGAACAATGCGACCGGTCTTTACTTCAATGACTACTGCTGTTGCCCAATCTGCATCAAGTCTTTCCACTTCACTGGCTAAAGTCTGTTGAGCGTGATATTGCAAGCTGGCGTCGATAGTTAGGACAACATCTCTTCCGTGGGCTACCTCTTGGGTAACAACAGCGCTAGATGGGATCCTAATTCCATCCACTCCCCGCTCAAAGCGCTCCTGACCGTCAACTCCTGCTAGACAGGCATTGAATTGACGCTCAAGGCCAGCAAGAGCCAGGCCATCGGTATCAACGAAGCCAATCAAGTTACCTGCAACCGCTCCGTTTGGGTAAAGGCGATTTTGATGGGCATCCGAGAAAATCCATGGAATCTCGAGTTCCTCGATGCTTCGGTGAGTATCGGCATCGACTCGTTTTTTCAAGTTCACGTAGTTTGAAGTTCCAGTGAGCTTAGGAAGCAAAACTGCGATGTCTTCTTGCAGGATACGAGCTAGGTCCGCAGCCACCGCTTCCACGCTAATAACCTGCTCAACGCCATCAACAACCCTTGAAACTGGTTTCACCATCGAAGGAGCGGCGTTGATGTCGTAACGATAAACGCTCGTTGCAAGAACTTCCCCGTTGGCATCGAGAATGTCACCGCGAATTGCAGGGATCGTTCTTGTTACGGCGCGATTTTCATATGAGTATTCACTAATGGCCTCAGCACGAACAATTTGAAAGTCAATCAAGCGAATGGCAAAAACAACTACCAGAATTGCAGAAACTGTCAGGAACAGCCTCATCCTTCTAGTTATGTTGGTTTGCCCCGTTTGATTCATTTGCGGCGAAACCTTTCAAGCGCTATCTAGTTGGCGAAGCTGGAATCAGGCTGGTTGAAACAGTGGTCGGAATCGCTACTGGTTCAGTTGTGCTAGCCGGAACAGTCACCTGGTTGATTTGAGTTGACTCAATAATCATTGCTGAGTTAGCCACCAAATTCGTGGATTGAGCACTCGCGATTGGCGCAGGAAGCGGCTGCCCCAAAACTGATTGATCGGTTAGGCGAAGGAAAACTGGATTGGTGTTTGCCACCATACCTAGCCGGCTCGCTGTGTTGAGTAGATTTTGATTCGAGGCTAGGGAGGAAACTTCTTCAGAGAGAATCTGTGAAGTTGTGTCTAGTTCCCGCTTCTCGCGCTTTAGATCAGATAACTCATACACCGATTGTGATGTCAGGATGGTTAGAAGCAAGTGCAGTAGCGATACGGCGACGAATCCTGTTACCAGAATCATTACCACCGGAGCACTGAGGCGTGATTTTCTAAGTGATTTCATGCTACTTTCCTGATTTTCTCTGCCACTCGCAAGCGCACCGATGCGGAGCGAGGGTTTGCGGCTATTTCCTGGAGGGTTGCCTGTTCGGCACCCTTGATTACTAATTTCAAAACTGGGGCGTGCTCTGGAAGCTCAAACGGCAATTCAATTGGTGCGGAAGAAGTTGAAGCCTTCACAATCGCCTGCTTTACGATCCGGTCTTCGAGGGAGTGATAGGCCAAAACAAGAAGTCGGCCACCCACTTCCAAAGAATTGATTGCGGCTGGAATCGCGCTTTCAAGAATCTCGAGCTCTTGATTCACGGCAATCCTCAGAGCCTGAAAGACTCGCTTGGCAGGGTGACCCGATGACTTGCCGGGAATGAATGGAACAACGTCGCTGATGATGCTTGCGAGCTGCTTACTGGAAGTTATTGGAGACTTAACCCGAATCTCAACAATTTCGGAGGCAATCTTCTTGGCAAATCGCTCTTCACCGTATTCTTTGAAAATTCGAGCTAGTTCCTGCTCGCTTTCGGTGGCAAGTAGCTCGGCGGCAGTATGGCCGGATGAGGCGTCCATCCGCATGTCAAGCGGAGCATCAAAGCTGTATGCAAAACCGCGATCTGGGCTATCAATCTGCATTGAGCTAACGCCTAGATCCATCAGGATTGCCGACGCTTCAGAAAAGCCAAACTCAGCAAGAGCTTCAGGAATTTGCTCATAGGTTCCGTGAAAGTAGTTCACTCTGGAACCAAAGCCCTCTAGGCGTTTACCCGCTAGATCTAGTGCAACTAGGTCACGGTCAATTCCAATTACGGTTAGGTTCTCAAAAGCTTTAAGGAAAGCCTCGGAGTGTCCTCCGAGGCCAAGGGTGCAATCAACTAAGACTGCCTTTTCGCTTGCGAGCGCTGGTGCCAGTAGTTCCAGTGTGCGCTCCAGCATTACTGGTTCGTGTAGTGATTCTAGATTCTTTTGATTCATGAGGTGTAAGGCCCCTTAGCCGCCTGATTGGTTTTGATATCGGGGAAGAAAATCAAACCCAAATCAGGCAGTCAAGGTCAAAACAGGCCTGGAATCACCTCCTCGGAAATTTCCGAGAAGTCATTTTCTTTATTGGCTAGATAGTCAGCCCAAGCTGTTGCGTCCCAAATCTCAGCGCGGGATCCAACGCCAATGACCACTAGCTCTTTACCAAGTGCCGCATAGGTTCTAAGAGCTGGCGGGATGGTTACTCTTCCCTGCTTGTCAGGGATCTCGTCCGATGCACCGGACAGGAAGATTCGTAGGTAGTCGCGAGCCTGCTTGCTGGTGATTGGGGCTTGGCGAATGGTTTCGTTGATCGCCTCGAATTCCTTAGATGAAAACACGTAAAGACAACGGTCCTGGCCGCGAGTAAGCACTAGGCCAGAGGAAAGATCATCACGGAACTTGGCAGGAAGAATGACCCTGCCCTTCTC
>ERZ1022756.174-NODE-174-length-21956-cov-26.474042_pt1 | contig 21956 bp, 23 predicted proteins | sample MGYA00520902_ERZ1022756 | MGnify/ENA primary metagenome ERZ1022756 (study PRJEB33162, sample SAMN09537601) | freshwater metagenome | isolation source: freshwater | place: Canada:Alberta | collected 2017-07 | study: EMG produced TPA metagenomics assembly of the...
TCCGCCGCGCTGCCGGTGAAGAAGCCGTAGTCGATATGCGCGTCCGCCCAGAAACAACCCGCCTGCCCCTCGTCATCCAGCCAGTCCAATGTGCGCGAATAGCGTTGCAGCACATCGGCGATGGCCTGCTTGTCGAGCAGCTCCTGAAGCGCGACCTCCATGCTCATGCCCGCGCGCTCCACCATGCCGGGATCGACAGCGGGAAGCGTTCCTGTGCGATTTTCATGGTGTCGCTGGCATCATCGGGCAACGCCGGATCGGTGGTCGGCGGAAGCCCCCCGCCCGCGCCTTGGACCGGATCGATATATTCCAGCGTGATTCCCGCCAGCACATCGGCAAAATCATGGCCTTCGTGATGGTCGGACATCTGGTGATGGTAGAAGGCCCATTTGTCCTTGAAGCTCAGCAGGCAGTAATAGCTCAGCGGCTCCTGCCCCTTCCAGTATTCGTAGCGGATTACGCCGTCTTCGGTGCCGAAGGTTTCCGCGACCATATCATGCATGATCGCCTCCCACTTGGCCTCCTTGCCGGGCTGGATTTTGATATGCGCGAGCAGTGTGGCCATGAGCTGGTCTCCGTTCAGGCGGGTGTGAGATTGAGAGCGAGGCGGTGGAGGCCGAGCATGATCCCGCCCTGATGGCGGAAGTCGTTGCCGGGCGCGTAGGCGAGATCGGCGAAGGCATCGCACAACCGCTCCCACGCGATCATCTGTTCGAGGCGCGAGATGTTCGAGCCCGGACAGGAACGCGGCCCCTGACTAAAGGCGAGGTGGCGCGTGGCGGCCTTGCGGGTCAGCTTCAGTGCCAGCGGATCTTCGAATTCATCCGCGTCGATATTGGCCGCTGCCCAGCGCAGGTGGAGCATCGAACCGGCGGGAACCTCCACCCCCTGAAACACCTCGTCCCGCGCACAGACACGGGTCGACAGGCCTTGCGTGGGTGATCGCAGCCGCATCCCTTCCTCGATGAAGGTGCGGATTGCGGCGCGATCGCCGCGCAACTGTCCGAACATGCCCGGCCGATCGCACAGCAACTGCGCCTGTTCGGCGATGGCATATTGCGTCGTCTCCAACCCGCCGATCACCATCGCGTAGACCACACCATTGATCTCGTCATCGGTCAGCTTGCGGCCCAGCGGGGCGTATTCGACCTGCGTCAGGAAGCTGATCATGTCATCCTGCGGGGCCGCGCGCTTCTCACGCGTTTTCTCCGCCACGTAATCCTTCATCCCCGCCAGCAGCCGGAACTTTTCGGCGGACTGCTCTGGGGTGAGGATGTTCTTATGCGTCGTCCCGATCACATAGGACATGACCTGCGCATTGCCCCATTGCTCCAGCCGGGGGATGTCTGCGAGCGGAAAGCCGAGCACATCGGCCATCACCCGCTGCGGCAGGGGCCGCGCGAAATCGGCGACGAAGTCCACCGGCGCGCCGCTGCGGGCCTTCGCCAGCATCCCCGCAATCAGATCGTCGACATGGCGCGTGATCATCGCGGCGTGGCGGGTGCAGCCCGGCCCCACCCACGGATCGGTCAACTCCTTGCGGTGCGCACGCCACATATCAGGGTCAGGGCGCAGCGACACAATCGAGGCGACCATCGCGTCGATATCGGGGATGTGCGTCGGCATCTCGCCCGACTGCTGGATATGCGCGACCAGCAGCGACAGCGTGGGCGGGAAGCGGTCCCAGTCCTTCACCACGCGGGAAATGTCCTCGTATTTGGTCAGCACGAAGGCATCGGTGCCCGGGGTCAGCCCTTCGCCGGCAAGGCGCTGCACCGGAGCCTGGGCATGGAGGATCGCATAGGCCGGATACCAATGCTCCTGCGCACCCGGAGCGAACAGGTCGACCTCTTCAAGCGTGCGCGGTGGTTCCGCCTGCAATCCGCCTCTCCCATCGCGGAGCGGTTCGCTTAGCGAATCCGCCAATTGCCGTTGCAGGGGTTGTCCCCCAGCCTCGACCTTACGGAAACGGGCTAATTTGCCAGTGCCGAAAAGGGAGAGAGATGTGAGCCGCATCACCAAGATGGCACCGGATAAGTGGGACGCACGCCTCGTCAGCGCGATCCAGCCGGACAACCTGACCGATCTGGAGCAGGGCCTCACCCGGTATTTCGCACATTGCCCGGAACAGGCGCTGGGCCTGATGGGCTTTGGCGGGGCGCTGAAGCGGAACCGCACCCTGCCTGATCGTCTGGTGGAGCTGGTGCGGCTGCGCGTCGCCTTCTTCAACCAGTGCCGGTCCTGCATGGCGATCCGCTATTCCGATGCGGTCGCGGACGGCGTGACGGAAGGGCTGGTGTGCTCGCTCGAACGCCCGCAGGAGGCCGAGAACCTTTCGGCGGCCGAGAAAGCGGCGATCCGTTACGGCGAGCTGATGGCGACCGATCACTTGGCTATCGACGATGCCACGTATGCAGATTTGCGCGCGCATTTCACCGAGGCGCAGATCGTCGAACTGGGCATGACAGTGGCGTTCTTCGTCGGCTTCGGCAGGCTGGCCGCGACATACCACATGGTCGATGAACTGCCCGAAGCGTTCCGCACTGCCGAAACCATCGCGCCATGGGGCGCCGACAAGATCGAGGTACGATGATGAACGCGCAGCCCCCGATCAACCTGTTCGACCCCGCGCTCCAGCAATGCCCTTATGCTGCCTACAAGACACTGCGGGACGAAGCCCCGGTCTACAACATTCCCGGCACGCAGATCTATGTCATCAGCCGGTACGACCACGTGCGCGAGGTGCTGATGGACCCTGCGCGCTTCCCCTCCACCGCGGCCAACGAGTTGATGCGCGCCAGCCCCAACGACATGGAGCGCGGACGCAAGGTGGCCGAACGCTTCATGGAAAAGGGCTGGCTCCCCGCCCCTGCCCTCGCCGCGCGCGACGATCCGAACCACAAACAGATGCGCGCGATGTTCAACGAGGCATTCAAGCCCAGCCGCATCAAGGAAATCGACCCGCGGGTGGAAACGCTCGCCTACGAGCTGATCGATACTTTCGTGGACGATGGCCGCTGCGATTGGGTGCGCCAGTTCTGCGTCCCCCTGCCGCTGTTCATCATCGGCGAACAGATGGGCGCCAAGCGTGAGGATATGTGGCGGATCAAGGGCTGGACGGACGCCTTCTTCCACCGCATTTCGATGATGCTGCCCGAAGACAAGCATCTGGAGATGGTCGACCGCGAGATCGAGGCGCAGCATTACTTCCAGCCGATCTTCGAGCGCCTGCGCGAACACCCCGATGGCAGCCTGATCAGCGTGCTGGTCAACACCGTGATCGAAGGCTGGGGGCGGCCCCTGAACGACAACGAACTCCACGCCGAAATGATGGCCGATACCTTCGTGGGCGGGTCGGAAACGACCACCAATGCGCTGGCATCCGGCATGAAGCTGCTAATCGAGAACAAGGATGTGTGGGCCAAGCTGAAGGCCGATCCCGGCAAATATATGCGCACCTTCGTCGAAGAAGTGCTGCGGCTGGAAAGCCCGGTGCAATCGCTGATGCGCTTCACTCACAAGGACGTGGAACTGGACGGGGTGACAATCCCCGCCGGATCGGTCGTCAACGTCCGCTACGGCGCGGCGAACAGGGATGAACGCTTCTTCGATTGCCCGGAGAAACTCGATCTGGACCGGCCCAAAGCGGGCGCGCACATGGCCTTCGGGTCAGGCACGCACCATTGCCTGGGCGCACCGTTGGCGCGGCGGGAGTTGACCTGGGGGTTTCAGGCGGTGATCGACCGGTTCGACGACATGTGGTTTGCAGAAGGGGCGAATGATTTTAGCTACCACCCGCATTTCCTGCTGCGCAGCCTGAAGCAACTGAACATCGAGTTCGAGCGGAAGCGTTGAACGCAACGCGTCAGGTATTCGCCAAAGCCGCCGTCCGCCCCGCAATATACCCGAAGGTCAGCGCCGGTCCCAGCGTACCGCCCGCGCCAGCGTAAATCCCCCCGGTCGGGCAGGCGATGGCATTGCCCGCGCCCAGCAGGCCGGGGATTGGCGCACCATCATGGCCAAGAATCCGCGCCGCGCCATCAGTCCTCGGCCCCCCGTTGGTGCCGAGCAGGCCGGACGCGATCTCCACCGCATAGAACGGCCCTTCGCGAATCGCGCCCAGCGTCACCGCAGCGCCTTCCCGCGAACGGTCGCCATAGAAGTGATCATAGGCGCTCGTCCCGCGCCCGAAATCGGGGTCAAACCCTGCCTCGGCATGGTCGTTGAAGCGCGCTACCGTTTTCGTCAGCGCCGCCGGATCAAGGCCAATTTCGTCCGCCAGCCCTTCCAGCGTATCGGCGCGCATCACCCAATCAGGGATCGGCTGGCCGGGCTGGCGCGTGCCCAGCGGATAGCGTTCGGCATATTGCGCGTCGAAGATCAGGTAAGCGGGCAGGTTCAGGTAATCGTAGTTCGCCGGATCGAACTGGTGGAACACGCCGCCCAGCGCCGAATAATTCGCCGCCTCGTTACAGAACCTTTCGGCTTTGCGGTTGACCATGATCGCATGCGGCACGGTGCGTTCGATCAGGATGATCTGCGCGCGTTGTTCCCCGCTGGCCCACGGAGCGTCCGGCGTTACCAGCGTCGGCGCCCACCATGCGTTGGTCATATTGCCGAGCTTCGCGCCTGCCGCCATCGCCAGCTTCAGCCCGCCGCCGGTGCCGGTCGGGGGGCTGGCAGGCGCGGTCACCGGCCCGCGCAGGAAAGTCTGGCGCAGTTCTGTGTCCCATTCGAACCCGCCCGTGGTGATGATGACGCCGCGCCTTGCGGTCATGGCGAAAGGATCGCCGTCCTTCACGCCTTCGATACCGGTGATCCGCTCGCCATGCTTGACCAAGCGCCGGGTCTCGACGCCCAGCACAGGCTCGATCCCGCGGTCGAGGCACGCCTTGAGCAACCGCGCCACCATCGCCTGACCAAAGCCGCATTGCCGCTCCGCCATGCGCTGGCCCAGCACCTCCATCGGCGGCATGGCGCTCGCCCCGCCAAGCGGCGTCTCGCGCAGCATCAGCGGCTTGGGCTCCTCGATGGCATAGATCTTCGCGGCCCATTCGCCGAGGTCGCCCAGCGCAAACAGGTCATGATCGAGCGCGCGGCTGCCTTCGGGCTTCGCGCCCGGACGATCGAGGTAATAGTCGGGATAGCCCGGCAGCACCGAAACCTTGAGCGCGCCGGCATCTTCCAGAAACGCCAGCGCCTCCGGCCCCTTGTCGACGAAGGCCTCCAGCGTCTCGTCCACCAGATCGCCATGGTCGAGGCTGCGGAAATAGGCGAGCGCATCCTCGCGGCTGTCGGCCATCCCGGCGGCGCGCATCCGGGGATTGTCCGCCACCCAGATCACCCCGCCCGATATGGCCGATGTGCCGCCGACACGCGCCCACCGCTCGATCAGGGCGACGGATGCGCCCGCATCGTGTGCCGCAAGCGCGGCGGCCATGCCAGCCGCGCCCGTCCCGAGAATGATGACATCAACTTCGTTCATGAGGCGATTAGACGCCCGACGAGGCAACCCCTGCAACCCGTCATTTTGGGAAGGTGCACGAGGCTTCGCAGGCCGCTACCCCCTGTGGCAAAGGAGAGGTCAATGAAACGAGCCGATAAGCTTGCGGGAAAAATAGCCGCGATCACCGGAGGCACGGCGGGCATGGGGCGCGGCATTGCCGAAGCCTTTCTGGCCGAGGGCGCAAAGGTTGCGCTGTTCGCCCGCAACGCGGAAAAAGGCGCGAAAGTGCTGGAGGAATTGGGCGCGGGCGATAACGCCATTTTCATCGCAGGCGATGTGATGCAGCAATCCGACCTCGAAGGCTTCGTGGATCAGGTGATCGCCCATTTCGGCACGCTCGACATCCTTGTGAACAATGCAGGCGGCGCGGGCGATTTGCAGCCTCTGGTGAACCTGTCCGATCACGCCTTTGACGAAGCGATGAAGTGGAACGTCTATTCGACCTTCTGGGCCACCCGCCGCGCGCTGCCGGTGATGCTGGACAAAGGCGATGGCCGGGTGATCAACATCTCGTCAATGGAGGGCAAGCACGGCAAGGCGGTGCTGACCGCTTACAGCGCGGCCAAGCACGCGGTGAACGGCATGACCAAAAGCCTCGCCCGCGAAGTCGGTGTTCAGGGCGTGACGGTCAACGCGATCTGCCCCGGCATCGTCATCACCGACATCATCAAGAACAATGGCCCTGCAACCGCCAAGGCGATGGGCATGGAACTGGATGACATGATCGCGATGTTCGCAGCAGATTCGGCGATCAAGCGGCCGAACACGGTAGAGGAAGTGGCCGCGGTGGCGGTGCTGCTCGCCAGCGCGGCAGGCGCAGGGATCACCGGCCAGCAGATCAGCGTGGACGGGGGAACGGCGCAATATTGAGGGGGTAAAATCCCGGGGGCGCCAGATGCAGGTTTGTCCCGTCCTTGCCCGCGCCTGATCCCCCTCAGGCACCCTCCAGACCCCGCTTTGCCCGCTTTTGGGGGCGGACTTGCGGCACTGTTTCACGTGGAACAGTGCCGCAAGGCAATTTACCCCTGTAACTTCGCCATCGCCGCACCGACCGCTGCGGCCACATCGCCGGCTTGCGGATTGCCCCGCATCACCAGCCCGCCATTGGGTTGGATATTCGCGCCCGTGACAAACGCCTGGTCGGTGCTGAGCCACAGGCAGGCGTGGGCCACATCATCCACGGTATTCAGCCGTCCCAGCGGGTAGCGCGGCAGGAAAGCGTCGGTCAGACCGGGCACCTGGAAGCTTTCATGGGTCATCGGGCTGTCGGTGAAGGCGGGGGATACGGTGTTGGCTTTGATGCCCAAGTGCCCGTAATCATTGGCAACACATTCGATCAACGCCTCGCTCCCGCGCTTGGTGCCGATGTAGGCAGCGTGATTGGTGATGATCGCCTTGGTGGTGGCAGAGGACAGCGAGATCAGCGATCCGCCGGTCGGCTGCTGCTGGCTCATCACCCGCACAAAGGCCTGCAGGAAGTGGTGTACGCCTTTGAATTGCAGGGCAACAATCTGGTCGAGCTGTTCGTCGGTGATCTCTTCCATGCTGGCGAGCAGGCCCCAGCCGGTGGTGTTGATCGCAATGTCGACCCGCCCGAAGGTGTCGCGCGCCTTGTCGGCCATGGCATTGACCTCTGCCTTGGAGGTAATGTCGCACAAAGTGTATTCACCTGATATTTCAGATGCTAAGGCAGAAAGAGGCCCTTCTTTGCGGCCCGCCACCATCACCTTCGCGCCCTCTTTCGCAAACAGGCGGGCGACGGTTTGGCCCATGTTCCCCTCCGACGCTGCACCCAGCACTACGGCGGTCTTGCCCTCTAATTGTCCCATCACGTGTCTCCTCTCAGACAGCCGAGTAACACGGCGGGCTGCCACCTCACCCTTCCCAAAAGTGGGCATTGTCGCCGGACGCCCTCGGGGCCGATAGCGGCGTCCTACGCAAGGGGAGAGCGAGCCATGTTTACCGGACCACTGGAAGATCGCGTGGCGATCGCTGAATTGAACGGCACTTATGCCGATGGCGTGGTGCGCTTTGATGCGACCACGTGGGGAAGCGTCTGGGCCGACGATGCCGACTGGGATCTGATGGGCCACAAGACCAAGGGCAAGGATGCGATCGTCGCCTTCTGGAACGGGGCGATGGGGGGGCTGGAAGCGGTCAGTTTCCACTGCGTGCCCTGCATGATCGAAGTCACCGGAAACACGGCGAAATCGCGGGTGCAGACACAGGAAATCCTCAAGCCCAAGGATGCAAAAGCGCGCCATGTCGGCGGGCTATACGAAGACGAGTTGGCAAAGGTGGATGGACGCTGGGTGTTCACGTCACGGGTGTTCAAAATCATCGCCGAATTCGGCGTGGAGGGCTGATTACAATGGCAAAAATCCTGATCTCGGCGCAAATTGACCTCGATCCCGCCCAGCGCGAAGAAGCCCTGCGCAGCGCCCGCCCGCATATCGAGGCGGCGCTCGCGGAAAAAGGCTGCATCCACTACGACTGGAGCGCCTGTTCGATGAACCCGGCGCGCGTCAACGTGTTCGAAGAGTGGGAAAGCGAAGAGGCGCTTGCTGCGCATTTCCGTGACCCTGCCTACACCGGGATGCGCGATCACATCGGCCAATTCGGAATCACGGGCGCGGTCAGCGTCAAGTATCGGGTCGATACCGAAGGGCCGGTCTACAACGCCGAAGGGCAGGCGACCGAAGCGTTTGACTAAACTCCTCGGCGCCATCCTCGCAGGCGGACAAGCGCGGCGCTTCGGCAGCGACAAGGCGCAGGCGCTTTACGAAGGCACGCGGCTGATCGACCGGGTCACAGCCGCGCTTGCCGCCCAGTGCCATAGCGTCGTTGTGTGCGGACGCGAGGAACCGGGGTTCACCTGTATCCCCGACTGGCCGGAACCGGGGCTAGGCCCGTTGGGCGGGCTAGCGGCGGCGCTGCGCCACGGGCACGCACAGGGTTACTCCCACGTGTTGTCAGCGGGCGTCGATATTCCTGATTTGCCGCATGATCTTGCCGTGCAGCTGGCGGGCGAAGGGGCGGGAATCGTGGAGAGCCAGCCGGTCGTCGGGCTCTGGCCGGTGAGCGCCGCACCTGCGCTGGCATCATTCCTGGCAGAAGGCGGAAGGTCGCTGTATCGTTTCGCCGATCATGTAACCGCGCGCCGGGTCGACCTCCCTGCCCCCTTGATGAACGTCAATCGGCCGGAGGATTTGCCCCCGGACTGAGACGTTACAGTTTCAGCAACTGCTTGCCGCGATTCTGCCCGCTGAACAGCCGCTGCAAGGTGGTTGGCGCGTTTTCGAAGCCGTGCTGGATGTCTTCCTGATATTTCAGGCTGCCGTCTTTGACGAAGCCTTCCAGCCGCTTGCGGATGCCGGGGAATTCGCTCGCCCAGTCAAGCACGATGAAGCCCGCCATGGTGCCGCGCCGGAACACAAGGTTGAAGTAGTTCTCTGGCCCGGCAGGCAGGCTGCCCGTCTCGTAACGGCTGATCCCGCCGCAGATCACCACACGAGCATTGGTGGCGATGCAGGCGAGCATGTCATTGAGGATCTTGCCGCCGACATTGTCGTAGATCACGTCCACTCCGCGCGGGCAGTGCTCCCGGATCTGGGCCTTCACATTGTCCGCCTTGTAATCGATCGCCGCGTCATAGCCTGCCTCGCGCACCAGCCAGTCGCACTTGTCCTGACCGCCCGCGATGCCGACCACGCGGCAGCCTGCGATCTTGGCGAGCTGCCCGACGATGCTCCCCGTCGCCCCGGCCGCGCCGGACACCAGCACGGTATCGCCCGCCACCGGCTTGCCGACCTTGAACAGCCCGCAATAGGCGGTGAGGCCCGTCGTCCCCAGCACCGAAAGCACAGAGGTAGGCGACAGATCGGTTTCGACCTTGGTCAGTTCCTTGCCATCGGTAATCAGATATTCGGCCCAGCCGGTGGTGCCGAACACCATGTCGCCGACCGCGAACCGGCCGCCATTGGATGCCACCACCTCGGCAATCCCGCTGCCGCGCATCACATCGCCGATCGCCATCGGGGCGACGTAATCGGCAATGTTCTCCATCCAGCCCTTCTGCGCAGGATCGAAGCCCAGATAATGCGTCTTCAGCAGCATTTCGCCCGGCCCGGGATCGGGCAATTCGGTGGTGGCAAGCTTGAAGTCGCTGTCGATTTCGATCCCGCGTCCGCGCGGATGTCCGTTCAACAGCCATTGGCGGGTGGTGATGGGCATGGGAAAGTCTCCTCTGTTTGCCTGTCCTATTGGGGACGTCGCACATGCCGCTCCACGGACAAAAGTGTCAGTCGAGCGGTTCGCCCCCTGTGGTAGTCTCCTGATTAAAGGGAGAGCATCATGGGCATTCAGACTCACAAGACCTTTTGCCGATTCTGCCACGCCAATTGCGCAATGGAAGTGGATGTGGCCGATGGCCAGGTCGTGGAAGTGCGCGGCGATCCAGACGATCCGGCCTACGGCGGCTACACCTGCATGAAGGGCCGCGAGCTGCCGGATTCGCACAATTCCGAAAACCGCCTGCACCACAGCCTTGTGCGAAATGAAGCGGGCGAATTCGTCGAAACGGCAATGCCGGATGCTCTTGCCCATGTCGCTGGCGAATTGCGCCGTATCATCGACACCCACGGCCCGCATTCCGTCGCCGTGTTCATGGGATCGGGCGGATTCCAGAACAGCGCAGCGATGTCGGCTTCGGTCAGCTTTGCGCAAGCGGTGGGGAGCCGTAATTTCTACACCTCGGTAACGCTCGATCAGCCCGCCAAGGTGTTCACCACCGCCCGCTACGGGAAATGGCTAGCGGGGCCGAACACCTTCTCGGAAAGCGACGTTGCCATGTTCATCGGCAACAATCCGATCGTGTCACACTACTCACCCGTCGGGGGCGTGCCGCCGTTCAGCCCGTCACGCCGCATCCGCGACAAGAAGGCGGAAGGATTGAAGCTGATTGTCGCTGACCCGCGTGAAAGCGATGTGGCGCGGCTCGCCGACATTTACCTGCCCGTGAAGCCGGGCGAGGATCCGGCGATGCTGGCCGGGATGCTGAACGTGATCATTTCGGAAGGCCTTTACGACCGCAATTTCGTAGCGGCGCATGTCGACGGGTTCGATGAACTTGCCGAAGCGGTGAAGGCCTTCCCGCCCGAAATCGCAGCAGAGCGCGCCGGGCTGGACAAGGATCAATTGATCGCCGCCGCACGGATGTTCGCGACAGGCAGCAAGGGCTGCGCCACGACCGGCACCGGCCCAGAAATGGCGGGCAACGGGACGCTTACCGAATATCTCGTCGTGTGCCTCAATACGATCTGCGCCCGTTTCAAGCAGGAGGGAGAAAAAGCCGCGATCCCCGGCGTGTTCAGCCCCTATCAGACCGCGCGCCGCGCACAGGTCGGCCCGCCGGTGCCAATGTTCGGCGCCGAAGGAATGCCGAAATCACGCTTTCGCGGGCTAGGTCATCTGGGCTGGGAGATGCCCTGCAACGTGCTTGCCGACGAGATTCTCACACCCGGCGAAGGCCAGGTGCGCGCGCTGATTTCGGTCGGCGGCAATCCGGTGGTGGGCTTCCCCGATCAAGCCAAGATGGTCCGCGCATTGGATGATCTGGAACTGTTCGTGCAGATCGATCCATGGATGAGCGCCTCGGCCCGACGGGCAGACGTGGTGCTCGCGCCTTCGCAATGCCTCGAGCGCGAGGACATCACCAGCCTGTCGGAATGGTGGCACGAAGAGCCTTACGCCCGCTACACCGAAGCGGTGGTCGAGGCTCCCGGCGACGTGATCGACGAATACGAGATGTTCTGGACGCTCGCGCATCACTTGGGGCTTCAGATGAACCTCAATGGCGGTCCGCTACCGATGGACCGCAAGCCCACCAAGCAGGAGTTCCTCGATCTGGCGGTGACCGGGTGTCTGGTGCCGCCCAGCAAGGTGCGCGAGGATTGCGCGGCCAATGGCGGGGCAGCGGTGTTCTATCCCGAACAGCACCCCACGGTGGGACCGGTCGAAGAGCAGGAGTTTCATCGCTTTGATCTGGCAGTCGGTGCAATGCCTTCCGAAATAGGCCGTTACGCCGCTAATCCGGCAAGCAAGGCCGGCTTCGATTTCCGCCTGATATCGCGCCGTTCGAAGACCCGGTTCAATTCGATCGGCCACCCGCTCAAGAAGTTGCAGGCCAAGACCACCACCAACCCCGCCTATATCCACCCGGACGACATCGCAGCGCTTGGGCTGGAGGAAGGCGGGCTGGTCGCGATCACCAGCCCCCACGCCACGATCCACGGCGTAGTGAAGGCGAGCGACAAGGTCCGGCGCGGGATCGTTTCGATGGCCCACGCTTACGGTGATGCCGATGCGACCAAAGAGGACGTGCGCGAAAAGGGCTCTTCCACCAACCGGCTGGTGAGCGAGGTGGTCGATTACGATCCGATCACCGGGCAATCTTTGCAAAGCGCCATTCCGGTGAAGCTGGAACCAGCCTGATTCTCTCGAACCCAAGGAATACCATGCCCACCAACCGCCGCTTTCTTCTGCAACGCCGCCCCGCTGGCACGCCTGTTCAGGACGACTTCGCAATCGTCACCGAACCCACCCCCGCGCTCGAGGACGGCCAGTTCCTGATCCGCAACCACTATGCCTCGCTCGATCCCGCGATGCGCGGGTGGATGGATGCAGAAGGCAATTATATGCCGCCGATCCCCTTGGGCGATCCGGTTCGCGCAAGCACCATCGGCGTGGTCGAGGAAAGCCGCGCGGAAGGCTTTGTGCCGGGCCAATGGGTGATGGGGCTGAACGCGCTGGAGGATTATTCCATCAGCGCCGTGGGCGGCTTCACCCAGCCGATCGACCCGTCGCTTGTGCCTAGCGTCACGAATTACCTGTCGATCTTTGGCGCGGTCGGGATGACGGCCTATTTCGGCTTCCTCGAAGTCTGCGAACCCAAGCCGGGCGAGACTGTGCTGGTCACCGGCGCAGCCGGGGCAGTTGGCAGCCTTGTCGGCCAGCTGGCGAAAATCCACGGCTGCCGCGCGGTCGGCATTGCGGGCGGCCCGGCCAAGTGCGCGCGGCTGACCGAAAAATACGGCTTCGACGCTGCCATCGACTATCGCGGCAAGGATGAAGCCGCCCTCACCGCCGCCATCGCCGAGGCCTGCCCGGACGGGGTGGACGTGATCTTCGAAAATGTCGGCGGGATCATTCTGGATGCCGGACTGATGAACCTCAACCTGCATGCGCGGGTCGGACTGTGCGGCCTGATCAGCGAATACAACACAGAGCCTCGCGGCATCCGCAACCTGTGGCAGTTGATCGTCAAGCGCGCCCATATCCGCGGGCTGCTGGTCGCCGATTACGTGCCGCGCTTCGGCGAAGGCGCAGCGCAGATGGGCGTGTGGGCCGCGCAAGGCAAACTCACCATCGACGAGCATATCGACGAGGGGCTGGAGCACGCCTTCGACAGCTTCATGCGGCTGTTCGCCGGGACGAATGACGGTAAGATGATCCTCAAGATCGCCTGACGCCGTGACGCGCTCGCTGCTCGTATTGTCCGGTGGGCATCCTTACGAGGAAGCCCCCTTCGGCCAACTGCTGGATGCGCTTGGCGATTGGGACGTAACCCACCTGATCCATCCGGAAGGGGGCGAGGCTGACGCGGCGGATGCGATCGGCAGGGCGGACATGCTGCTGTTCTATGACATGGCGGGCTACACATTCGCCAATGGCGCAGTGACCACCCACCCGCCATCGTCGGCCTTCCGCGCAGCCATTACGGCGCGATTTGCCAGAGGTATGGGCGCGGTAGCGATGCACCACGCCTTCGCAGGATGGGCCGAGTGGCCGGAATGGCATGGATGGCTCGGTGGGGCGTTCCTCTATCAGCCGGGCGAATGGCAGGGCAAGCCTTGGCCGGATTCCGGCTATCGCCACGATGTTGCCTATGATGCGCGCATTGTCGCCGATCACCCGGTGACGCGCGGGTTGCCGGAAAGCTTCCCGGTCACCGACGAACTATACCTCTGCCCCATCGACGAAAGCGCTTTCATCCCGCTTGTCCGGGCCGAGGGCTTTGCCTTCACCGCTAACAATTTCTACTCCGCCGCCAACGCGGTGTCAGGCGCGATGTTCTCCCGCGAAGGCTGGAACCACCCGTCTGGCAGCAATTGTATCGCTTGGGAAAGCCGCACCTGCCCCGCGCCGCTCGTCTACCTGCAATGCGGTGACGGCCCTGCAACCTACGCTAATCCCCATGTACGCCGGATGCTGGCCAATGCGCTTGATTACACCTCAGGAGGAACCGGATGACACCCCAGCAAACCGTCGAGGCTTTCATCGGCCATTGGAACACCTGCGACATCGACGCGATGCTGGCGTTATGCGCTGAGGGGATCGTCTATCACAACATTCCGATGGAGCCGATCCAAGGCACCGTCGCGATGAGAGCGATGGTCGAAGGCTTCCTCGTCGACATCGCTGCTTGCGACTGGCAGGTCCACGCCATCGCAGCTAATGGCAACACCGTCCTGACCGAGCGCACCGACGGCTTCATCTTCAAGGACGGGCGCCGCGCTGCGATCCGGGTGATGGGCACCTTCGAAATCGGCGCGGACGGTCTTATCACCGCTTGGCGCGACTATTTCGATATGCTTGAATTTCAACGTGAATTTTCCGGCGGATGATGTGGGCTCAGCAACCCTAACACAAACGCGCATCGCAACAGGGGCGCGGGTTTGGTTAGGCTCGCGCCATCTTATTCCCGGGGTCTGGAGCCGCCTGACATGAACAAGCCCGAAGGCAATGTCTTTGCGCCTGAAACGCTGATCGATCCGTTCGACTATTACCGCGCCATTCACGAGGCCGGGATCGCGATCGAACACCTCGAGGGCATGAACACCTGGGTCGTCTATTCCTACGACCTGTGCAGCGAAGCTGCGGCCAAGCCGGAAGTCTTCTCGAACGATTTCACCGCGCTGATGGGGCGTGAGGCGGACGAGGATATTCAGGCAATCCTTGCCGAAGGCTGGCCCGATCTGCCGACCCTGCTGACAGCTGATCATCCGGTCCACACCCGCAACCGCAAATTGGTGAACCTCGCATTCTCCGCACCCCGCGTGAACGCGATCGAAGCTGACATGCGGCAGAAGTCGATCGACCTCATCGAGGCCTTTGCCGACCGCGGATCATGCGAATTTGTCGAGGAATTCGGCGTGCCGCTGCCGGTGGCGATGATCGCCGGGCAAATCGGGCTCGATGATGATCCGGCACGGGTGAAGCGCTGGTCCGATGCGGCGGTCGATCGTTTCAGCCAGATGGTCGATCACGAACGCAAACTTGAATGTGCCCGGAGCCTTGTTGAATTTCAGCGCTACATCAAAGGCCTGATCGACGATCGCCGGGCGAATGGCGGCAACGATCTCCTCACCGACCTCGTCGAAGCGCGGGTCGAGGGCGAGACGCCGCTTATCGATCCCGAGATCATGTCGCTGATGCAGCAGTTCATGGTGGCGGGGAACGAAACCACCACCTCAACGCTGGCCGGCGGGCTGCTCCAGTTGATCCGCAATCCCGATCAGATGGCCAAGGCCAAGGCCGCGGCGGGCGGGCGCGATCCGAAGGTGCTCGGCAATCTTGTCGAGGAAGCGCTGCGTTATGAAACGCCCACGGCGGGGATGTGGCGGATCGTCAAGTCAGATACCGAATTGGGCGGCGTGGCAATCCCGGAGGGCGCCGTCGTACAACTGCGCTATGCCGCGGCCAACCGCGACCCGTCAAAATTCCCCGATCCGGACCGCTTCGACATCGAACGCACCAATGCCCGGACGCACCTCAGTTTTGGCAAGGGGCCGCATATGTGCGTCGGCAACATGCTGTCCCGCAAGGAGATGGTCGTTGCTTTCGACGAACTGCTCGAACGGCTCGATAACTTTGCTGTCGCGGATGAAAATGAAATCCGCATCCTGCCCAACATCCTGCTGCGCGGCGTGACCCACCTGCCGATCACCTTCACGCGGAAAGCCTGACATCCATGAATTTCGACCTTTCCGAAGAACAGAAGATGTTCGTGACCTCGGTCGAGCGGTTTGCCGCGCCGATCGATGTGGAAGCGCGGAGAAAGCTTCGCCTTTCGCCGACAGGATATGATCGGGCACGCTGGCAGGAACTCGCAGAAATGGGGCTGATCGCTCTGGCTGCCGGGGAAGCTTCGGGCGGCATGGGCGGATCGGCAGTAGATCTGGCGCTGGTGCTTGAAGCCATCGGCAAAGCCAATGCGCCCGACCCGCTGCTGGAACACGGCATTCTGCCCGCGCTGCTGCTGGAACGCGGCGGTGCCGGGGAAGCGTTGGAGGGCGTGCTGTCAGGCGCAACCATTGCCAGCTTGGCATGGGCCGAGCGCGGGCAGCGTTACAGCCTGAAACCCAAGGGTATGAAGGCTGAGAGCGCGGGGGATGGCTTCACGCTTTCGGGCGAAAAGACCATGGTAATCGGAGCGCTGTTGGCGGACCTGTTCATCGTCACCGCCGATCTTGGCGGCGAAATGGCCTGTTTCCTTGTGCCCAAGGATTCCGCTGGGCTGGAAGTGCGCGCCTATCGCCTTGCCGATGGCAGTATTGCAGGGGAGATCAAGTGCACCCGCACGCCGGCCAGCGCCAGGCTTGCGCTGGATGCCGCAGAGTTGGATGCCGTTACCGCCGATATCCGTCTTTATGCTGCCGCCGAGATGGTCGGGCTGGGCCAGCGACTGCTCGACGATACGCTGACATATGTGAAGGAGCGTGAGCAGTTCGGGGTCGCGATCGGCAGCTTTCAGGCGCTCCAGCACCGGCTGGTCGATTGCTACGCGCGTCAGGAACAGGCGCGCTCGATGCTGTACCGCGCCGCGCTGACCGACCGGGCAGACCCTGCGAAATGGCAGCGCGCTGCCGCTGGAGCCAAGGCTTTCATCGGCGAAAATGTCGACGCGATCGCGCGGGAAGCGGTGCAGATGCACGGCGGGATGGGGATTACAGACGAACTCGCCATCGGCCATGCGTTGAAGCGCGTGCTTCTGCTCGCCCGCCTGTTCGGCGATGTCGATACTGTGCTTGCCGAATATGCTTTAGCTGCCTGAGGGGCCTTGCAAATGGGACAGAAAATCGACCCGGACCTGTGGAGTGACGGCGCACAGCCGCAGCTGATGGGAGGGCGCCTGCCTTCGGGCGAGATCGTTTTCCCGATGCCGGTCGGCGATGCGGCGCAAGGCGTAGAGCCCTACAAGCTCTCGCGGCGCGGTAAGCTGTGGTCGTGGACATCGCAGGGATTCCTACCGAAGGAACCCTATGAAGGTCCAGGAAGCGGCCCCGGCGAAGGCCCGCCCGATTTCCAGCCGTTTCTGATCGGCTATGTCGAATTGCCCGGCGAGGTGATTGTCGAAAGCCGGATTGTCGATGCGCGGCTGGGAGACCTGCATCTGGGCATGGATCTGGAATTCTGCATCGTGCCGTTCAACGCGACGCACGACACCTTCGCCTTCCGTCCCGCCGCACAAGCTGAAAGTCAGGCCGCATGAGCGAGAATGTCTACATCATCGGCGCGGGCATCCACCCCTTCGGCCGTACCGACAGCCGTTCCGGCCGCGAACAGGGCGTCTATGCGGTGCGTGAGGCGCTGACGGACGCTGGGCTCGAATGGCCCGATATCGAATGCGCCTATGGCGGCAGCGCTGCGGCGGGCAATGCCGACATCATGGTCAACGAGCTGGGGCTGACCAGTCTGCCCTTCACCAACGTCGCCAATGGCTGCGCGACCGGTGGCAGCGCGCTTGCGGCATCACAGCAGGCGATCGCCAGCGGGATGTATGACCTCGCGCTGGCGGTCGGCTTCGACAAGCACCCCCGCGGGGCGTTCAATGCGAAGCCGTCGGATTATGGCCTGCCCGAATGGTACGGCCAGACCGGGATGATGCTGACCACGCAGTTCTTCGCGCTGAAGATCCAGCGTTACATGCAATTGCACGGGATCAGCCGCACCACCCTCGGGCGGGTAGCGGAAAAGGCTTTCCGCAATGGCACGATCACGCCCCATGCGTGGCGGCGCAGTCCGGTCGATCTGGAGACGATCCTCAATGCGCCGATGATCAACGACCCGCTGACCAAATACATGTTCTGCTCCCCGGCAGAGGGCGCGGTGGCGCTGATCCTCGCCAGCGAGAAGAAGATGCGCGAACTCGGCGCGGACGGGGTGAAGATTCGGGCCGTGTCGGTGAAAACCCGCCCACCCAATTCCTTCGAGGTGTTTCAGGCCGGCATCAGCATCGAGGAAGGCGGCAAGCCGACCGTCCTCGCCTCTCAGGCCGCATTCGAAAAGGCCGGGATCGGGCCGGAGGATATCTCCGTCGCCCAGCTTCAGGACACCGAAAGTGGCGCCGAAATCATGCACATGGCCGAAAATGGCTTCTGCAAGGATGGCGAACAGGAGGAATGGCTCGCCAACGGGTGGACCGAAATCGGCGGCGGCAAACTGCCCGTGAACACCGATGGCGGATGTCTTGCCTGCGGGGAGCCGATTGGCGCTTCGGGTCTCAGGCAGGTCTATGAAAACGTGACCCAGCTGCGCCAGCGCGGCGGCGAGCGGCAGGTACCGGGCAAACCGCGGTTTGGTTACTCCCATGTCTATGGCGCGCCGGGCCTTTCGGGCGTTGCGATTCTGGAACGCGAATGAGCACCCGTATGCAGGGCAAGGTCGCGCTGGTTTCAGGCGGCGCGGAAGGGATCGGGGCTGCGGTCGCACGGTTGATCGTGGCCGAGGGCGGCAGCGTGATGCTGGGCGATGTGCAACTGGAGAAGGCGCAAGGCTTGGCGGCAGAACTGGGCGAGCGGGCTGCGGCAACCTCGCTTGACGTGCGCGATCTGGCGCAGTGGGAAGCGGCAGTGGCGGCTACGCAGGCGCGTTTCGGCAAGCTGACTGTGCTGTGCAACATCGCCGGCATCTCGGAACCGGGCAACGTGCCTGACGGCGCGATCGACGTGTGGCACCGCACCATCGACATCAACCTGCATGGTCCGTTCTACGGGATGCGCGCCGCAATCCCGGCGATGGAAGCCAGCGGCGAGCCGTGCGCCATCGTCAACATCGGCTCGATGATCGCGCTGCGCCCGGCATCCTTTGTCGCCGCCTATTCCGCGTCGAAAACCGGACTTCGCGGCCTTACCCAGAGCGTGGCGCTGGATCTGGCCGAACGGGGCCTGCCGATCCGCGCCAACATGGTTCACCCCGGCGCGATTCGCACGCCGATGTACAACCGCTACAAATTCTCCGGCGCCGACACGCCCGAAAACATCGAGGCAAATTTTGCCGCCACCCACCCGATGAACCGCATCGGCGAGCCGGATGAGGTCGCCCGCGCCGTGGTTTTCCTCGCCAGCGACGAGGCGAGTTTCACCACCGGTTGCGATTTCACTGTCGATGGCGGCGGCAGCATCAGGAGCTGAATGAATGGCCGAACAACCTGCCACCCGGATCGACGCGCATTTCATCGCGGCCGGCAAGTATCACGATATTGATTACCCCCGGCTCGAAATCCTCAAGCTGCTGGCCGAGCATCCGCATATCCGCACCACAGTGGCGGCGGATTATTCTGGGCTGGAGCGGCTCGACCAGTGCCGGCTCCTGATCACCTACACCTGCGATCTGATGCCAACACCCGAACAGGCAGCACAATTGAAGGCGTGGCTGGACAAAGGCGGCAAGTGGATGGCGCTGCACGGCACCAACTCCATCCTAGTCTTCACTGCTGATGGTCTGGTCGATGCGCCCGATGATCGCCCGGACGTGATGGAAATGCTCGGCACACAGTTCGTCGCGCACCCGCCGATCGGCAAGTTCCCGGTCGAAGTCGTCAACACGGACCACGAACTCACGCGCGGAATCGCAGATTTCGAGGTAGTGGACGAGCTTTACCTGTCCAAGACTACCGCCCCCATCGAAACGCTGATGCAGACCACGTTCGAAGGCGAGGCAACCGGCTTCACCCACAGCCAATGGGAAAAGACCACGGTTCCTATCCTTTATACGAGGGATATCGGGGCGGGTCAGATCGTATACAATGCATTGGGCCATTGCCGCGGGCATTACGACCTTCCGGGCATGGCCGATTTCTATCCGCACAAGGAAATGTGCGCCTGGAATTACGACGTCTATTATGACCTCCTGCGGCGTACGATCCGCTGGGCCATGAGAGACGGGGCCTGATCGAAAAGACGTACGGGATCGACTGCAATGGATATGGAATTCTCGCCCGAGGACATCGCCTTCCGCGAAGAAGTGCGCGCTTTCCTTAAGGACAATCTGCCCGAACGGCTGCGCGATGGCGCGCGCCGCACGCCGGGCGTGTTTGTCGAGCCTGACATCGGGATGGAATGGCACCGCATTCTTTACCGGCAGGGCTGGGTCGCGCCGCATTGGCCCAAGGCCGATGGCGGGACGGGCTGGACCCCGACGCAGAAGTTCATCTTCGAAAAGGAGTGCGCACTTGCTGGCGCACCCGCTCTAGCAATCCTTGGCCTGCGGCTGGTCGGTCCGGTGATCTGCGCGTTCGGCACGCCTGAGCAGAAGGCGCGCTTCCTGCCCGGCATCCTGTCGGGCGACGATTATTGGTGTCAGGGCTATTCAGAGCCGGGCTCGGGCTCGGACCTCGCCAGCCTCAAGACCGCCGCCCGCCTTGATGGCGATGAATATGTCATCAACGGCTCCAAAATCTGGACCACGCACGCCCATCATGCCGACTGGATCTTCGCGCTGGTGCGCACCGATGCCACGGTGAAGAAGCAGGCCGGGATCAGCTTCCTGCTGGTGCCGATGGACCAGGCGGGCGTGTCGGTTACCCCCATCCATTCAATGTCAGGCGATCACGAGGTTAACGCGGTGTTCTTCACCGATGCCCGTACCCGTGCTGAAAACCGCATTGGGGACGAAGGTCAGGGCTGGAGCATCGCCAAGTTCCTGCTGGAAAACGAACGCGGCGGATCATGTTATGCCCCGCGCCTGCTCCAGAGCATCAACCGGCTGGAGACCCTCGCGCAGACCCAGCCTTCGGGTGTGAACGGCGCACTGGCGCATGATCCGCGCTTCCGCGACAAGCTCGCCCGCGTCCGGCTGGAGGCCGAGGCGCTGGAGGTGACCGAATTGCGCATCCTCGCTGAGCTGGCCAAGGGCCGCTCGCCCGGGCCGCAGACTTCGCTGGTGAAGCTACTGGGGTCCAATATCGGCCAGCAGGTCGATGTGTTGCGCCTTGAACTGCTTGGCCCGGACGCGCTGCAATTGCCGCTGGAACGCCCGCTTTATGGCAATGAAGCGCCCGAGCCGGTCGGCAGCGAATATGCCCAGACCGCGATGGGCAAATACCTGAACAACCGCGCCTCCACGATCTTCGGCGGGTCCGACGAAGTGCAGAAGAACATCATCGCCAAGACCGTGCTCGGTCTCTGAAGGGGCTGACACAGTGGACGTATCGAAGCTGATGTTCCGCGACGGCCTGATGGCCGGCGAGCGCATTTTGGTCACCGGCGGCGGCACCGGCCTTGGCCGCGAAATGGCTGAGGCGTTCCTGAAACTGGGAGCGACCGTCTATATCTGCGGGCGGCGGCAGAACAAACTGGACGACACGGCGGCGGAACTAACGGCCCTCCACGGCGGAAAGATCGTCGGGTACGCCTGCGACATCCGGGATGCGGACGCGATCCACGCAATGGTCGATGCAATCTGGGCCGATGGCGGCGCGCTCACGGGCGTGGTCAACAACGCCGCGGGCAACTTCATCAGCCGCACCGAGGATCTGTCGGTCAACGGCTTCAACGCCATCGCCGACATCGTGATGCGCGGCACGTTCTACGTGACGCTCGACATCGGCAAGCGGCTGATCGCGGAGAAAAAGCGCGCCAGCTTCCTGTCGATCCTCACAACCTGGGTATGGTCGGGCAGCGCTTTCGTGGTGCCGTCTGCGATGAGCAAGACCGCAATTAACGCCATGACGCAGAGCCTTGCGACCGAATGGGGCCGCTATGGGTTGCGGTTCAATGCCATTGCCCCGGGCCTGTTTCCGACCAAGGGGATGAGTTCGCGGCTGCATCCGGACGGCGCTGGTGGCAACTCGGGCAATTCGATGAACCCGATGGGCCGTGCGGGCGAGATGCATGAACTCGCCAATCTCGCGGTGTTCCTGATGGGTCAGGGCGCCGAATATGTGAACGGCCAGACCATCGCCATCGACGGGGCGGGCTTCCAGGCCAATGGCGGCACATTCTACCCGATGCTTCAGGGCCTCGGGGATGCCGAGTGGGACCAGATGCGCGCCATGATCAAGGGCACGAACGAAAAGGACAAGGCCGACCGCGCCGTTTGATCTCCAAAGGCGTATCGGCGCCCCAGCGGCACCTTCAGGTCACAGGGGCGCGCTGGTTGAATTCGGCCC
>ERZ1022756.175-NODE-175-length-21898-cov-84.502724_pt1 | contig 21898 bp, 18 predicted proteins | sample MGYA00520902_ERZ1022756 | MGnify/ENA primary metagenome ERZ1022756 (study PRJEB33162, sample SAMN09537601) | freshwater metagenome | isolation source: freshwater | place: Canada:Alberta | collected 2017-07 | study: EMG produced TPA metagenomics assembly of the...
AAGAAGAAGGCCCCTGCAGCCAAGAAGGCAAAAGCTAAGAAGACTGGATCTAAGTAGCGCTAAAGGGCCCGAAAACTGGATTCCATTGCTGAATGGAACGGGATCCAATAAAGCCTGCGATGTCGAACGGATCGTTGTCTAAAAGCTCGGCCAGTTCATTTGCTGAATCGGAGCTAAAGATAAGAAGTGCTTCTGGGTTATCAACCATCGGCCCAGAAGCCAGAAGCTGACCTTTCTCGAGCAAGGTACCTAGCCACTGCCTGTGAATCGGGCGAATCTCATTTAGCTGATCTTCGGTTGCTGCGTATAGGTAAGTCACAGCGAAAACTGGCATCGCTTGCTCCTTCGATTGGGGTCGAGTATCTGGCTATCCTATTGGCGCTGAGGCTAGATCCAGCTTGGAAGCCACATCCGAAGCTGCCAGAGCTCAAAAGGCAAATACATTCCGGTATTGACTGGAAGGAAGAACAAGAAGGCAGCAAAGCAAACGGAGATAAATCCGACGGCAGTGATGTTTGCAAAAGTCCTTGACTTGATCAGCAGCCTTCTTCTTATCTGCTGAATTGTCAGCACCAACCCCAAAATCAACCATGGCTGGAAGCTGACAACGTAGAACTGAAACACTGTGCGCTCGGACAAGATCACCCAAGGAAGATAGAGGCTCGCTGTTCCAAGAAGCACCAAACCAATAACTCTTTCACGGTGCCTTACGTAGCGGTAGATAAGGTAAATCAAGGCAGCGGTTGAACTAATCCAGATGAATGGATTACCAAGCGCAGTGATTGCACTAGAGCAACCCTCGCTTATTTCACAACCATTTGTTCCTTGCGGGTAAGACTCGTAGAAAAAAGCAGTTGGTCGAAGTCCAATTAGCCAGCCCAGGGGATGTGCCTCGTAAGGATGCTCCTTGGTGAGATTCACGTGGAAGCCGTAGATCATTTCGTGGTAGCGCCACAGGGACAGTGCCCAATCCGGCAAAAACCCAAAGATTCCGGTTGATGTATTTTCTGCTGCCCAGTTTCGTAAATATCCTCCGGATCCAAGAATCCAACCAAGCCAAGTCAAAATGTAAGTGGCTATAGCCGTTGGCACCAGAGAGACAAAAGAGTAAGCACCTTGAAAGAAGACTCCTTGCTTTATCCAATTAGGTTCATCCGAATTTCTTCGAAGCAAGGCTTCCGAAAAGACAACGTAAAGCCCGATACCGGCCAGCAGATATAGTCCAGACCACTTGATAGATGAAGCCGCACCAAGTGCTACACCGGTTAAGACTAGCCAGGGCCTAAAAATGAGAATCGAGTTCCTGGATTGTTCAATTGCCTGCGTGATTTTCACCCTCGAGCGTTCTTGGTCGATCAGGAAAAACAAAAACCCCAGCAATAGAAAGAATGTGAGCGAAGCATCTAGAAGTGCCGTACGCGAGAGCGTGATAGCAAGTCCATCGATTGCCAGTAAGAAGCCAGCAAGAACTGCCAAAGGAACAGATCGAAATAGCTTGAAAGCCACCAGCATCAATAAAGCCACAGTTGCGATTCCAAGAATCGCCGTGCTCAGGCGCCAGCCTGTGCTTTGATCGGGACCTAACAGCCACATTCCAGAAGCTATGAGCCACTTACCAAGCGGTGGGTGAACCACAAATGCTGCCTCTGATAGGTAGCTGTAAACATCGCCTGATTGAAATGCCACATCGGCACCGTCTGGCCAAGATTTTTCATGGCCTTCTGAGCTGAGGGTCAGGGCATCTTTTACGTAATAGGTCTCATCAAAAACTAGCTTCGATGGGTATCCCAGATTCCACAATCGCGTGAGGGAGGCCATCACCATCACGGATGCGACTGCGATTACCTGCAGGAATGATTTTTGGGCTAGTCGCATAACCCCATGCTAATGAACCAGACGCTTTGGTATCTGCGAGAATGGGGCAATGCTTATTCTGGCCGCCACTCCTATTGGAAATATCAGTGATGCGTCCGAGAGACTGAAAACAACCCTTGCCTCGGCCAAGTACATTGCGGCAGAGGACACCAGAACGCTGTTGCAGCTGGCCAATCATTTGGGAGTCAAGCTCGCAGCGGAGCTGATTAGTCTTCACGAGCACAATGAATTACAAAAACTCGATCGTCTAGTTGAAATTGCAAAGACTGCTGATTTGGTTTTGGTAAGCGATGCAGGAATGCCAACCATAAGCGATCCAGGGTTTGCTTTGGTCCGCGCGTGCGCTGATGCAGGCGTTGAAATTCAAGTTGTTCCTGGTCCATCCGCTGTTATCTCGGCGTTGGCAGTTTCGGGATTGTCAACAGATCGGTTTTGCTTCGAAGGTTTCCTGCCTCGTAAATCTGGAGAGAGAACCAAGGTCTTTGAGTCGCTACTAACAGAGACCCGAACCATGGTGTTTTTCGAATCACCACACCGAATTTCAGATTCACTCAGTGACGCTGCAAAAGTGTTCGGCCCCAATCGATTGGCCTCAGTTTCGCGAGAGCTTACAAAAAAGTTTGAAGAGACCAAACGCGGCACCCTTTCAGAACTTATTGACTGGGCTCAGAACCTAAAGGGTGAAATGGTACTGGTTATCGCAGGAGCGGAACCGGTGATCTGGAACCTAGAAGATCTGGTGGCGCAGGTCATAGAGCTGAAAAGCTCGGGAACTGGACTAAAGCAGGCTGCCTCGAGCATCGCTAAGCAGTACGGGGCCTCAAGCTCTGAGCTCTACGCTTTGGCCCTCAAGCGACTATAGGTAGGCCTGCTCGGTTAAGCTTGTACCCATGTCTAGCGTGAGCCCATCTGGAAAGTCGTTTTATGTCACGACTCCTATCTTTTACGTCAATGACGCCCCTCACATCGGTCACGCTTACACCGAAGTCGCCTCGGATGTTCTAACCCGCTGGCAGCGCCAAAAGGGCAGCAATGCTTTCCTACTTACCGGCACCGACGAGCATGGCGAGAAGATCCTTCGAACCGCCAGCGCCAACAATTCCTCTCCGCAGGCTTGGGCCGACAAGCTAGTTCACGACTCCTGGCTTCCTCTTCTGGAGACCCTAGATATTGATAACCAAGACTTCATCCGAACTACAGAGCCTAGACACAAGCAAAACGTCCAAAAGTTCCTGCAGGATCTAAACGATAAGGGCTTCATTTATCAGGGCTCTTATGAGGGTAACTACTGTGTGGGTTGCGAAGAGTTCAAAACCGATTCCGATCTGGTTGAAGGCGAAGGAGCCTTTGCAGAGGAAATGGTTTGCGCAATTCACTCAAAGCCAGTTGAGCGCTTGGAAGAGACGAACTACTTCTTTAAGCTAAGTGATTTTCAACAGCCACTTTTGGATTACTTCGAGCAGAACCCAAACTTCATTCAGCCAGAATCAGCAAGAAACGAAGTTATTTCTTTCGTCAAGCGTGAGCTAACTGATCTTTCGATTTCCCGCTCTAAAGACAAGTTCGACTGGGGAATTGATATCCCCTGGGACACCAATCACGTAATCTACGTTTGGTTTGATGCGCTGCTAAATTACATCACCGCAATCGGTTACGGTGAAGACCAAGAAAAGTTGGACAGTTTATGGCCGGCGTCCATTCAGGTTGTTGGAAAAGACATTTTGAGATTTCACGCGGTCATCTGGCCGGCCATGTTGATGGCCGCAGGACTAAAGCCTGCTGAAAGAGTTTTTGCTCACGGTTGGCTACTTGTCGGTGGCGAAAAAATGTCAAAATCAAAGCTCACCGGAATTGCCCCAACCCAAATCACGGACGTCTTTGGTTCCGACGCTTTCCGCTACTACTTCATGCGAGCAATTGCATTTGGTCAAGACGGATCATTCTCTTGGGAAGATCTTTCTGCTAGGTATCAATCAGAACTGGCTAACGGTTTTGGAAATCTAGCCTCACGCGTGGTCGCGATGATTCATAGATACTTCGAAGGAATGGTTCCGGAGACGTCGAACTTGACCGACGCTGACAAAAAGATTGCGACAGTAGCAGAGGCTGCGGTTCAGGGTGCCGATAAGGCTATGGACGAGGTTGCTATTCAGGACGCCTTGGTTGCCATCTGGGCACTGGTTGATGAACTCAACGGTTACCTGACAGAGCAAGAGCCTTGGATTTTGGCTAAAGATGAGGCAAACCGGGAACGCCTTGCAACCATTTTGGTCACCGCTCTTGAAGGCGTTAGGGCTCTTGCTGTTTTGCTGTCCCCATTTACTCCAAAAGCTAGTGCGAAGCTGTGGGCTGCAATCGGTGGGACCCTTGGCGATCTGTCTGACCAACCCCTTTTGGAGGCTGCAAATTGGGGCCAGCTCAAGCCTGGAACCAAAATTGGCGAATTGGAATCGCTGTTTCCAAGGATTGAACAAGAAGACAAGGCTTAGCTTAAGCGCGTGAACGAGCACATTAGATCTCGGCAGTTTTTTGACGCTGATGGAAACCGAAAAAACCTAAGCTATCCAGAACTTCCAGAGCCACTGCTGGTCGGAACTTACGATAATCACACTCATCTTGAAATAGCAGATGGTGATCAGCCAATGGATTACCAGGACCACATGAGCCTTGCGGCTCAAGTTGGAATTATCGGGGCTGTTCAAGTCGGTGTGACCCTCGAGAGCTCAAAGTGGTGTGCAGAAGTTGCTGCCAAAGACTCGCGACTATTGGCAGCGGTAGCCATTCATCCAAACGAAGCTGCCAAGTATGAATCAAAAGAGGAATTAGATCGAGACATAGCTGCGATTGCTGAGTTAGCGAATCAACCAAGAGTTCGTGCTATCGGGGAAACAGGACTTGATTTTTTTAGGACCGAAGATAAAAGAGGAATCCAGTTCCAGCAGTACTCATTCGAAAGACACATTGCAATTGCGAAGGAAAAAGGGATTGCACTTCAGATACATGATCGCGATGCGCACGACAAGGTAGTAGAGACTTTGCTTCGTGTTGGTCCACCAAGCAAAGTTGTCTTCCATTGCTACTCGGGCGATCTAGAGCTGGCAAAAATCTGTACCGATAACGGTTGGTATGCATCCTTTGCGGGCAATATCACCATCAAGCGCAACCAACACCTTCGCGATTCTTTGAAAGCTATGCCAACAAATCAGATTCTTGTTGAAACCGATGCGCCATTTCTAACCCCGGAACCCCTGCGCGGCCGACCAAACGCTCCATACCTGGTTCCAATCACCGTCCGCTTCATGGCTGAGCAGTTGGGCATGGATGCCGATGAACTCTCCGGTCAAATTGCTCTAAACACCATCGAGGTCTACGGATCCTGGGACAACTAGTGGTTGAACTACTGGGTTCAGGGGAGATCAGGCGCCTAGCTGAGGAGCTTGCGCTCAGGCCAACAAAGAAACTGGGCCAGAACTTCGTTATCGACCCCAACACCATCCGCAAGATTGTCGCCGCAGCCGGCCTTTCTCCAAAAGACAAAGTTGTTGAAATCGGCCCAGGGCTTGGCTCACTTACTCTTGGCCTACTAGAAAAAGTGAATCAGCTAGCTGTGGTTGAGTTTGATAGCCGCTTAGCCGACCGACTGAAGCAGACTCTGGACCAAAGAGCGTCAGGTCACAAATGCCACATCATCGCCGAGGATGCGATGAATGTCACGGAGCTACCATTTGAGCCTGATGCACTGGTGGCAAATCTTCCCTACAACATCTCAGTTCCAGTTCTTTTGCACTTCATGGAAACTTTTCCAAGTCTCAAAAAGGGGCTGGTCTTGGTTCAGGCTGAGGTTGCAGCCAGGTTGATTGCGCCTCCGGGTTCGAAGACTTATGGGTCCCCGAGCGCAAAGCTAGCTTGGTATGCAAAGGCCTCCTCGGGCGGAGTCGTCTCAAGAAACATTTTCTGGCCTATTCCTAATGTTGATTCCGCACTGGTCTACTTCGAAAAGCGAGAGGTCGAATTTCCCGAGCAGCTTCGTTCCGAAGTGTTTAGAGTTATTGACGGAGCATTTGCCCAAAGAAGAAAAACTCTTCGCCAGGCACTAGCCGATTGGGCAGGTTCTCCGACCGAGGCAGAGCGGATTCTGGTGGCAGCGGGAATTTCTCCGCAGGCCCGCGGCGAAGATTTAGTTATTGATGATTTTGTAAGGTTGGCGAGTAAAAAGTGATTTTCGAAACAGACTTTCGCCACTTGACTCCGGCCTCCGCTGCAACGGCCTACTTCTCAACCACTGCGGCAAGAGTATTTAGCATTCTCAATGACCCCTCTTCTTGGGGTCAAGCAAGAATTCCGAGAGTTGCCTCTGCCACTTCGCCATCAAAAGTAGTTTTGACTTTCGACGGTGTTGAACGCGCGACCGTTACGATTTCCTCTTGGCGAACAGATTTTTGCCAGCTGGAAGTTGTCTTGGATGGCTTTTCAACGGATGCTGACAGGGCAGAGCTTGAGTCTTACTGGGTAGATGTTTGGCAGATGCTGGTCAACAGATTGGGTCAACGCTCATCTGTGGTGGCCTCAAGCCCTGCGAAGGTAAACGTATTTTTTGCAGTTGGAGCTTTCCTAAAAAACGGCTTCCACGAGGTGGCTAGCTGCTACCAGGCCTTGAGTCTTCGTGAGGTTCTAAGTGTTGAGCTGGAGGGCAGGTTCTCAATCGAATTCGCCGGCCCCTACGCCTCACTGAGCAAGGAGACGGTCCCAACTGACGCCAGCAACTTGGTCTATAAAGCGGGGCTTGCCCTGAAAAAGCTAAACCCAGAGGTTTCCCCAGAGCTAGTGGCTTTCGTAATCCATAAATCAGTTCCAATTGCTGGAGGTATGGCCGGAGGCTCCGCTGACGGGGCAGCAGCACTCTTGGCTCTCGACAAACTTTTTGGAACTGAGTTGGGGGCTACCTTACAGAAAGCCGCTGCCAAGCTTGGATCAGATGTTCCATTTTCGCTTCAGGGTGGAACAGCAATCGGTACAGGCCGTGGAGAAAAACTTTCCAAGATTGAAACTGGTGCAATCTTGCACTGGGTAATGACCCCATCTCCAATAGGACTTTCAACACCTGATGTATATCGAAAGCTAGATATCATGCGGACAGAATCAGGAGTCGATGTTTCAACCTTGGAAAAGCCAGAGGTACCAGCTGAGCTTGTGGCCGCGTTGGTTTCAGGAAACGCCGCAGAGGTTGCCCACTACATGCACAACGATCTGGAGATTGCAGCTTTAGCTCTGCGGCCAGAGCTTGCAGAAACTATCGAAGCAGGAAGAAAAGCTGGGGCTCTAAAGTCAATGGTCTCTGGTTCTGGTCCGACCATCGCTCACTTGGCAAAAGATCGAATTCATGCCGAGCAGATAATGAATCGCTTGGGAGCTGCAGGTCTACCTTCTATTGCCACCTACACGTCCGTTTCTGGCACGCGCTTGGAGAACTAGTTGGCTCATCTATTGGGAGCTGAGCGAATTCGACTCAGTTTCGCAACAACTGAAGTTTTCAAAGACCTCACAATCGGAGTTCAAGACGGCGACCGAATTGGAATCGTCGGAAAAAACGGTGATGGAAAATCAACTCTTCTGCGCCTGTTTGCAAAAACTCAGGACCCAGATAGTGGTCAAATCACAAAACGTGGCGATGTGCGCATCGGAATGCTTGACCAGTTTGATGACTTTCTGCCTGACCAGACCATCTCCCAAGTTGTAATCGGAGATCTGGCTGAGCACGAGTGGGCTGGTAATCCAAAAGTTAGAGACATCTTTTCGGGTCTGTTGGCAGATTTCGATTTTGACCAGAAGGTAGCTGAGCTTTCGGGCGGTCAACGCCGAAGGGTGGCTCTGGCCGCTTTGTTAGCCGACGAGTGGGACATCCTGATGCTGGATGAGCCAACCAACCATTTGGACATTGAGGGAGTGGCCTGGCTTGCGACCCATTTGAAAACTCGCTGGGGTAAGGCAAGCGGAGGGCTATTGGTTGTCACTCATGACCGCTGGTTCTTGGACGAGGTCTGCAATCTGACCTGGGAAGTTCACGATGGAATCGTGGATGTCTACGATGGCGGATACGCAGCATACATTTTGGAACGTAATGAGCGCGCCAGGTCTCAGGCGGCAAGTGAATCAAGAAGACAAAATCTGCTCCGCAAAGAGCTTGCTTGGCTTCGGAGGGGAGCTCCGGCTCGAACTACAAAACCCAAGTTCAGAATCGACGCAGCCAACGAGCTAATTGCCAATGAGCCACCGCCACGAGATAGCGTGAGCCTCGCAAAACTTGCCACCACACGTTTGGGCAAGGATGTTCTGGACATCGAAGATCTTTATTACTCAATCGGGGACAGGCAGCTTCTTAGTGATGTAACTCTTCGACTAGGCCCAGGCGACCGAATTGGTTTACTCGGCGCCAACGGTGCAGGAAAGACAACTTTGCTGAAGTTGATTCTTGGGTTACTTAGCCCATCGAGTGGCCGAGTGAAACTGGGCAAGACTGTTGTCCCGGCAATCTTGAGCCAAGAAGTTCGTGAGCTTGACGAGTTCTCCGATCAGAGAATATTTGAATTGATTGCTCGCGAAAAGCGAACCTTCGTCGTCGACAAAAAGGAAGTTGGAATCTCGCAACTAGTTGAGCAGCTTGGGTTCACGAGTCTGCAGCTTCAAACACCAATCGGCGATCTATCTGGTGGACAGCGAAGAAGGCTTCAGCTTCTAAGACTTTTGTTTGGAGAGCCAAACCTGTTGATTCTCGATGAGCCAACTAATGATCTCGATACTGACATGCTGGCGCAGGTAGAGGACCTGTTGGATTCCTGGCCAGGGACGCTGATTGTTGTAAGTCACGACCGGTATCTTCTTGAACGAGTCACGGACATGCAATACGCACTATTGGGAGACGGAGCGCTGAGGCACTTACCCCGCGGGGTGGATCAGTACCTGGAGCTTCGTAAATCTGGAGGAGTGCAGGCAGTAGCGCCCACGGCAAAGGGTTTATCTGGAGCGGAAGCTAGGGCTAACCAAAAGAATTTGCAAAAGCTTGAGCGAGCAATCGCTAAGGCAGAAGCCGAGGAAATTGAGGTTCGAGCCAGTCTGGAAAAGCATGACCCAGCTGACTACGAGGGTTTAGCCGCCCTAGCGGCAAGGGCGTCCGAGCTAGCCACTAAGCGAGACCAACTAGAGGCTAGTTGGTTGGCCGAAAGTGAGAATCAGGCCTGAGGCCCGCAGGTTTCTGGCAGACTTGGGTTGTAATCGGGTCCTGCTCGATTGCGTTCCGCCCTAGTGTAACGGCAGCACGGCGGCCTTTGGAGCCGTAAAGTTCAGGTTCGAATCCTGAGGGCGGAGCGAAAACAAAATGGGAGAAGTTGATGTCATCTAGAGGGCTTGTCTGCGTTGTACTGGCAGCTGGCAGCGGAACCAGAATGGTTTCGGCCACCCCGAAGGTAATGCACCCGCTTGCTGGCCGCACACTTCTCGGTCACGTCATGGCAACTGCAAGTTCGCTAGAAACATCTGGCGTCTACGTCGTCCTTCGTCATCAACGAGAACTGATTTCTGAGTATCTATCGAAGAGCTTCCCAGCTGCCATCCAGGTGGAGCAAGATGAAATCCCAGGAACGGGCCGAGCTGTCGAGGTAAGTCTTTCCAAAATTCCAGCAGATTTCTCCGGAGATGTTTTAGTGGTCAGCGGCGATGTCCCTTTGATGGACAATCAAACGCTTTCGGCTTTAGTGTCCACTCACCGTTCAGGCAAGGCCTCCGCAACTATTCTCACGGCACTGAGGGAAGACCCAACTGGATACGGAAGAATCATTCGCGGGTCCGATGGGCACGTTTCTAAAATTGTCGAGCACCTCGATGCAAACGAGGCAGAACTTGCAATCCGTGAAATCAACGCCGGTGTTTACATATTTGATGCGACGCATCTGAGACAGGCTCTTTCTCAAGTGCAATCACATAATGCCCAGGGAGAAAAGTATTTGACTGATGTTGCCGCATTGCTTGTTGCAGACGGCAAGCCAGTGATGGCAGAAATTGTTTCTGATAACTGGCTAGTACACGGCATCAACGATCGGGTCCAGTTGGCTGAGGTTGCCAAAGAACTTAACAATCGGATTTGCCGGGCCTGGCAGCTTTCCGGCGTCACAATCGTCGACCCAGAATCGACCTGGATTGATGTTCAGGTCAGCATCGGTCAGGATGTCACAATTCATCCATCCACGCACCTTCGTGGTCTAACTTCGATCGGAGTTGGTGCTGAGGTTGGCCCATCTGTGGTCATTGAGAACAGCACCGTTCATGAGGCCGCCAAAGTTGGGCCATTTGCGTACCTTCGTGCGGGAACTGACCTAGGTAAAGGGGGCAAGATTGGCTCCTTTGTTGAGACCAAAAATGCCAAGATCGGGACTGGCTCTAAAGTCCCACACCTTTCTTATGTTGGGGATGCCGAGATTGGCGAAGGTTCAAACATCGGCGCTGGGACCATCTTTGCCAACTACGACGGAGTCAACAAGCACACTTCCAAGATCGGTTCCTTCGTTCGAACTGGGTCGCAAAACGTCTTTGTTGCTCCCATTACGATTGGAGATGGAGCCTACACAGCTGCCGGAACAGTGGTTCGCAAAGATGTAGCTCCAGGAGAGTTGGGAATGAACGTGTCACCACAGCGCAGCATTGCTGACTGGGTAATCAACAAGCGTCCAGGAACAACTTCCGCAGAAGCAGCTTCCAAAAATAAGTCCAAGTAGAAACTAGGAGCCCGCAGTTGACCATTAGGACCACCGGAGAAAAAAGACTGGCATTGGTTAGTGGAAGGGCTCATCAAGCCCTTGCGGAAGAAGTTGCGGCACTGCTTGGTACAACCCTCGTTCCAACTACTGCATATGATTTTGCCAACGGAGAAACCTTCGTTCGATTTGAAGAAAGCGTCCGCGGTGTGGACGCTTTTGTAATTCAGTCCCATCCAGCACCAATCAACCACTGGTTGATGGAGCAGTTATTGATGGTCGACGCTCTAAAGCGCGCTAGCGCAAAGAGAATCACAGTTGTCGCACCTTTCTTTCCATACGCCCGCCAAGACAAAAAGCACAAAGGGCGCGAGCCAATTTCTGCTCGACTAGTGACTGATCTTTTCAAAGCTGCTGGAGCAAACCGCGTGATGTCGGTAGATCTTCACTCACCGCAGATTCAGGGATTTTTTGACGGGCCAGTCGATCACCTTTGGGCGCTACCGATGCTGGCTGACTTCGTAAAAGACAAATGGGGCAAAGAGGATCTCACGGTTGTTTCTCCTGATTCAGGCCGAGTTCGAGTCGCGGACATTTGGGCCGATCGCCTAGGAGCCCCTCTGGCAATCATTCACAAACGTCGCGATGCAAACGTGCCAAATAAGGTTTCGGTTCACGAACTAGTTGGTGAAGTTGAGGGCCGCACTTGCGTGCTCGTGGACGACATGATTGACACCGGCGGAACAATCGTTGCCGCCGCCAAAGCCTTGAAGGATAACGGGGCTAAGCGAGTCATTGTCGCAGCTACCCACGCTGTGCTTTCAGACCCTGCAGTTGAGCGCCTTTCAGATGACTCTGTGGACGCGGTTGTGGTGACAAACACCCTTCCAATTACCCCGGACAAAGATTTCGAAAAGTTGACTGTTTTGTCTATTGCACCTTTGATTGCCAAGGCAATCACTGCGGTATTTGGCGATGACTCAGTCACCTCCCTGTTCCCAGGCCAGTCCTAGGGTTTGATTCCGTCAGGTTCCTGGCGGTAAGCTTCTAAATAACAACGGCGAGGGCTCCAATTGGGGCCGTTATCGACGGGGTTTCTTCGGACCAGTTCCCAGATCCTCGCGTTCAACGCTTGAGTAGAGAAAAAAAAGAATCATCAAGTTCATGTCGGGCTTGTTATTTAGTAAAGGGAATGAAAATGGCAGAAAACAAACTAATTGCTGAAGTTAGAACCAACTTTGGCAAGGGTGCAGCGCGCAAATTCCGCGCCGCCGGAAAGACCCCAGCAGTAATCTATGGCCACGGCTCAGAGCCAAGGCACATCACACTTCCAGCTCATGAAATTGCGCTTGTGCTTCGTCACAAGAACGCGCTGATTGACTTAGACATCGCAGGCTCACCTCAGCTTGTGCTTGTAAAGTCCGCAACCAAGGACGTTGTCACTCAGGTTATTGAGCACGTAGACCTTATTGAGATCAAGAAGGGTGAGCGCGTACACGTTGAGGTTCCAGTTCACGTAATTGGAGAGTCTCTATCAGGAACAACAATCGATCTTGAGCACAAGACCCTGAAGCTAGAAGTAGACGCAACAGCAATTCCAGAATATGTTGAGGCAATCTTCAACAAGGAAGGCGCTGGCTTCCACTTGCTAGCTAAGGACATCAAGATCCCTGCAGGCGCAAAGCTAGAGCTAAAGCCAGATGAGCTAATTGCCTCTGTTGTAATCACCGCCGCCGGTAAGGGTGACGAGCCAGCCGCAGCCGCAGCTGATGCTGCTCCTGCTGCCGCCAAGACTCCGGACGCCAAAGCTGACTAATACGTTTTTAGTAGTTGGGCTCGGCAACCCCGGGCCCAACTACGCACTTAACCGCCATAACGTCGGGCAGATGCTGCTCGATGTTGTTGCGGCCAGATTTGGTGAAACCTTCAAAGCCCACAAATCAAACGCGCTGGTGGCTGAAGTAAAGATAATCGGCGGACCTAAGTTGATCTTGGCTAAACCACTCTCATTCATGAATCTAAGTGGTGGCCCGACTTCCTCACTTATGAACTTTTACAAACTCGATCCCGAATCCTTGATCGTTGCTCACGACGAACTGGACATTCCGCCAGCTACATTCAGGTTGAAGCAGGGCGGCGGACACGGTGGCCACAACGGTACCCGCGACATAATTTCAGCTATCGACAGTAATGATTTTGCTCGCATCCGACTTGGCATTGGAAGACCCCCTGGCACTTCGGATGCTGCCGATTACGTTTTGAAGAATTTCTCTAGTTCAGAGAGGGCCGAGCTGGCTGTCACTCTTGAGCTTGCAGCCGATGCGCTTGAAGAAATGGCGCGCAATGGCATCGTGGCTGCTCAAGCAAAATTCCATGCACCAGGCGAGAGCGGTACTGCTTAGACTTGAGCTTGTGAAAAAGCACGGGGTCCTCGCGCGCCTGGGCCAGGGCTACCCGTTTGCAAAACTTCAATCAAGCCTTGAAAATTCAAGGATTTCCATAGTTGCACCGTCAAGTGCAAATTCTTTTCTAGTCACTCTTATCTCCGAGCTAAAGGGCGAAAAGCCTCCGATTCAACTCATCGTTGCATCAACCGGTCGAGAAGCAGAAGACATTGAGCAAGAGCTTGCCTACTTAGATCCTGAAGCTGAGATTTTGCTCTTTCCCTCTTGGGAGACACTCCCTCACGAGAGATTGAGTCCAAGTGCTGAAACAGTGGGTCGGCGATATCAAACTCTGGCCCGCTTGCACGAACTTGCTTTGAAGCCAGCGGTACACCAGGTTTATGTCTTGATTTCTATTCGAGCTGCGCTTCAGCCTATTGTTGCCGGCCTAGAGAAGTTTCCACCTTTGTCCTTGGAACAGGGCAAGGACTACTTGCTTCCTGAGATATCACTAAAGCTCGTAGAGCAGGCCTATCAGCGAGTAGACATGGTTTCCCGCAGGGGAGAATTCGCAGTGCGTGGAGGAATTCTGGACATCTTTCCAACAACAGCTGAGCACGCTGTGCGATTGGAATTCTTCGGTGATGAGCTTGAGGAGATTCGCGAATTCTCGGTCTCTGATCAGCGCTCATCCACAACCAAGCTTGAGCAGCTAACTCTTTACCCCGCCAGAGAGCTCATCATCACACCTGCTGTGGCCTCAAGGGCAAGGGAAATGATGCACGAGTTTCCAAACCTCTCGGCGATGCTTGAGAAAATCTCCCTTGGAATGCCGGTTGAGGGAATGGAGTCGCTGGCACCAGCGCTTGCTGACCAAATGATTTCCATCTTTGACTATCTCCCCAAGAACGTGTCGGTTGTTTTGCTGTCCCCAGAGAAGGCGGCGGCAAGAGCAGCCAGCCTGGTCGAGACCAATGAAGAATTTCTTCACGCTGCTTGGGATGCAGCAATGGATGGCGCTTCAGCACCAATTGATCTTTCCGGAGGTGGGTTTATTGACTTCGCATCCTTCACTGAAAAGATGTCTAAATTTCAATTGGTTACACTCTCTCCGTTTGGCGAAGACAGCGAGGATGTCGTAAACCTAGGAATTCTGGAGGTTCCAAACTTCAAAGGTGTGGATGCAACCGCTTTGGAGTGGGTTGCAACTCAAATTGACCAAGGTCATCTTGTTGTCATCTCTGCGCAAGGCCACGGAACGGCCGAGAGACTTCGGGAGGTATTCATACAGGGAAAACTTCAGGCGGATCTAGTAGATGATTTTCCAGCAAGTCCAAAACCTAAGACGATTTATTTGATTCAGGCTCCAATCAAAAAAGGATTTGTTTCCGAAGACTCGAAGCTCACATTTTTAACAAACACCGAGTACTACTCGAAGAGCAGCTACTCATCACCTCAAGTACGCAAGCTAGCTGTGAAGCGAGGGGCCGCAGTTGACCCGCTGACCTTGAAGTCCGGGGATTTTGTGGTGCACGAAATTCATGGAATTGGAAGGTTCAAGGAACTGGTTCAGCGAACAAGTGGAATCGGAGCTAGACAGCACCAGCGCGAGTATCTGTTGATTGAGTACGCATCCCCCAAGCGGGGATATCCAGAAGACACCCTTTTTGTTCCAACCGATCAGCTGGATATGCTCACTCGCTATGTTGGCGGGGAAGCACCAGTGATTTCTAAGCTCGGAGGTTCCGATTGGGCCAGAGCCAAGGGGAATGCACGTAAGGCAGTGCGCAAGATTGCGATTGACCTTGTGAAGCTCTACTCAGCCCGCATGAATTCAAAAGGTTATGCCTTTGCATCCGATACTCCTTGGCAACACGAGCTCGAGGAGGCGTTTCAATTCCAGGAAACTCCAGACCAGCTCACCACCATAGACGAAGTCAAGCGGGACATGGAAAAACCAATTCCAATGGATCGGCTACTAGCTGGCGATGTCGGATACGGAAAAACTGAAGTTGCAGTTCGTGCAGCTTTCAAGGCAATTCAAGACGGCAAGCAAGTAGCGATGCTGGTTCCAACCACTTTGCTGGTTAGACAGCACACCGACACTTTCCTTGAGCGTTTCGCTGGATTCCCTGTAAACGTAAAGTCACTCTCAAGATTTCAGACCGCAAAAGAGGTCAAGGAGACAATCGCTGGATTAGCTACCGGCGAGGTCGATCTGGTAATCGGTACTCATCGACTGTTTTCAGACAGCGTCAAGTTCAGAAATCTGGGATTGATAATCATTGATGAGGAACAGCGCTTTGGAGTCGAGCATAAGGAAAAGCTCAAGGCAATCAAGACCAATGTTGACATCTTGGCAATGAGCGCAACTCCAATTCCAAGAACTCTTGAGATGGCAATCACCGGCATTCGTGAAATGTCTACTCTCGCTACTCCTCCAGAGGATAGGCACCCAATTCTTACTTTTATCGGTGGCTATAGCGAGAAACAAGTTGCGGCAGCCATCAGGCGCGAACTAATTCGCGAAGGCCAGGTTTTCTTTGTTCATAACCGAGTAGCAACCATTGAGAAGACTGCAAATGACTTGGCGAAGTTGGTACCGGAGGCTCGTATTGCAGTCGCCCATGGCCAGATGCCAGAGGCTGCACTCGAGCAAGTAGTTGTTGATTTCTGGGAAAAGAAATTTGATGTTTTGGTATCCACCACAATCATTGAAACTGGAATTGATATTCCCAACGCCAACACTTTGATTATTGATAGAGCTGAGCACTTCGGTCTTTCGCAACTGCACCAGATTCGAGGAAGAGTTGGACGAAGTAGAGAGCGCGCCTACGCATACTTTTTCTACGACCCATCCAAACCACTTAGTGAAACCTCTCACGATCGATTGGCAACCATTGCACAAAACAATGAACTGGGAGCCGGTATCCAGGTTGCTCTAAAGGACCTCGAGATTCGTGGCGCTGGAAACATGCTTGGGGGAGAGCAATCCGGTCACATCGCTGGCGTGGGCTTTGATCTATACCTTCGGATGATCGGTGAGGCCGTTTCCGAATTCAAGGGAATCAAGCTCGATTCCCCAGCGGAGCTAAAGCTGGAAATTCCAATTGACGCCCACATTCCCGACACATATTTGGACTCCGAGCGACTCAGACTTGAGGCCTACCACAAGCTGAGCGCAGCCTCCGGGGAAACCAGCACCAGGGCAACCTTAGATGGCATTCTTGCCGAGCTAGAGGATCGCTACGGTAAAGCTCCCGAGCAGGTTCAAAACCTTATCGAGGTCACTGAGCTTAGACAGATTGCCAACCGGGTCGGCCTGAAAGATGTGAATCTGCTCACGAGCATTGCAAGAATTCAGCCGGTGGAGCTAACTGAGTCTGAGCAGGTCAAGCTCAGTCGGCAGTATGTAGGGCTAAAGTATTTGCAATCGGCGAATTCATTGCAGTTGCCAATTCCGAAGTCTGCTGATGGCGATGTGGTTTCGGGTCCGGAACTAATTTCCTTCGCCAGGGAAATATTTGAAGTAATCGCACACCTTCAAAGGGAAGAAAAGTAAATGACAAAAATCGATGAGCTCATTGAAACTGCTCGCCAACTTCGAGCCCCTGGCGGTTGTCCTTGGGATGCAGAGCAAACTCACCAGTCGTTGACTAAGTACCTGATCGAGGAAACTTATGAGTTAATCGATGCGATCGAATCAAATGACCGCCAGCAGATTCTTGAAGAGCTAGGCGATGTTTTGTACCACGTTGTCTTTCACTCGGACCTAGCCCAGAGCGGATCTCTTGGAGCGCCGTTTGACATTCAGGATGTAGCGCAGCTATCGATTGAAAAGATGAAGGGCCGACACCCTCACGTGTTTGGAACCCCAGAGGAGCTTGAGAAGTACAAAGCTGAAACCGGCGATGATGTCATGAAAAGCTGGGACGCTCACAAGATGAAGGAAAAGCCGGAGCGCCAAAGCGTTCTCGACGGAATCCCCACTTCTCTTCCTGCCTTGCTACTTGCAGACAAGGTAATTGGTAAGGCTCAGAAACTTGGCGTCTTGGAATCCGAAGCGACTCCCGCCTTCGCGTTAGAAGACGAGGATCAACTTGGCGGATTACTGCTTGCGTTAGTGCTATCGGCGAAGCATCAGGGCTTGGACGCAGAGCGGGCCTTGCGAGAAACCATTCGTGAACTTCAGGTTGAAATTAGAGCATTTGAGCTCAGTGATGATTTTGATGCTGGAGTGGTTGGTCAGGGCTAGCCCAACAAACCTTGGGCTATCCAGGCTTTTCAGGCCTGGTCTGCCAGACTTGGATTCATGGCATCGCAAATCAATCCTCCACGCGGGATGAGGGACTTTCTCCCTCTTGAGAAGGCCGTGCGAAATGATTTACTGTCCAAAATTGTTGGAAGCTACGCCTCTCATGGTTTTCAGGAAATCGAAACCCCAGCGCTAGAAGCGATTGAGCGCCTAACTTCCGGGGACGGTGGTGATAACGAGAAACTAGCGTTCCGAGTTCTAAAGCGCGGAGAAGAGCTAGAGGCAGCTCTTGGAAAAGGAGCCGACGAACTTTCTGATTTGGGTTTGAGGTATGACCTTACTGTTCCGCTTACTCGCTACTACGCAACCAACTACTCCAAGCTCCCAAAAGTTTTCAAGGCTATTCAAACCGGTCCAGTCTGGAGAGCGGAGCGACCTCAGAAAGGTCGTTATCGCCAATTCGTTCAGTGCGACATTGACACTATTGGCGATGACTCAAACTTTGCAGAAATTGAACTTCTGAACGCAAGCCTTAATGCTTTATCTTCTATTGGCATTGATGACGCCAAGATTCGAATCAATCACCGCGAATTACTCACCCGTTCAATCGCTGAATTGGGAGTCCCGGTTTCTGATTCCGGTAAGGCGATGATCACAATCGACAAGCTTGACAAGATCGGTGTTGAAGGTGTCGCAGAAGAAATGAAAGAACGCTTTGGCGAGCTGGTAGCTAAAGCAACTTCAATTTGGCTATCCTCGCTCTCTGACAGCCCAGAGATACCTGAACAGCTCAGGGAGATTTTTGAAGCGCTCAATAAGTTGCAACCAGGCAAGCTGCGCTTTGACCCAACTCTTGTTCGCGGCATGGGGTACTACACGGGTTCAATTTTTGAAATCGAACACCCCGCTTCGGGTTCCTCAATCGGTGGCGGTGGACGTTACGACGGAATGGTCGGTAAGTGGCTGGGCACAGACGTTGCTGCTGTTGGAATATCAATTGGTTTTGAAAGAGTTGCCGAGCTGGTGTCAGGGTCCCCAGTTAGCTCCAATTCGCTGGTGATAATTTTTGAGGCCGCAGATCAGCAAGCAGCCCTTTCCTTACAGGCCGAGGCAATTGCCGCTGGTTATTTGGTGAGACTAGAGCCAAGTCCTAAGAAGCTAAACGTTTTGCTCGATTCTCTGAAAGCTCAGGGTGTAAGTCAGTTTGCAGTGCTAGAAGAGCCTCAAAAAGGCCTTCAAGGGCTCAAGATCAAGCCAATTGGCTAGCGATTAGGCTCCCCAAACTAAACTAGAACCAGAGCGAACGACGATGTTTCTTGAGGCCAATCGGCCACTATTTCTAATCTCTTGAAGGAGAAACCACTTGTCACTTATCGAAGCTATTGGCGCAAGAGAAATCCTCGACTCCAGAGGAAACCCGACAATTGAAGTTGAAGTACTGCTTGACGACGACTCCTTTGGTCGCGCAGCAGTTCCATCGGGCGCTTCGACAGGTGCGTTCGAGGCTCACGAGTCTAGAGACGGCGACAAAGCAAGATACCTGGGCAAGGGAGTTCAGCAGGCAGTTCTGAAAGTCATTGGCGAAATTGACGAGACACTTGTTGACTTCGACGCAACCGATCAGAGACTTGTTGACGCAGCATTGATCTCCCTGGATGGAACAGATAACAAGTCCAACCTCGGAGCAAATGCAATTCTTGGTGTTTCACTAGCAGTTGCTAAGGCAGCCGCTGACAGCTGCGGCTTGCCTCTTTACAGGTACCTGGGCGGCCCAAACGCACACACTCTTCCGGTACCTCTTATGAACATCGTCAATGGAGGCGCTCACGCTGACAACGGTGTTGACATCCAGGAGTTCATGATCGTTCCAGTTGGAGCTCCAACTTTTTCTGAGGCAGTTCGCTGGGGTGCTGAGGTTTACCACTCGCTCAAGGCTCTGCTCCAGTCCAAGAATCTTTCCACTGGCCTAGGCGATGAAGGTGGCTTCGCGCCGGATCTTCCGACCAATAGAGCAGCACTTGAGTTGATTTCAGAGGCGATTGATAAAGCCGGATACAAACTCGGTACCGACTTCGCTCTTGCTTTGGACGTTGCAGCAACTGAGTTCTACAAAGACGGCAAGTACCACTTTGAGGGACAAGCTCGCACTTCAGCAGAAATGATTTCCTACTACGAAGAGTTAGTTTCCTCCTTCCCGCTGGTTTCAATCGAGGATCCACTTGATGAAAATGACTGGGATGGCTGGGCGGCTATGACAGCAAAACTTGGAGATAAGGTTCAGCTAGTTGGCGACGACTTATTCGTCACAAACCCAAAGCGTCTTGCCACCGGAATAGAAAAGCGCACAGCCAACAGCATTTTGGTGAAGGTAAACCAGATTGGAACCTTGACTGAGACCTTGGACGCTGTTTCCATGGCTCAGAGCCACGGTATGACCGCAATCATTTCCCATCGCTCAGGCGAAACAGAAGACACCTTTATTGCAGATCTAGCGGTTGCTACAAACGCCGGTCAAATCAAGACAGGTGCTCCTGCCAGGAGCGAGCGAGTGGCCAAGTACAACCAACTTCTTCGCATCGAAGAAGAGCTAGCTGACGCTGCTTACTACCCTGGAGCAAAAGCTTTCAAAAACTTCCGCTAGGAATAAACCATGAGAATCACCGGTCGGCTAAATAGCTACACGCTAGCCCTACTGGCCGTAATTCTCGTCGGAGTCTTCACACTCGCTCCCAGCGTTCAAATTTGGTACGAACAGCGCCAGGAGATCTCCGACTACAAGGCTCTTGTTGAGCAAGCCAAAAAAGAGCTCGAAGACTTAGAAGCTGAGCGACTTCGTTGGGACGATGAGGTTTACATCAGAGCTCAAGCCAGGGACCGCCTCTATTTTGTAATGCCGGGTGAGGTCAGCTTTCTAGTTATGGATGCAGATGGTATCGACGTGTCTGATACTTCTGGAACAGTTGGCGCCATGCTGGCAGAAAAGCGTAAGCGCAGTGGATTTAGTGCTGAGGTACAGGCGAGTAAGGATAACTGGGTTGATGCTTTCTTGGAGTCAGCACTTCGTGCAGGACTTGAGCAACCTAATCAGGAAATAGACAGTGCCACTAACTAACGTCACTCCACAAGATATCGAATCTGTTTCAAAACAACTTGGCCGCCCAGCTCGAGACATTGTTGCAATCGCAGCAAGGTGTGTTTGTGGCAATCCAGTAGTGGTGCAAACCAAACCAAGACTTGAAGATGGCACTCCGTTTCCGACCGTGTACTACCTCACTCTTCCAGCCGCAACTTCTGCTGTTTCAACCCTTGAAGCAACTGGGCTGATGATTGAGCTTCAGAACAGACTTGGTGAAGATGACGATCTTGCCCAGTCATACAAAATTGCTCACCAGAGCTATTTAGAAGATCGCGCAAAGCTTGGGGACGTTGAGGAAATTGCCGGCATCTCCGCCGGAGGGATGCCCACTCGCGTTAAATGTTTGCACTCGCTGGTAGCCCACTCGCTAGCAAAAGGGCCAGGCGTGAATGTCATTGGAGATTTGGCCCTGGAAGTCTGCAGTTGGTCACCGAATAGGTGTGTATGCGAAAAGTAATCTCAACACTGCTCGTAGCTTTGCTGGTAGCGCTGGTTCCGCAAGCAGCCTCAGCTGATCCGGTTAGGGATCGCCAGTACTGGCTTAATGACTATGGCTTCACAAAAGCTTGGAAGCTAAGCCAGGGCGAAGGAGTCAAGGTCGCAGTCATCGATACTGGGATCGACAGCTCTCACCCGGCTCTTGAATCAGCGATAGTTGGCGGCACAGATGTTTCTGGACTCGGGTCAGCAGATGGGCTTACCCCAGTTGGTCAAAACAGCTACCACGGCACCATGGTCGCATCCCTGATTGCCGGTCGAGGAAATCCAGACGATGATGCTTCTGGAATTTTGGGGACTGCCCCGAAAGCTCAGTTGCTTTCTGTTTCGATGGCATTTGGAGTCGAAGGTGTCGATACTGATTCTCAAGTTGCCGAGGGAATTATTTGGGCAGTGGACAACGGCGCACAGGTGATCAACTTGTCTCTAACAAGAAACTCAGTTTCTTGGCCAGAGTCTTGGGATAAGGCTTTCCTTTACGCGTTCGAAAACGATGTGGTTATTGTTGCCGCAGTTGGCAACCGACTCGATGGGACGGAACAAGTTTCGGCACCTGCAACAATCCCTGGTGTAATTGCCGTTGCTGGAGTGGACATCAACGCAAACGCCAGCGAGCTGTCTTCCACGAGCGGTTTCACAATCGGAGTCACTGCTCCGTCTGAAGACTTGGTTGCTGCATACCCAGGCGGGGAGTATCGAATCTGGTCCGGCACCAGCGGTGCCGCTCCGATAGTTTCTGGAATGGTTGCTTTGATTCGATCGATGTATCCAGAGATGGATGCTGCCAATGTCGTGAACCGAGTCATTCAATCAGCCATAAAGAATGGGTTCGAAACTTACTCGAGCTCATATGGCTATGGCCTTATCGATGCAGAAGCTGCCCTAAAAATTGACCTTGATGAAGTCTCAGAAAACCCTTTGGGCTCATTATCGGAATGGATCACCCTATACAGACAGCAAAGCCCCGAAGAAACTAGCCCGGGTGAAATCGTGACCCCATTCGATA
>ERZ1022756.176-NODE-176-length-21892-cov-9.207354_pt1 | contig 21892 bp, 18 predicted proteins | sample MGYA00520902_ERZ1022756 | MGnify/ENA primary metagenome ERZ1022756 (study PRJEB33162, sample SAMN09537601) | freshwater metagenome | isolation source: freshwater | place: Canada:Alberta | collected 2017-07 | study: EMG produced TPA metagenomics assembly of the...
TACCCGTGGACAATTCAGAATTTCAGCTCGTCTTTAGAGGATATGACAAAGACGAAGTAGACGCAGCAGTCTCCGCAATGCGCGAAGAGCTCGATCACGTTCGTGACTACAACTACAAAGCTGCCAGCGAAGTTGAGTTTCTAAAGTCTGAGATAGCAAGCCTAAAACAGAGACTCAAGCGCGACGCCGGAACGGGTTACGCAGAACTCGGTGCTCAGTTCGAGCAGACTCTTCGTGTTGCCGAAGAGCAGGCCAGAAAGCTTATGACCGATGCTGGTCAGGATGCACTTCGTGTTCGCGAGACTGCAAAGGCCGAGGCTGAGCAACTTACTCGTAAGGCTGAAGCAGCCGTTCAGAAACTTCTTTCCGATGCCGAGTCAAAGGCAAAGGAGATTCGCTTGGACGCCGAGCGCACCAGCGCTGAGATTTTGGCTCAGGCTAAGACTCAAGAATCAGAAGCGACCGAAAAGACCGTGCACGCTCAGCGTGAAGCCTCAGCAATTCGCTCAGAGGGTGAAAGGTACGCAGCGGAACTTCGTGCTGCAGTTCACCGCGAGACTGAAGAAGCACGCGCACTTGCCACCGAACTTGCGCAGCGTACTGCCCAATCAAGAGTTGAACTAGAGGCAGAGCTAAAAGCTAAGCGCGATGAAGGGGAGCAAGAAGCTCTAAGAATTTATGAAAGCGCCGTAAGGCAGGCGCAGCAGGCAACCGAAGACGCCAACAAGGCAGTGGCCGAGGCATCCAGGCTAGCTGCAGAACTAAACTCAGAAGCTGAGAGAACTCTTCGCGATGCCAAGGTGACTGCTGCAAACGTCACCGAGGATGCTCAGCGAAACGCAGGAAACCTAATTAACCAGTCACGTCGTCGCGCAGAACTCCTTGCACGCAAGGCCGAGGCATACGCTAACGCAGTTATTGTTGACGGCCAAGAGAGACTAAGTCGCTGGGAGTCAGAGGCTAACGAGATTGAGGACTTCCTAAACACCCTAAAGTCCTTGATGTCCACTGAGTCGATGGTTGCAGCAGATGAGACCCTTGCTCAAAGCGAACTAGAAGGGTCTTCACCTTCGATCACTGATGGTTTTGAGACAAACGTTGACTACTCAGAGCCGCGTGCTGGATCCTACGAAGCAATTGAAGTTGAGTCCTACGAGGACAAAAAGAACTAGTTAGCCAACCTTCGGGCAAATTCGGCTTCATCAATTACTTCAACTCCCAAGGCTTCGGCCTTGGCTAGTTTGGAGCCGGCAGCGGCCCCAGCCACTACAAATGCGGTGTTCTTCGATACCGAAGCTGCTGCCTTTCCTCCACGAGAGATGATTGCCTCTTCAGCCTGATCGCGAGTGAGCGTTTCAAGGGTTCCAGTGACGACGATGCTCATTCCCTGAAAGATTCCCGCGCCAGCAGGGGCAATTTCTTGAATGAAGTTCACTCCTGCTTTTTTCCACGCTTGGACTATCTCCCTATGCCAATCGATGTCATCCCACTCTTTGATTGTTGCTGCGACAACGGCACCGACGCCGTCTACCTTAGCTAACTCCTGTTCCGATGCGGCAAAGATTTTCTCTATAGAGCCAAATGAATTCAGAAGAGATCGCGCCGCCACTGGGCCCACGTGGCGAATTGACAGCGAAACCAGCACACGCCAAGCCGGTTGTGATTTCGCTTTTTGCAATTCTTCTAAAAGCTTGGTTGCAACGGTTGCTGGTGAGCCGTCTTTTTTTCTAAAGTATTCGACTATCTTTGGCTTACCATCAGCATCAAGCTTTGCAGCTCCCGTATCAGCGTCTACAACCTTTGACTTGATTGGCAGTAGGTCCTCAAGTTTTAGTGTGAACAAATCGGCTTCAGACCTAACTGGTGGAATCTTTGGCTCAATTGGCTGGGTCAATGCAACAGCCGTTACGAACCCGAGGGCCTCAATATCAAGTGCTGAGCGAGATCCGATGTATGCGATTCTTTCACGCAGCTGTGCTGGGCAAGATTTAGCGTTTGGGCATCTTATGTCAACATCACCATCTTGCGCAGGGGCGAGCTTTGAGCCACAGTCAGGACACTTTACTGGCATAACAAATTTCTTCTCAGAGCCGTTTCTTAGGGCAACTACCGGCCCCAAGATTTCAGGGATCACATCTCCTGCTTTTCTTATGACAACGGTGTCGCCAATGCGAATCCCCTTGGCTAAAACAACTTCTTGGTTATGCAATGTTGCATACTCGACTTCACTTCCTGCAACTCTAATTGGCTCCAAAACCGCATAAGGTGTGGCCCTTCCAGTTCTTCCGATAGAGACCTTGATATCCAATAGCTTGGTGTTGACTTGCTCGGGTGGGTACTTATAAGCAATTGCCCAACGAGGAGCGCGGGAGGTGGAACCTAGTGACTGCTGCCTCAATAGCTGATCAAGTTTTACCACCACCCCATCGATTTCGTGTTCCAAGGTATGACGCTTGGATTCAAAATCGGAGATGTACTTCTTCACTTCGCTGGCTGATGTCAGCACCTGGTACCGACTCGAAGTTGGAAGTCCCCAGGTCTTTAGTTGGGCGTAAAGTTCGGATTGACTAACTACGCCTTTATCAACCCATGCCCCAATCCCATGCACAATCATCTGAAGTGGCCTTGAGGCAGTGACGCTTGAGTCTTTCTGTCGCAGGGACCCTGAAGCGGAATTTCTTGGGTTAGCAAAAGGAGCTTTACCTGCGTCAATTAGAGACTGATTAAGCTTTGCGAAATCCGCAAGCGAGTAAAAAACCTCCCCTCGAACTTCAACAACGTCTGGGTGATTCGTGCCGGAGAGAGTGTGAGGGATTCCCTTAACTGTCATAACGTTTCTGGTGACATCTTCTCCCACTGAACCATCGCCTCTGGTGGCCGCTGATACAAGCTTTCCCCTTTCGTACCGGAGATTTATGGCAAGCCCATCTATCTTTAGCTCGCACAGATAAGGCCCGCCGCCAGTTTTATCAAGCCAGCTATCAAGTTCTTCGCTAGAGAAAACGTTGTCCAAGCTCATCATTCGCTCAAGGTGCTCCACTGGTGCGAAAGTTTGACTAGCTTCTCCCCCAACCGTTTGGGTAGGTGAATCCCCAGTTATCAACTCTGGATGCTTAGATTCGAGCTGTTCAAGCTCCCTCATTAGCTTGTCGTAATCGACATCTGAGATAAGCGATGTGTTTGACTGATAGTAGGCAGCGCGGTGTTTGTTGATTAAGTCAACTAGTTCAGCAACTCGCCCCGCGGCCTTGATGTCTAGGCTCACACCTGCTCCATAACTGCAGATACTGTTTTGTCTATTGTGGTTTGACCCAAAACTCTTGACCCTAGGTAAACCACGGCTGTCTGTCCGGGTGAAACCCCTCGAATAGGCTCATTTGGTCGAATCACCATCTGGCCATTGAAAACCCTGAGTTTGCAGGGGTGGGAATCACCGTGAGCGCGAACCTGCACCTCAGCATCAATCCAGTCGATCACATTAGAAGGCGCATTGCCGCACCAAGAGTACTTCTTTCCCGAGAGCTCGGAAATCGTAAGCGCGTGTTCGGGGCCGACAACTACGATGTTCTCCTTAGGTCTAATCTCAAGCACATATCTGGGCCTACCGTCCTTTGCAGGTCGCCCGATGTTAAGTCCCTTACGCTGCCCCACGGTGTATCCAATTGCACCATCATGGTTTCCAAGCTTTACTCCATCAATGTCAACAATTGAGCCGGAAGTAAGCTCGATCTTGTCAGAGAGCCAATCTCTGGTGTCCCCTTCCGGAATGAAACAGATATCGTAACTGTCAGGTTTGTTTGCAACCGAGAGCTCGCGCTCTTTTGCTTCTTGGCGGATATCTTCCTTGTTTGCAGCCTTACCGATTGGGAAGTAAGAGTGCTTTAGCTGTTCTCCAGTTAGAACACCGAGCACATATGACTGATCCTTGGCCATCGCTAGTGAGCGATGCAGCTCAAGGTTTCCTTCGGAGTCTTTCTCGAGGCTAGCGTAGTGACCTGTGCACAGGGCGTCAAAGCCTAAAGCCAACGCCTTCTCTAAAAGGGCCGCGAACTTGATTCGCTCATTACATCGCATGCAGGGGTTGGGAGTCCTTCCGGCTGAATACTCTGAAATGAAATCATCCACTACGTCTTGCTTGAAACGCTCAGAGAAATCCCAAACGTAGAAAGGGATGCCAATCTTGTTGGCAGCACGCTGCGCATCCATAGAGTCTTCAACCGTGCAACACCCTCTAGATCCAGTGCGCAGTGTGCCCGGCATACGAGACAGAGCCAGGTGTACACCCACCACCTCATGACCAGCCTCAACTGCTCGAGCGGCAGCAACAGCCGAATCTACTCCTCCACTCATCGCTGCCAAAATCTTCATCGTCTGGTCAACCCAGCTTTTCTGGCTCCCTCGTAGGCCTTAGGAAAGGCAACTAAGAATGCGTCGACGTCGGCTTCTGTAGAGCTGTGGCCAAAGGTAATTCTCATGGTGCCCATCGCCTCATCGGTGTTTGCGCCAAGCGAAAGAACTACGTGTGAGGGGCTACTAACTCCAGCTGCGCAAGCTGAGCCGGTTGAAATTGAAACTCCATTGACATCCATGAGGAACAGCAAACTATCGCCCAGGCAGCCAGGGAATCTAAAGTGAACGTTGTTTGACAGTCTTGGAACATTCTCCGAAGAAACTTTTACATCGGGTGCAATTGCCCGCACTCCGGAAATTAGCTTGGCTGAAAGCCTTGCATGTAAAGCTTGTTTTTGATCTTGTTCCCCAGTAGCCTCCTTGACTGCAAGTGCAAATGCAGAGGCGGAAGCCGCATCCGGAGTTCCAGACCTTAAATTTCTTTCTTGACCACCGCCGTGGATAACCGGGGTGAGTTTTTCGGATCTTGCAAGAATCAAGGCGCCAACCCCTACGGGTGCTCCGAGCTTGTGGCCAGTAATGGTGAGAGCGGATAAACCAGATTCTGCAAAGTTGACGGGTATGTGACCTAAAGCTGCAATAGCGTCGGAGTGAACTGGAATTGCATGTGCCTTAGCCAGTTCTGTGATTCTAATAATCGGGTGCACAACACCAATTTCGTTGTTTGCCCACATCAATGAAACAAGTGCGATCTGATCTGATCGCTCCTTCAGAACTCTAGCCAGGTCCCCTAAGTCAAGTTCGCCGTCTTGATCCATCGGTACGAAGTGTGCCTCTGCACCTTGCTCGGTCACTAGCCAGTTCACGGCGTCTAGCACAGCGGCATGCTCAGCGCTTGAGGTCACAATTAGCGTTCGTTTTCGATCTTGTCCGTGACGTTGCCAGTAGATACCTTTGACTGCGAGATTGTCAGATTCGGTGCCCCCGGATGTGAAGATAACTTCATTGCGGTCACATCCAATGCTTTCGGCGATAACCTCTCGAGCCTCTTCTAGCATCTGCCTCGAACTCTGTCCGAAAGAATGCACAGAAGCAGGGTTTCCAACTTGGTTCAAAGCCTTGGAATAGTGCGCCAGCACGCTCGGCCGAATTGGCGAAGTGGCTGCGTGGTCCAAGTAAACGGGCATGCCTTTAAGCCTAGTTTCTTCTTCCCACACCAGAAACTGCACGGTTTAGATGTGACTAGGGTGGATACAGTGACCGAACTAAGCACGAATTCCGCCCCTGGTCTCGGGATGCGGTTTGACCCAGATATGGGCCATTTTGGGCTCTATTCAGCTACCGCAAGTAAGGTCTGCCTCGGGATTCTAGATGCCAACCATGACCAGGTCGAAACCGAACTTTTGCTAGAACCTTTAGGCGAGGGCATCTGGAGGGTTAGCTCACCACTTATAAAGCCAGGTATCGCTTACGTGATAAAGGTGGATGGGCTTGATGGGCCCAGAAACAGCTTTCGCCCCGAGATAAATCTAATCGATCCATACGCAAAAGGCGTCGTTCGAAAGACTGCTCGCGACTACTACAACGTCGCCATCGACGATTCTTTCGACTGGCAAGGGGTGAAAAAACCCAACGTGCCACTGGATGAAGTCGTAATTTACGAAGCGCACGCACGTGGCCTAACCAGGGCCAATCCAGAAATCCCAGATGAGCTTAGGGGTACCTATGCCGCTCTTGGTCATGACAGCACGATTGCTCAGCTAAAGGCGCTGGGGGTAACCACGTTAGAACTTCTTCCGATTCAGATGTTTATCTCAGAGCCAAGGCTCGTGAACATGGGACTAATAAACTATTGGGGATACAACACCATCAACTTTTTTTCACCGCATCCTAGATATGCCACCAGTAGATCCCTTGATAAAGGTTCTGCAGAGGTAATTCTTGAACTCAAGACGGCCATTAGAGAGCTACATCGAGCTGGCATTGAAGTTCTGATGGACGTGGTTTACAACCACACCGCTGAAGGTGGTGCCGGAGGGCTAACCTACTCCTTCAGGGGAATTGATAACTCAAGTTATTACCGTCAAGATGACGCTGGAAACTACCATGACACAACTGGCTGTGGAAACTCTCTTGATTTTTCTAACCCTGCTGTGGTCAGGCTTGTAATGGACTCGCTAGTTTACTGGAGCAGCGAAATGCAAATCGATGGCTTTCGATTCGACTTAGCAACTACCCTTGCTCGCGATGAAAACAATAACTTCAATCCAGAGCACCCACTGTTAGTGGCAATTGCTAGCGAACCCGCTTTGAAAGACTCCAAGTTAATTGTTGAGCCTTGGGATGTTGGACCTGGGGGCTGGCAGACCGGAAACTTTCCAGACCGATTCAGCGAGTGGAATGATCGTTTCCGTGATGATGTGAGAAAGTTCTGGCTCTCGGATGTTGGCTTTGCCAGACAATCAGGTCACTATCCAAATGGCGTTTCAGATCTAGCCACCAAACTCGCAGGTAGCGTGGATGTGGTAGACGGTCCCCATGGTGTGCTTGGGGGAATCAACTTCATAACCGCCCATGATGGTTTCACGCTCTTGGACTTGCTTAGCCACAACGTAAAACACAACCAGATCAACGGCGAGTCAAATCGAGACGGTACCACCAATAACTACAGCTTCAATTTTGGAGTTGAAGGGGAAACTGACGATGAAGTAATCCGCTCCTTACGAAGACGGATGTCAAGAAATATGATGGCAACTTTGTTATTCTCGTCAGGAATTCCTATGCTCACCTCCGGTGATGAGAGGGGTAAGTCACAGCAGGGAAACAATAATGCCTACTGCCAGGACAATAAGTTATCGTGGCTGAACTGGGATCTTTCCTCTTTCCAAACTGACCTACAGAAAACGACATCGTTCCTAGTGAAGACTCGTTTAGAGCATCCAACCCTCAGACCCAAGCACTTTGCAAACTATGAAGAGGCGTCTGACACCTCGGACCGCATGCGCTGGTTCAATGCAGCCGGTGAGCTAATGACTGACCAGAACTGGTCAGATGCTCAATGTCGAACCATGATGCGCCTGACTGATCACAGAAATTCAGATGGAAGCTTGGATTCAATGTTGGTTGTAGTGCACGGAGCTGAGTATGAAATCGCTATTGCCCTGCCAAAACTCGAGGGCATCAGCGGCTATCAGTTGCTGTGGGAGTCAGTCTCTGAGGTTCCAGCTGAGCCTAGAAATCTAACCCCAGGAACTGAACTGATGATGTGTTCTTTATCGATGGCTCTTATCAAAGCCTTCTAGAGCTGAAGAAACGGGTTCGCGGAATTTTCACTAAGTTTGGTGCTATGACAATAGGCACCGAAAAGCCAATCGGTCGAATACCGATTACCTCACTAAAGCCGGAAGTCGATGGCGGAATTTACCCTGCTAAAGCTTTCCTCGGAGAAGTGATCCCATTTGGGGCGATTGTGTTTCGGGAGGGTCATGACCGAGTAGGTGCTGAACTAATTCTCACCTCCCCATCTGGCAAGGTGAGGACCAAGCGCCTCAGGGAAAGCTTCGGGGGAAGTGACTTCTTCGAGACTCAGATGGCCATTGACGAAGTTGGGCTATGGAATTTTCAGGTTCGTAGCTTTGGAGATGATTTTCACACTTGGAATCAAAACGCGATTGTCAAAATAGCAGCCGACCAAGATGCCGATTTGATGATTCTAGAAGCACTTGAGCTCTTTACAGCAGCGACAAAGGACAAGAGTCGATCCAAAGCTTCGCTTGGGATTTTGAAGCAACTCATCTTGATTTTTCGAGATGATTCACTGTCACCCAAGGCCAAACTTGCGGCGACAGAAAAAACAGATGTTCTGCAAATGTTTGACAGCGAACCAATTAGATCTCTAGAGACATTGAGCGAAACCCGAAAGGTGTTGGCTGAGCGCAAACTTGCAGGTCATGGAAGCTGGTACGAATTTTTCCCAAGAAGCGAAGGCGCTACCAAAAATCCCGACGGAAGCTTTACCTCAGGAAACTTCGAAACAGCCTCAAAGCGGTTAGCGGCCGTAGCAGATATGGGATTTGAGGTTTTGTATCTACCACCAATTCATCCCATAGGACAAGCGTTTCGTAAAGGAGCAAACAACTCACTTCAAGCTAGCGAAACCGACCCAGGATCTCCTTGGGCAATTGGTTCGGAGGCCGGTGGTCATGACGCCATCCACCCAGATCTCGGGACGGAAAAGGATTTTGTTGCGTTTGTGAATGCTGCCAATCGACTCGGGCTGGAGATAGCTCTGGATTTTGCTTTGCAGGCTTCTCCCGATCATCCTTGGGTAAAGACAAACCCTGAGTGGTTCACAACTCGTGCCGACGGAACAATCGCGTATGCCGAGAATCCTCCGAAAAAGTATCAGGATATCTACCCGATCAACTTTGATAATGATTCAGAGGGAATCTATCAAGAATCATTGAGAATTCTCTTGAAGTGGATCGGACTTGGGGTAAAGATTTTCCGCGTGGATAATCCACACACCAAGCCGCTGAACTTTTGGCAGTGGCTGATCGCTCAAGTGAACAATAGGCACCCAGAAGTTATCTTCCTCGCGGAAGCCTTCACACGGCCTTCAATCATGCACGCCCTTGCCAAAGTCGGATTTCAGCAAAGCTATACATACTTCACCTGGAGAAACACGAAGCATGAGTTAGAAAGCTACTTATCAGAACTGGCATTTCAAACTGACAGCTTCTTTAGGCCAAACCTGTGGGTTACAACACCCGACATATTGACTCCCTACCTGCAATACGGGGGTCCTGCAGCCCATCGCATTCGAGCGGCCGTTGCAGCAACTGCCGCTCCAAGCTGGGGAGTGTATTCCGGTTTTGAACTTTACGAATCTGTTGCTCGGCCGGGGGTCGACGAGCACATCGATAGCGAGAAGTATCAGTACAAACCCAGAGATTTTGAGGCGGCCATTTCCTCGGGTAAGTCCTTGGCTCCATACTTGAAAAAGCTGAACGACATTCGCGAATCCCACCCCGCACTGAGTCAACTTCGCAACCTCGCTATTCATTACGCAGACGATCCTGAGATTCTTGTTTATTCCAAACATCTTGATGCTGAGTTTGCTGGAGGAGAAGCCAACACAATCATTGTGGTGGCAAATCTTGACCCACACTCAGCCAGAGAATCAACTATTCACCTAGAGCTTTGGAAGCTGGGGCTCGATGAACAGGTGCCATTTCTGGTTCGAGATCTAATAACTGGGGTTGAATTCTCTTGGAGTAAATCAAATTTTGTCAGGCTCGACTCATTCTCTGAACCAGTACACATTCTTGAAGTGATTCGATGAGTCTTCCAACCCTAGACGAAACAATCCTCGAGGCAATCTCAACTGGCAGTTATGCCTTTCCGCACGATGTACTCGGGGCACATGTAGTTGCTGACGGGGTTGTAATACGCGTCTTGCGACCGCTGGCTAAAGCAGTGAGCGTAGCGCTGGAAACTGGAACTGAGATTTCTCTTGACCATCTTCACCGTGGAATTTGGCAAGTTTTTTTAGCAGGAAATGTGGTGCCTGACTACCGAATAAAAGCAGAATATGAGAACGCAACCAAACCCTGGCTTTCAGATGATTGCTATCGCCACTTGCCATCGGTGGGAGAGCTGGATTTGCACCTGATATCTGAAGGTCGCCACGAGAGGCTCTGGGAGGTTCTAGGTTCAAAAGTTATCTCAGTTTTTGGCGCAATTGGCGTTTCCCGGGGAACTGCTTTTGCCGTTTGGGCGCCTAATGCTCAGGCAGTGCGAGTGATTGGAGATTTCAACCACTGGAACGGCCTAGCGCACGCCATGCGAAACATGGGTGCCAGCGGAGTTTGGGAGATTTTTATACCCGAAGTCGAAGCTGGCACAAAGTACAAGTACGAAATTCTTACCAAATCTGGTGTCTGGATTTCAAAGATTGATCCGCTCGCGAATCACTTCGAGCAGCCTCCCCTAACCGCATCTATTGTCCACGAGTCCGCGTATCAATGGGAAGATTCGAAGTGGCTTGATAGTCGCCGTACACGCGATGCTCTGAAATCCCCTATGAGCATCTATGAGATGCACATCGGGTCCTGGAAGCCCGGACTTAGCTACCGAGAATTAGCAGACGAACTGATTGCGTACCTAACTGAGCTTTCCTTCACGCATGTGGAGTTTATGCCGGTAGCTGAGCACCCGTTCGGTGGTTCATGGGGTTATCAAGTCACTGGTTACTTTGCACCCACTTCGAGATTTGGTAGCCCGGATGATTTTCGCTTCTTAATCGACAGGCTCCACCAGGCGGGAATAGGAGTCATTGTCGACTGGGTTCCTGCTCACTTTCCAAAGGATGAATGGGCACTTTCCAAGTTCGATGGCGAACCGCTTTACGAGCACTCTGATCCTCGTCGAGGGGAGCACCCTGACTGGGGAACGCTAATCTTTGACTTCGGTCGAAGCGAAGTTCGAAACTTTCTGGTGGCTAATGCTCTGTATTGGTTCGATGAATTCCACATCGACGGTCTCAGGGTTGACGCTGTCGCATCCATGCTCTATTTGGACTATTCAAGAGAGGGTGGTCAATGGCTGCCAAATGAATTTGGTGGCAGAGAAAACCTTGATGCGATTAAGTTCATCCAAGAAGTTAACGCCACCGCTTATCGTTTACACCCCGGAGTAATGATGATTGCTGAAGAATCCACCAGCTGGGGAGGAGTCTGCTCTCCCACTGATATGGGTGGACTTGGTTTTGGGTTCAAGTGGAACATGGGTTGGATGCATGACAGCCTTCAGTACATCTCCAAAGACCCCATGTATCGCAAACACCACCACGGTGAGCTCACCTTCTCTATGCTGTACGCCTACGACGAGAAGTTTGTGCTTCCGATAAGTCACGATGAAGTGGTACACGGTAAGGGATCAATGCTGTCCAAAATGCCTGGTGATCATTGGCAAAGATTCGCCAACATGCGCGCTTACCTTTGCTACATGTGGTCTCACCCCGGAAAGCAATTGCTTTTTATGGGACAAGAGTTTGCCCAGTCCAGTGAGTGGAGCGAATCTCGCGGACTTGACTGGTGGGTTTTGGATCAGCCTGCACATCAGGGTATTCAAAAACTTGTTGTGGATCTGAACAAACTCTATGTTCAGCTTCCAGAACTTTGGGAACAAGACCAGGAGCCAAATGGTTTTTCTTGGATTGATAACGGCAATGCCGATGCCAACCTTGTGAGCTTTATTCGCCGAGACTGCGCCGGCAATCCCCTTGTTGCAGTCGTTAACTTCTCCGGGGCTCCGCACCATGAGTTGGTTTTAGGTATGCCTGAAGGTGGCACTTGGGAAGAGGTTCTCAACACTGACGGAATCGAGTATGGCGGTTCCGGGGTTGGTAACTTCGGAGAAGTTTTAGCCGATGGGCCACAGACTCACTCCCAGCTCCATTCTGCAAAAGTGTCAGTTCCGCCACTTGGTGGAATCTGGTTAAGGCCTAAAAAAGCATCAGGCTGAGTGCTTTACGGGCTGCAACCACAAAAGGGTTATCGTTTCCCGCCACCAGAAACATCTCAACAAGGCGAAGCCTTATCGGCTCGCGTTGATCCTTTGCGATTTTCCCGAACAGACCCAAAAGCAACTCAAACGCAGCTTCTGCGTCACCGGTAGCAATTAGTGCATCAGCCTTTTCAAGAATAGAAGCATCTGATTGTATTTCTGCTGAGATGATGGCGGGTAAGTCTTTACCTTCGAGCCTTCGTAGCAGCTTGACTTGGGCGAGTCCTGCGTTGGCCAAATCATCATTCGGTTTCTCCAAAAGCGCCTTTTCATAGAGAGCCTGGGCTCCTTCATAGTCTCCCGATTCAATAGCCAAATACGCTGCGCTCAGCGTTGGACTTAATTCAGGTTCTTTTTCGGGCTCTTTGACAATAGCTTTTGCAGTAAGCCCATTTTCCTTGGCAACTTCTAAAACTTTTGTGATCACCAATTGAATTTGCTCCATCGGCTGATTACCGACAAACAGGGGGGCGGGTTGCCCTTTCAGAAGCCCGTATGCGCTTGGAATCTGATTGAGCTCAAAGGCCTGCACTAATTCTGGAGAAGCAGCGGCATCCACAACTAGAGCAATCATTGCTCCAGCGGTCTTTTGAATAAGTGCTTTCACGGATTTCTCTAGGCTCTCAGAGGCTGGATCGGAAGCCTGAACAAACAGCAACAGGATTGGGATTTTTTCCGAAAGCGGTATGTAGTCCCTGATTGATGTGGTATCCACCTTCATTACAAGTGCTGGAACGTTTATGCTCTCAAGGTTTGCGTTAGGGTTGCCGAACTCAATAGTCATTTAGAGGCCCCGGATACTCAGCAATGACTGCGTGGCACCAAGAAGGGTGATTTTTCCCTTGGCTGTGGCGGCCGGAACGTAAAAAAGCAACATGCCGCCGTATTGAGTTCTAACCCCTTGAGCACTTCCCTCCGCTCCGAGAAGCAGTTGCTCATTGCCCGAAACGGTCACGGCTGCGTTGGCCCTGGTTGGGCGAATCACATAGGTATCAGTCATCATCACTGCAACAAGGGCACCTGAGTCCGCGGTGGACAAGGAGATCACGTTCTCGTTGCCGAGTGCATGTCTAAAAGTAATCTCCGCTCTCCTCAGTTTCTCCATTTGCTCCTTTTGGCTTGTTGAGATCTGCTTGTAGTACTCATCCTCTGTGAGGTCGAATAGGTTATGGAACTGGCTAGCTTCGCCATTGTCAATAACGTCTCCAAAAGCAGTAGGCAGCTGGTTGGGAGAAATTCTTAGAAAAAGCGAATCTGTGGCCACTGGAATGGCGCCAACCTCAGGAGCCGCTACTTCTGGAACCTCCGAACCAGGGAGTAATGGAATGTTGTACCAGAGCTTGTAGCTTTCGCGGGGTGAACTTTGCTGCATAACTAACATCTGAGGCAGCTCGCCTGAACCATCACCTTCGGTCACGATCATGAATGACCTGGGCCAGATATTCGTACTAGCAGGAAGAGTAATTGATATCGCAGATCCTGAAATTGGCGGAAGTGGCTGAATCTCAGGAGACTTGGTCATGAGCAGATAGTGAGCTTGCCTGAACAGCAGTGCTGGACCTGCAACTCGCTCCTCAAGCACGCTGGAGTCTCCCGACTGGTCAGCTGCCGACACCACTTCTTGTAACTCCCGAAGAATCTTTCTGACCTGAGTGATGTTTACAACCGGGGGAATAACCTCAACGGCAGATTCGGTAGGGGATTCAGTTGGACTTGGGGAAACAACGGGAGCCGGTGCAAGCGAGCATCCAGAGAGGGCAAAAGTGAGGGCAATTCCTACCGGAACAATCGCAATTTTTGATCGAGCAGCTCTTCTTCCGCGTTTAGGAACTTCCAAGTTCACCTTCTTCGGTCGGTACTTCGGGCCCTGCGGCGCCTTTGGTAGTTTGCGCCTCGGGCCACGATTAATCAACATCTTGCGCAGAGCAAGAAGATTAAGGAAGATTGCAACCACTAGAAAACCAAAACCGGTCATCAGAAAAACATCTGAAACAACTGTTGAGCTCTCAATGGGCCATGCCACGCGGACTTTGGTTGGAGCTGGCTCAAAACCGTCACTCGCGATGATTGCCGCGTTCTTGCCGCCGGCAGGAACAACAATTTCGGCGAAGCTTTCGCCTTTGGCCTGGTTAACCCAAAGGTCAGATCCACTTGGGTTTGCAAGATCACCTGTACCCGCAACGTCACGTACGCCAATGGCCGTGCCATCATCTGAAGTCACAGCTTCGGAGTGGCTGGCCTGGCCAACCCAGGCCAAAACATCCGCCTCCTGGCCAAATGCCACAAACACATCACCTTCGCCACTAACTCCTATCACGGGATCGCCAGGCATCAAAGCCAGCTCCTGTGCCGGAATCACCAAATAGGGTTTGTTGCCAGAAACCGAGAGATTTACCGAAAAGTTATCGGGCGGAGCCCAAATTGTTCGTTGGGCCAAACCAAGCAAAAGTAGTGAAATAGCGAGGATAAACAGTAATGCAGCAAGCAAAAAGCGCATGATTATCCATTCCAGCTAAACTTGAGAGTCTGGCCAAAGGGCCAAACCTCATTCTACCGAAACCGTGCTGGAGACCCGATTTGTCAGGCGATGCGACCTCTTTCCCAACTGCTATGCGCGGCTACTCCAAAGCGGCCGTCAATGACGCGTTCTTGGACCTTAATCGTGACGTTTTGCGTCTGTCGACTCAGAATGCCCAGCTAGCGGAGGAGCTGAAGCAGGCTAAGGTGCAAATTGAGGAACTCACCGCAAAACTTGAAGAAGTCCAGTCCCCTACCTACGCAGGACTTGGAAACCAGGCTGCAATCATTTTGGCCTCAGCAGAGGATCAGGCTACTCGACTACTAGCCCACGCAGAAAGCGAAAAAGGTCGGATTCTTGGAAGTATCAACGAAGAAGTAGAAACAAAAAAAGGTGAGGCCAAGGAATACTACGAGTCATTAGTTGCTGAAGCTGATAGACGAGTAGAGCGCGTGATCAACTCCGCGAAGGCCGAAGCGAACCAGATTATTGAAAAAGCACATAACGAAGGAAAGCGCCAAATCGAGGAAGCTACTCGTGAATCAGGATCAATCCGAGGCGAAATTGCAACTGAAGTTGCAAAACTTCGTTCCGATACCAAACGACAGACTGAAAACCTGAAAGCTATGGTTGATAGAAGCCTTGCAGAGAAAAGACTCTTGCTTCAGAAGGAGATGGTTAGAGAGCTTGATTTGGAAAAAGCAGCTTTACTAATAGGCGATCAGGCTCGAATCGATCTAGAACTCGAACTTACAGCTCGAAGAGCAGAAGCTGAGGCAGAATACCTGACCAAGCATCAGGAAGCTGTCCACCAAACACAAAAGTACCTAGATGACGCGAAGTCGCAACTTCAGGCCGCCATCGCCAGAACAAATGCAGCGCAACTCGAAGCCGAGACCATTGAGTCTGCTGCTCGTTCAATCAACAAGCAAACCACCGACGCAGCTAGAGACCAAGCTGAGCAGATGATTGCTCTAGCAGAAACACAATCGCGTCAGATTATCGCTGATGCCAGAAACCGGGCTGCTCGAGATCTTGATGAAGCTAACGCAAAGCTAGCAAAGCTCGAGATTGAGCGTCGTACTGTCGGTTCGTACCTTGAGCACTTAGAAAAAGTTGTTGAGGCCTCCAGAAAATCACTTGACTAGAAATGGTGTTCGTTTAAATGTCAGCTCAAGACCTAAAAGTTTCAAATCCATTTCTGATTGGCCTGTTTGGTGGCCTTGGCGTTCTAACCGCTCTTCTCCTAGGAGGTGCCGTTGCCACACTGGCTAACGTCATTACATACATCTTCGCAGCGATTTTTTTAGCTCTTGGCCTGGACCCTTTGGTATCTAGTCTTGAGAAATTCAAGTTTCCTCGACCAGCCGCAGTTCTTTCGGTAATCGTTGGTCTTTTGGGGCTATTGGGTGTGTTGATTTGGACTTTGGTTCCTAGCTTGATTACCCAAAGCACTAGATTTTTGGAGACTGCCCCAGCGCTGTTGCAAGACATCACTCAACTGCCATTTGTTGTGAGGCTCGACAACCAGCTCGGTGGAGCTATCGGTGCCGCCCTGACAAACGCTGGTACATTTCTAGCTGACTCGACAAACTGGCCAACCATGGTTGGAGGTGTTGTTGAGGTCGGAATTAGCCTTTTCAACGGCGTCTTTGGATTCATAATCGTTGTAGTTCTAACTGTTTTCTTTTTAGCTTCTCTTGATGGCCTAAAGGCATCTCTAGCCAAGCTTGTCCCAAAAACCAAGCGTGCACGCTACCTTCAGATTTCAGACCAGGTTGCGAAATCTGTTGGGCGCTACGTAATTGGACAGGTATCAGTTGCCGGATTGAATGCGTTGCTTGGCTTTGCTGTTATGTCGATTTTGGGACTACAGTTTGCGCTGGTTTTGGCGTTCGTTGTTTTCTTATTGGCAATCATTCCTCTTGTGGGTTCTGTCACAGGAGCTAGCTTGGTTGTTCTAGTTGCGCTGGCGGTGGACCCAACCTCGGCAGTAATTCTTGCAATCTACTATCTGATATATCTACAGCTAGAGGCATACCTAATTAGCCCAAGGGTTATGAAAGTTGCGGTCTCAGTCCCAGCACCAATCGTTGTTATTGCAGCTCTCTCAGGTGGCGCTTTGCTGGGTGTGCTTGGTGCACTTGTGGCGATTCCCTTTGCAGCTTCAGTAATCTTTATTGTGCGAGAAATATTCATTCCCCGCCAAAACAAGCGCTAGAAACTAGTCGGTAGCGGGTACTTTGTTGGGTTTACTGCCCGGACAATTTCATTCAAGACCCGCTTGGTTGCAGCTTCGCCAACCCAAAGGTGCTTGGCCCCTTCAACTGCAATAACCTCCGCTTCCGGTAGTGCTGAAAAGCGTTCGACAGCCGGCGCCGGTGGCAAAAACTCATCGTGCTCAGGGACTAGCGCGATGACGGATTTTCCGCTTCCTGACCACTTAACAAGGTCTTGCTCTCCAGCTCTTCTAAGAGGGGGGGATAGCAAAATTGCTCCTGCGATGTCTTTGTCGAAACCGTACTTTAAGGCCAGCTCGGTGCCGAAAGACCATCCCACTAACCAAACCGGGCCTAAGCCGCGGGAACTTAGGAACGATAGAGCCGCCTCAAGATCTCGTTCTTCTTCGATGCCATCGCTGAAGGCACCTTCGCTTGTGCCATGCGGGCTTGTCGTTCCCCTGGTGTTGAACCTTAGAACAGCAAGATCTGCCAGGGCTGGAAGTCGGTTCGCAGCTTTTCGCAGAATGTGTGAATCCATAAAGCCACCATGGGTTGGAAGTGGGTGCAGTGTAAGTAGCACTGCTGCCGGTTTATTCTCAATTGGAGAGGCGAGTTCGGCAACCAGTTTTAGATTGTCAGAGGTCAGGAGTGCAATAGCTTCTCGTTGTGCAGCAAGCTCTGTCGAAGCGCTGATTTCGTTCAAAGCAGAGGTCCCTGAAATGCCTTCCAACAGGCGTTATGGAAATGCCTTCTGGTTTCTACTCCTCGAACAGTATCCCAGGCAACAGTGTGGTTCTGACCTTTAGAAATTCCTAGGTGGCAGTGTGGGCATACCCAGCTTTTGTCATCTTCAGCCCTAAGACCTGAAGTGGTTTGCACGGAGTAGTCCACTCCACGCTTTAGCTCAGTTCGCTTAGCTCCAATTCGTACTCTTTCTAAGTCAAGTGGTTGAAATTCGGCGCCCCACTTGGAACCGCGGTTGCGACGAGATTTCATTAGTACCAGTTGTGTTCTTCGGAATGCGCCCAGGCACCACAGGGATTCTTGTATCTGGCAGCAATATACTTAACTCCCCAACGAATTTGAGTGTGCGGGTTCGTCATCCAATCAGGCCCTTCGGTTGCCATTTTTTCGCCCGGCAGTGACTGTGGGATTCCATAGGCTCCACTTGAAGGATTCTTAGCTAAGTGCCGCCAGTTCGATTCGCGGTTCCAAAGGTTCACTAGGCAAGAGAACTGATCCATTCCCCAGTCACGTTTAGTGATGTACTCAAGGGCATATGCCTGAGAAGATCCTGGGGTCGGCATTGGCGCTGCCAAAATGAAATAGCTCTTCGCAGCCGACCCTGAAATCATCCGGTATCCCCCTCGTTCAAAGCTAACGGAGTACTCCTCATCAAAAGCAAAACTCTGATTCTGCTCGTCATCAGGGTCATAAACTTGAACTGTTGTAGCACTAGCAAGATTTCCCGAGTATGGGTCTACAACGTAAACCAGAGTTAAGCTCACAACAAAAACAAATCCGAGGACCGGAAAAGATTTTGCTTTGGTGACTCTTGGTAAATGTGGCCTTGATAGCCCGCGCTTTGCAAGAGCCTCATCGAATGAAAGAACGATTCGCTTGGCTAGGGTTGGTCGGATAGCTTCGTACTTACCCACGACAAACCCCTTTCTTTACAGATTTCACTCGCGACATTCAAGTCTATCTTGAGTGTTGCGGCAGGGCTAGGTGGCTTCTAGTTGGGGAGTTTCTTCTTTGGGCAGGTGGCAAGCACCCTGGCCATTGCATCGTGCTCAGCTTGAGTGACCCAGAGCTCATACTTGAGCTTCACTGCGATCTGTCTGGCCACAAAGGAGCATCTGAAGCTCTTGTTCGGAGGCAACCAGCTGGCTGCGTCAGAATCGCTTTTTTGGTTATTGGCTGGCCCCCAGACGGCCAATAGGTTGAGTGGATCGTTGTAAATCATGAAGCGCTGATAGCTCGATAATTGCTGAGCACCTTTTTGCCAAGCATCACTGAGCGAGACCACATGGTCGATCTGAACTTCAAGGGAGGTTCTGACTCCCCGCTGGAAGGCTATAACTTGACCCGTGAATGGGTCCTCAAGAATCCCAGTTTCGATAATGCAGTATGAATCGGAACGATAGTTGAACTCAACCATGTCTCTAGCCAGAATTCGATTCCTGACGTCGCACCCGTTGTAATAATCCCAGTCATCCGCAAATAGCTCCCGATCGTACCCGGTCTTAGGAGCGCGTCCTTTGATTGGGAGATTTGCGAGAGCCTTTAGAGCCTCTCCGCGTTTTTTCTTTGGGACTGGATCGACCGTCTCAGTCGGTTCAGGGATTGGAATAGCGGTTTCACTCACGCTAGGAATCGGGGTGGGGGGTTGGGAGGGTTCACCATCTGACCCAAAGATCGCAAAATAGATAAAAAACAAAATTGCCAACAGGCCGAGACTGCCAGAGCTAATTGGTGATTTCAAGCTGCAGCGCCTCAATAATTTTGTCTAAAAAGCTATCAACTTGCGGCATGGAATATCCAGATCTAGTTGCGCTGAATTGAGCTCGCCTAACTTGAGCAACTCGCACCTTAACTCCCCCGTTGAAGTGTGCTAGCAACTGATCGCAGAGTTCGTCTACTTTCTTCTTCTCGTAGCCCCGCGATAACCAAGATACCTTGGTAAACCGCTTACCCTTTTCTCGAATAAGCCTTGGAAAGAGAGCTTGCTGCAATTCATCAAACCTCTTGGAAAGCTCAGCTTCGCCAAAGCGCTCCTTGAAAGCATCGACTTCGGATTTAATGAAATGATCTTCAAGATTGTCTAGCGCAGCGTCAACCTGCGAGACAGAGTATCCACCACTTACCAAATCCAGTCTCAGTCCGCGAAGATCGGAGGCTCGAAGCAATATCTGATCCGGAGATTCATACTGACGTCTTGCTAGAGACAGAAGTGCATCAACTTGTTCTGGGTTGTATCCCATCCCTTGAACCTTCGAGAAGCCGAGGGTCTCATCCAAAGAAAACCACCACAACTAAGTAGGTCATCAACGCTGAAGGGAGCAAAGAGTCCAGACGATCCATCATTCCCCCGTGGCCAGGAAGTAGTTTGGACATGTCCTTGACCCCTAAATCACGCTTTATGAGAGATTCGGAAAGATCTCCAAACACCGCCGCCAGAATGATTCCGGCGGCCAGAATAACTCCGACCCACCATGGTCCCTGAAGCAAGAAAACGGTCATTGAAATAGCGGTGGCAGAGCCAATGACGATCGAAGCCAGCAGACCTTCCCAGGTCTTCTTCGGGCTAACTCCGGGGGCTAGTTTGTGTTTTCCAAAGACTCTTCCAAACAAATAGCCGGCTGAGTCAATTACAGCGGCCGTGGCAACGAATGTGAGGACCCAGTAAGCCCCGTCCTCTGGACGCCTTAGAAGAAGCATTGAAAAGCTCAAGGACAATGGCAGGTAAATCACTAAAAATGCTGCTGCACCAAAGTCACGAATTGTTCGAAGAAATGTTTGAAAGTTTGCTTTGCGTCGTTCCCAAACAAGATGCACGGTGCGCCAAAGAATTAGAGCCGCAACAATCCCTAGGCTCACAAGCCACTGGATTACGGGTCCGCCGAAATAGGTGGCCGGCATGATAATGACCGATCCCACAACAGCGGGAACTCGCGGAACGTACCATCCCTTGATTCTGAGCGCAGTGGATAGCTCCCAAGCCCCGATGGCGGTCGCAACTATTGCAAGGACAATGAAGAGTTCTTTATAGACCAAGATGGAGGCCAAGAAAATACCAGCAAGAAACAAGCCAACGGCTATTGACTTAGATAGCGACCTGCCCCCTGGGGCCTTTACCTCTGACAATTTAGATTTACACCTCTAGAAGTTCGGCTTCTTTGCGCTTTAGTGCGTCATCGATAGCATCGACGTAGGTTTTGGTCAGACTGTCTAGCTCTTTCTGAGCGCGAGCGAGCTCATCATCACCGACGTGTCCATCCTTTTTCAGAGCGTCGAGTTCTTCATTCCCCCTGCGCCTAATGTTTCGAACGGATACCCGGTGATCCTCCGCCTTTGTCTTAACTAACTTCACGTACTCCTTGCGGCGCTCTTCTGTGAGATCAGGGAGAGTAACACGGATTATTGTGCCGTCATTATTTGGAGTTGCGCCTAGGTTTGGAACGTCTCTTACGGCCTTCTCAATGGAGGCTAAAGCACCCTTGTCGTAAGGTGTAATGACGATTGTGCGTGCCTCTGGGTTTTGGATAGATCCGAGCTGAGCCAATGGAGTTCCAGTTCCGTAATGGTCGACCATGATTTTCTGAAACATCTGGGGGTTGGCGCGGCCAGTGCGAACTGTTGCAAAGTCCTCCTTGGCGGATTCAACGGCTTTGCTCATCTTGTCAGTTGCCGTTTTCAGAATCTCGTCAATCATTTACTGCTCTCTTTCTTCTTGATTCAAACCTAAGCGGTGACCGTGGTGCCGATCTTCTTGCCCTTGATGGCATCGGTGACGTTGCCTTTGCCCTGCATTCCAAATACCCGCATAGGCATTTTGTTGTCCATGCAGAGCGAGAATGCCGTTGCGTCGACCACCTTCAACCCTTGGACTAAGGCCTCCTGGTATGTGAGCTTCTCAAGTTTCTTGGCATCAGCGTTCTTCTTGGGGTCTGATGAGTAGACGCCGTCTACACCGTTTTTGGCTACCAGTACTTCATCTGCCTTGATTTCAAGTGCGCGCTGAGCGGCTACCGTATCTGTTGAGAAGTATGGGAGGCCTGCACCAGCACCGAAGATTACAACTCTTCCTTTTTCTAAGTGTCGAATTGCGCGCAGTGGGATGTAGGGTTCTGTTACCTGAGACATGGTGATTGCAGACTGGACTCGAACGCTAACTCCAGCTTGTTCCAAGAAATCCTGCAGGGCCAGTGCATTCATCACAGTTCCTAGCATTCCCATGTAGTCGGCACGGCTTCGATCCATGCCGCGCTGAGATAACTCTGCTCCGCGGAAGAAGTTTCCTCCACCGACGACGATTGCCACCTCCGCGGATTTGGAACCCTCTGCAATTTCTTTTGCCAGTTCGGAAACGACGTCTGGATTTACCCCAACGGTTCCGCCACCAAATGCTTCTCCGGATAGTTTCAACAAAACTCTGCGTCGTTTTTGCGGCACGGTACTTCCTCCAAATGGTTTAGCTCTAGTCTAGGCGGGCAAAGAAAAAGACCCGGCC
>ERZ1022756.177-NODE-177-length-21867-cov-15.010545_pt1 | contig 21867 bp, 15 predicted proteins | sample MGYA00520902_ERZ1022756 | MGnify/ENA primary metagenome ERZ1022756 (study PRJEB33162, sample SAMN09537601) | freshwater metagenome | isolation source: freshwater | place: Canada:Alberta | collected 2017-07 | study: EMG produced TPA metagenomics assembly of the...
TGGACTCAATTGCCTCAGCAACCTTTTTCTCAACCGCCGCAGCTGACTCCGATGTGTCGAAACTTAGCTCGCGAGCTGAGTGCTTGATGCCGATTCTGATGTCCATGACCAACCTTTCTGCTACTAGATTACGGCCATTTTACAAAGCCCTGAACCAGCTGTCAGAGGCCTTTAGTATCTTGGGGGAATGACCGATGTGAAATTTGTGCAAACCGCACACTTTTCATCTATCCATACCCTCGAACTTTCCCCGACTCAGCAGCTAGTTCGAGACCTAACTAAAGCCAGCATCACGCCAGTTTTTGGCTCTCCGGGATCTGGGAAAACAACCGCACTGGTGTCTCGGTTCCTGTCGCTTATAGAAAACGGACTTGATCCAGCCCAAATAGTTGTGATTGCTGCAACTCGCGAATCTGCAAACACCCTTCGCGATCAGCTTGCCTTGGAATACCAGGGCGCAAGCTTGGGCCCACTTGCCAAGACTCTGACCAGTCTTGCGTTCTCGATTCTTGCGGCAAAAGCAAAGCGCGAAGGAAAAAAGGCTCCAGTTCTTGTTAGCGGTAGCGAGCAAGATCAACTACTAAAGGAGGTATTAACCGAAATAGACTCAAGCCTCTGGCCAAAGCATCTTGATTCGACTGTGCGCTCTCTTACAGGATTTAGAACCGAACTTCGAGATCTGATTGCAGCCTGTCTTGAACATGGGGTATCTCCCGATCAACTAACTGAACTCGGAAAGAGCCAAGGTCTCACCGAGTGGATAGCAGCAGCTACTTGCTACGCCAGTTATCTAGAAAAGCTTGAGCACAGCGATAGAGCACGCTACGACTCCGCTTCTTTGCTTCGCTCTGCTGCAAATGAGCTCGAATCCCTAGATCAATTCCCAGTTGAACTTGAGAAGCTTTCAGTGATATTGGTTGATGATGCCCAGGAGCTAACTCCCGCTGCCGCAGAACTTTTGTTTCAGTTGACACGATTTGGCGCCGGCTTGACGCTAATTGGTGATCCAGATGTTGCAACGCTCGGATTTCGAGTGGCGAATCCAAAAACCATGACTGAATTAGCCGAGCGCATCGGTAATCGAGTCGGTCAAAAAATTGCGCCAATCTACTTAGAACCCACGCACGCAATTCGTCGCCCAGAAATCTCGGCAGCGCTTGCCAAAATCAGCTCCTCGATTGATGCAGCTCGTGCTGGAAGGCAACGTAAGGGGCTAAACCCACCGGCCGCAACCGCTACCGATGGAGATGGCCTCCAGGTTCGAGTCTTTCGTTCCGAGAGCGAGGAGCTCTCCTTCGTTGCCGGCGAACTTAGAAGAAGGCATCTCTTCGACGATATCCCTTGGTCGAAGATGGCCGTCGTTGCTAGAAGTAGACCTGCTCTTGAAAAACTTGCTCTGACACTCAGTGCAGAGTCGGTTCCTGTCCAAGTTGTCGGTTCGGCCACTTCACTTCGGGATGATCATTCATCAGGTCAGCTTCTGAAACTGGCAAGGGTTTGCTTATCCGAAGAACCTGTGGGGCTGGAGCTAGCAGTAGAGCTGTTGACTGGCGAATTTGGGGGAATGGATCAACTTGGAATCTTGAGACTTAGGCGATCGCTTAGAAAACAAGCTGAAGACTACGAGGGCTCATCGGATCAATTGCTAGTTGATGCCTTTGCAAACCCTAATTTGTTTTCCTTGATTCGAACTCCAGAGGCAAGAAAAGCCGAGAAATTAGTTCGGCTCATGAGTGCAACTGCTGAGCTTGGTACTGAAGCCGGGACTACCGCTGAGGCAGTTCTTTGGAATCTGGTTTCTAAAACTGGTGTGCTAAGGCGGTGGCAGGAGCTTTCTAGAGGAGTATCGGAAGTTTCTATTCAAGCCGGAAGAAACCTTGATTCGATGCTTTCGCTCTTTGCTGCAGCTGCACGGTTTGCCGAACGGTATCCGAGGGCATTAGCAATTGAGTTCATACAAGATCAACTGGAACGAGAGATCCCAGAAGACTCGCTAGCTTTGAACAATCGAAACGGTGAGTATGTACTCTTGCTTACGCCCTCAGGGCTTATTGGCAAACGCTTTGACACAGTCATCCTTCCGGGCCTTAGCGAAGGGGTTTGGCCAAATCTAAAGCCGCGGTCTTCTTTGCTTGGAGCGAATGTTCTGGATGCCCTAGTTGCAGGAGAGATAAGGCAAGCTCGTGAAATAAAGCGCTCAGAGCTTCCGGGAGAACTTCGAATGCTCAACAAAGCAGCTGGGGCTTGCGGTCAACGTTTGATTCTTTGTGCGACCGACAACGAAGATCAGCAGCTATCGCAGTTTCTGCCTCTAGTTCACGGCAGCTATCCGCCCACCGAGACACACACAGCCAAGACCTACACACTTAGATCAATTGTTGGTCAACTGCGTCGAGAACTGTCTTCAGGCGATTCTGTCAATCCAGAACAGGCCGCACTGGGTCTTGCGCGACTAGCCGCAGCGGGAGTTCCGGGGGCATCGCCTAGAAGTTGGTATGGACTGCTACCGGTTTCTACAACTGAACCGCTCACTGATTTAGAAAACCAGAAGCTACAGATACGACCATCTCAGCTTGATAACTTCTTGCAGTGTCCGCTCCATTGGTTCATTGAAACCCACGGCGGCTCGCCCGGATCCTTCCAAGCTTCACTGGGTTCCTTGATTCATGAGGTGCTAGAAGTATCGGATTCCTCAGATCTCGCTGAACTTGAAAAGCTGAAGCTCTCGCGCTGGAATTCTCTCGAATTCGAAGCTGACTGGCTAGAAGATTTGGGTAAGCGTCAAGCTGCTCGCATGCTTTCTAACCTTGCAGATTACCTAAAGCAGTTTGAAGCGGCCGGTGGTCGAGTGCTAGCCAGAGAACAAAACTTCAGCTTTGAAATTGGAAACATTGCAGTTCGAGGACAAGTTGACCGAATCGAGCAGCTCGATGATGGCAACATTGTGATTGTTGATTTGAAGACTGGAAAGAACGCAGCAACAGCTGCAGACACTTTAGTGAATCCTCAACTCGCGCTTTATCAAATGGCGGTGCTGGAGGGCGGCTTCAAGGAGATCGAAACTTTAGACCCACAGCAGCTATCTGGAGCCAAGCTTCTTATCGTTGGCGGAGCCAAGTTTCAAGAACGCAAGCAGCCAGCTATGGATAGCCAAGAATCAGCCAGATTCAAAAAGCTGCTGCTTGATTGTTCTGAAGGGATGTCGAAATCAGTTTTCGTTGCTCAACTTTCAAATCACTGTGAGTCTGAAAGATCCTACGGTTCTTGCTCTTTGCACCTAACTCCGGCGGTGAGCTATGTCGGCTAGATACTCAGCCTCTGAGATATTCAAGGTAATAAAGGATTTCGATCTCGCACCCGAGAAAATTGACGCTATCGAAAACGCTCCCCTTGATTCGCCAGCACTGGTAGTCGCCGGTGCGGGAAGCGGAAAGACCGAACTGTTGGCGGTTCGAGTGTTGTGGCTTGTTGCCAATGGATATGCCCGACCAGAGCAGATTCTGGGACTTACCTTCACCAGGAAGGCTGCGACGGAACTTTCCAAGAGAATCTTCGAGGCATTGGTGAAGCTGCGTGAAACTAGCTACTGGCCAGAAGAGCTCGATTATGAATTTGTTGCACCGACTATCTCCACATACAACGCTTTCTCTAACCAAATTTTCAAAGACAACTGCCTAGCCCTTGGGTACGAAAATGAATCGACTCTGCTTAGCGAAGCAGCTGCTTTCCAGCTAGCTCGTGAGGTATGCGTAAGGTTTGGGTCGGAAGTTTCTGGCAGCCTCAGCGATCTTGATCTGAATTTGGAGACTCTAGTGCAGAAGGTCCTCGAGCTTTCACAAGCGCTAAGCGATAACGGTCAAAGCGCAGATGCGGTTAGAGCTGTTATCGAAGGCACCGCACACCACATCGGTTCGCTCCCCAAAAAGGTGGGGCAGGACATTGACTCTCGTTTTGCCTACATCGAAGAGCTAGTTGAAGGCCTAAAACCAACCCCACTAATTGCCGAGCTAGCTGAAAAATTCCAGCAGGAGAAAAAGCGTCGGTCAATGGTTGACTACTCGGATCAAGTCGCATTGGCTTACAAAGCGGTTTCCGGAAACAGCACCGCTTCTGAGCTAATCCGAGGCAGCTTCACTGCAATCTTGCTGGATGAGTACCAGGACACTTCTGTTCTACAAACCAAACTCCTATCGACTTTGTTTGGAAACAAGTCAGTGTTTGCGGTTGGAGATCCAAACCAGTCAATCTATGGCTGGCGTGGAGCAAGCTCTTCAAACCTTGATCAGTTTGGGGAAGATTTTGGAAGCGTCAGACACTTCTCACTCAAAACCAGTTGGCGAAACCCAATCAAGGTTCTAGAAATGGCAAACCGAATCGCGTTGCCCCTACAGGAACCTGCAAGCTACGAGGAAAATTCCTCGAAAGCCAAGCACGTGCTTCCGGTAAAGCTTGTTGCCAAACCCGACGCAATTGAAGGAACTACGGAATTTGCCTTCAAGCAAACAATTGAGGAGGAGGCTAAGGCTGTTGCCAATTGGCTAAAGCCAGCAACAACCGAAGGTAAGAAGTGTGCTGTCCTGATGCGCAAGCGTTCCTCCATGGCTCTATTTGTTGAAAAGCTTCAGGCCCAAGGCATTGAGGTAGAAGTTGTTGGCCTCGGTGGATTGCTTGAGCTGCCAGAGATTGTTGATTTGGTTTGTGCGCTAAAGGTTGTGCAGCGCGCAGATTCAGGCAGTGAACTTATTCGGTTGCTGACTGGAGCCAGATGGCGCATAGGGGTAAAGGACATTGACCGATTGTTTGTAATGGCCAGGAAGCTATCTGGTCCGCGGCAAGAAGGGGTGTATCGCGAAGAGATAACAATCGTCGAAGCTCTCGATCTAGTCTTGAACGAAAAACTTGAGCTTTTGTCCGAGTTTTCGCCCGAGTCCCTTTCTCGACTGCAAGAAGCCGCCAAGCTCTTCCAGAATCTTCGCTCCGCCACAGCCTTGCCCTTGACGGATTTTGTAAGGCTTTGTGCCGAGGAGCTTTGGTTGGATATTGAGCTGCGCGCCAATCCAAAGCTTTCTAACCCATTAGCTCAGTTGAATTCCTTCTATGAAATAGTGGCTGGCTTTGGCTCGGCCTCGGCTAGCGCTTTGTTAGGTCAGTTCTTGAATTGGCTGGAATACGCGACCAAGAAAGAACGCTTCGAAATTCCACGGGTGACCCCGGGAGCTGGAGTGGTTCAGATGCTAACTATCCACGCGGCTAAGGGTCTCGAGTGGGACTTTGTTGCGATTCCAAACCTTGTTGAAGATGACTTTCCTTCGAAGCCAAGATCGGTTTCAGGATGGCTATCAGGCGCTGAGCTTCCATATCCACTTCGCGGTGACGCCGGTTCCTTACCGGTGTTTGATTTTGAGAGCGCAACTATTCAGTCTGAACTCAAGGCCGCCGCAGATAAGTTCAAATCCGACAACAAAGAACACCAGCTTCGAGAAGAGTTCAGGCTTATTTACGTTGCTATAACTAGAGCCAAGGAAGCGCTACTGCTATCAGGCTCCTATTGGAAGCCGGCTAACTCCGGCTCTAGAAAGCCTTCTCGGTTTATGGCAGAGCTAGCCGAAGGCAGCTTTCAATTCCCAGACTTAGAATCTGCGGAGAACCCACTTGATCTGACTCCTCGGCAAAAAAATTGGCCCTTGGAGCCAATTGGTGAACTGCATGCATCAGTTGTTGAAGGTTCCGCTTCTCAGGTTGAAAGAGCATCCGAGAAACTAGAGCGAATAAATTCCCAGGATCTCAGCAGTTCCAGTATCCACCAGGAGATTGACTTGCTCTTGAAAGAGCAAGATGACCGCATCCAAAGACTTGGGCAAGTTGAACTTCCAGTTCGAGTCCCCGCTTCAAAATTCAAAGAGTTCATCAGTGATTTACCTTCTCAAGCAGCAAGGTACCTAAGGCCTGTCCCAACGGAGCCTTACCGTGCCACCAAAGCTGGAACAGCTTTTCATTCATGGGTTGAAGATTTTATTGTTTCGCAAGTTGACGATGTTTCGCCAGACATTGCGGAGCTAGCCGATATCTTTAAAAACTCTAGGTTCAGCAGCCAGAGCCCTGCGGATGTAGAAATTGAAATTAATCTAACTCGAGGTTCAAACACTTTTGTTTGTAAGTTAGACGCCGTTTTTCAATCCGGAGATAGGTTTGAGATTGTTGACTGGAAGACCGGGGCCGCACCAAAGGACAAAGCCACCGAGCAACAGATGATTCTTCAACTTGCGCTTTACCGATTTGCGTACTCAGAGCTAAAGAAGATACCCATTGAGCAAATCGACGTCTGCTTTTACTTTGTTGGGGAAGAGATTGAACTTAGGCCAGAGAAGGTGCCTGGACCTGAGGAAATAGTGAAGATGTGGGAAGAGTTGTTTGTTTAGAACAATTCGTCGTTTTTGACGGAAGGAGCCGCTGGCTCACTTGCTAGTTTGGCCTGAGCAATGGAAGCTGCCAGGGGAGCTGCGTGCAGGCGCTCGGCTTTGCCGCTTTCTACTTCTTCGGTTAGCACCAGGAGCATTCCAACGGCATCTTCGATGATCTCTTGGTTTCCGGTTGAGTAGCCATGTAGCAGCCAACGTGCAAGTTCTAGTTCGCTGTACAGAAGTGCGCGCGGCCAAATGTTGCTGTCAGCGCCAGGCCTTGCTTCGAAGTACCGAGCAATTAGGTTTCGAGAAAGCTCAGGTGCTGCGCCTCCTAGGATCCAAGATAGATCTTCGGCTGGGTCAGCGATTCGAAGACCTGACCAGTGCAAGACCCCAGAGACTTTTCCATCCAACTCCAAAACACTTTGGCCATTTAGGCTGCCGTGAATAACGGTTGGCTGGTAGCGGAACAAACTGATATCTTCCAGAGCTTGTTCCCAGCGGTGCAGAAGAACCGGGGGAACTTTTCCGGTCTGAGCTGCGCGGTCAAGTTCTGAAACCCGGTACTTCAGGTTCCAAGCGGGATCTAGTTCTGGGAAGCCTGCATTCTGGACCAGCTCAACTGGAAGTTTGTGGATGGCTGCGATTGATGTGGCAATACTTAGCGTCAAATCAGAAAGTGGTTCAACTCGGCTGATTTCGATTGGGTTGCCATAAACAAAGTTGAAGACCATCGCTCTTGCACCATCAGAATCCTGTGTGCCGCCAACTAGCTCACTTAGCTCAAATGGCAGGTTTAGGCGAATAACAGGTGTGAAAGTTTTGATTGCTCTAATCTCAGCTTCTAGTTCAGTGCCCGCACTTGCACTGTTGGCCATCCGAACGACAAAGTGTTCGCCGCTCTTGGCAGTTAGCAGGGCGGCATCGAATGCACCGGAGGCGCCACCATCGAGGTTCTTCACCTGGGCGAAGTCAAACTGGGGAACGGCGTCCTTCGCTAGGGCCGCTAAAATCAAGGGAGATCTAGCCATGTTTTTAAGGTTAGACAACGTTGCCCGATCTATTCAGTTTCGCCACGCGAGGGATAAAGTGAGCCAGAATCAGCTGCCACCACTGGCTCGCTCGGCGCTGGATAGAGACTACTTATTGCGGGCTAATCCCAACCTTGTTTCGATCCTTCGCGACCAAGCCAGCTCGGTGGCTTTGTTGATGCATCAGGGCAAGGTTCTGCTAGGTGAAGATCTGTCATTGACTCTTGTCCCGCTTCACTCGGCACCTGAAACCGAGGTGCTGGTTTATCTAGGAAGAAGTCTCGACACTAGTTCTTCCGTTGCTGCCGGAAGTGCGATTTGTCTTGTGGTGACTGATCAGGCCCAGGCTGACTTGATTGAGCCAAACCCAGAACGATGGATCTCCCTTCGAGCTACCGGTGCCGGGTTATCCGATCTTGATGCAGGAATATTCACCCAAGCTCTGGCTCTGAACAACTGGCACCTTGGCCACACCTTTTGCCCAAGCTGTGGCGGTAAAACCGTCATTGAGCAGGGTGGCTGGGTTCGCAGGTGTAAATCAGAAGATCTGGAATTGTTTCCAAGAACTGACCCGGCGGTTATTGTCTCGATCATCGACGAAAATGATCGAATCCTGCTTGGCTCGCAAGGAATCTGGGAGCAAAATCGTTGGTCCATACTTGCCGGGTTTGTTGAGCCGGGGGAGTCTTTGGAGGCTGCGGTAGCCAGAGAGATGAAAGAAGAGTCTGGACTGGATGTCACAGACGCCAAATACACCTACTCCCAGGGCTGGCCTTATCCGTACTCGTTGATGCTTGGATTCAGTGCTAGTGCAAATTCCGCACAACAGCTTCGACCAGACGGTGATGAGATTGCAAAGCTTCGCTGGTTTAGTCGCGAGGAACTTGCCTCAGAAGCAAAAGATATCTTGCTACCGGGACGCGCAACTATTTCGCGGGCGATGATTGAACTTTGGTTTGGTAAAGAACTGGTTTCGGCGACTGAAAATGCGAGTCATGGTAAGCGCTGACGCAGAGAAGATTCTCGAGGGGTTAGATCCGAAGCAGCAAGTTGCCGCTCAAGCTCTTGTTGGTCCAACCTGCATTCTTGCTGGTGCGGGAACTGGAAAAACTAGAACCGTCACACACCGCATTGCCTACGGAATAGCAACGGGCCATTTCGCAGCTAATCGCGTTTTGGCCCTTACCTACACAAACCGCGCAGCTGGTGAGCTTCGCTCGAGGCTTAGATCACTTGGTGTTGGTGCAGTTTCAGTTAGAACTTTTCACGCTGCAGCGCTTGCGCAACTTGAGTACTTTTGGCCCCAGCTGGTTGGGGTGCCTGCGCCGTCAATTCTGGAATCCAAAGCAAAGCTGGTTGGAATAGCCGCGAAGACTTTGTCCATCAATCTAGACAATGCTGCGCTTAGGGATATGGCAAGTGAGATCGAATGGCGAAAGTACTCGATGCTTTCGATGGATGAGTACTCGCAGCTTGGAGATTCAAGACCGAAGGTAGCCGGACTTTCCTTTCAGAAGAATCTGGAGATTCAAAAGCTCTACGAGCAAGAGAAGATCAGAGCACAAAAACTTGATTGGGAAGATGTTCTGGTACTGACACTCGGGCTTCTAAAGGCCGAACCACGTGCCCTTGCTCACGTTCAAAGTCAGTATCGATTCTTTACCGTCGATGAGTATCAGGACATCTCACCGCTTCAGCACGCGCTATTGGATCAGTGGTTGGGCGAACACGCTGAACTTTGTGTAGTGGGAGATCCAAACCAGACCATTTACTCATTTACTGGAGCAAGTAGTGAATTTCTTCGAGACTTTGCAGATCGATTCCCTGGTGCCAGCGTTGTTGATCTAACAACCAATTACCGCTCCACTCAGCAAATTGTTGCTTTCGCTAATCGCCTAACCAGCGATTCAGCACTGGGGGGAGAACTTGAAGCAGCAGGTCCGGCAGGTGTTGCTCCACAAGTTGCCAGCTTCGAATCTGCTGGGGCTGAGGCGAAGGCGGTTGCTGGTGCAATTGCCGAAGCGATAGCGGGCGGTGTACCAAGAAGCGACATTGCGGTTTTGTATCGAATAAACAATCAGTCGGAGATTTTGGAGCGAGAACTCGATGCCCTTGGAATCAGCTATCAACTTCGCGGAGGAGAGCGCTTTTTTGCTAGACCAGAGATAAAAAGTGCGGTGCAACTGATTCGAGCTGAGGCACTTAGTCCATCAGGGAAACCTTTGCATCAAGCAGTAAGTGATATTGTTCGATCTCTTGGTTGGCAAGCAAACAAGCCAACTGAAGTTGGGATTGTTGCAAGTAAGTGGGAAGCTCTAAATGCCTTGCTTTTAATGTTGGATGATCTTCCAGAAGGAGCCGGAATCAAGGAATTCGCTCTTGAGCTCGCCGATCGGGCACACTCGCAGCACGAGCCAACAACAGAAGCAGTCACGTTATCTACAATCCATGCGGCTAAAGGTTTGGAGTGGCCGATGGTTTTTATCGTTGGACTCAATGAAGGATATTTGCCAATTAGCTACGCCAAGACTGACACCGCAATTCAAGAGGAGAAGCGACTGCTTTATGTCGGTATCACCAGAGCTATGCGAGATCTAAGGCTTTCCTATTCAACTTTTGATGCCTCCAGGGAAAGATCACCATCTCGATTTCTTGCGACTCTACAAACCGGTCTAGCTAAGTAAATCTCTTAGGGCTGCGTCCATATCATCTTCGGGTGCACTATTTGACAGCTTTGCAATTAGGGCACTTGGGTCAGCAATGTCCGCCTCGGTCGGTAAAAGATCTGGATGGTTCCAGATTGCGTCACGCTTTTGTATTCCAACAGAGTCGGTGATGGCATTCCACATCGCCGAGGCTTCGCGGAGTTTTCTCGGCCTAAGCTCAAGTCCAATCAGCGTTAGAAAAGTTTTCTCAGCGGGCCCTCCCGATGAGCGTTTTCTGCGAACTATTTCTGCAATCGCAGCTGACCTTGGAAGTCGGATAGTCGCCCGTTGAGTTACGCAGTCAACCCAACCTTCGATCAAAGCCAGAACTGTTTCGATGCGCTCCAGCGCAATTTCTTGAGCAGGAGTGCGTGGAGCAATCAGTGCTCCTGATTCAAAAGCTTTCTGGATGTTGCCAATTTCGGCCGGATCAAAGTTTTCTGACATCTCAATAATGCGGGTGTTGTCAATTGAAATTTCACGAGCATATGCGCTGATTAGATTCACGGTGTAGTCCCGGAGCCATTTACTCTGCTTAAACAGTCTGGCGTGAGCAAGCTCTCTAACTACGAAATAGAAATAAACCTGGTCTGCCTCTTCTTCAAGAGAGTCGACAAGTTCGACTAAGTTTTGGGCTACAAATGCCGGACGTGGTTCTTTGAAAATTGGTAGGCCAATATCTCCTGCACTCAATACTTCTTCCGATAGGCGCCCGAGCGCCTGACCCATCTGCATGGCGAACATCACAGATCCGGCAGATTTCATGATTCCGCTGGCTTGAGACATGAAGCCAGAAAACTCATCCGGAAGATTCTCTTGGAAATTTTCGGTCAAAGCCTCGGACATTCGGTTGGCAACCGGTGTTGCTAAGTCTCTAAACAGACCTAGCGAGTCGGCCACCCAAAGCTCACGAGATAGAAGCTTGGGCTCGGAGGTTATCGAAGCAACTTCAGTCACTTCATCAAGCCAAAGACTTCCCGTTGCCATTGCTGCCGAAATGGATTTAGCAACTGACTCGGGAACTTTCTTGGATCCCTGACCTGCAATTTGTTTAGCCTGAGTCTCCACAAGCGACCAGTTCAAACCCTCGGTTGGTTCTCCAGGGACAATCGCCGAGGTTAGTTTGGAAAGAAGTTGGGAAAGCGTTGCCGGATCAACTGGGAGTCCTGCAGCTTTTGCGAGCTGCTCTGGATCCAAAGGTTGACCCGCGAGGAAGCGTCGAAGCAAAGCTTCAAAATCCTCAGGTTTCTGCTCGTCCAAAACTGCTCCTAAGTAGGTCTACAGCTTTAGGTTACTTGCTGAAAATGGGTACTAGCTGTGAGCTACGCTGTTGCTTTCTGGGTGTTCGCCGAGAGCGTTGCTCAATGGGCTCAATTGATTCTGGGGCTGTCCTAGGCTTGAGAGCAATCACAGCTTTTAGGGCGGTAATGACTTTTTTTCAAAAACAACGGGGCGGATCGAAAGCTATGGTTTCAGCTAAACGCGGTCTCGGTTTCTTTGTTGCAGTGACCTTCTTTATTGGGCTTGTGACTTTGGTTGTTTTGCCAACTCCTTATTTGATTGAGCGTCCCGGCCCAACATTCGATGTCCTTGGAGAAATTGACGGCCAACAAGTCATCCAAATCAATGGCCAGCAAAGCTATGAGTCAAAAGGTCAACTGGATGTTCTAACTGTAAGCATCGTTGGAAGACCAGAACGGACTCCAAGCTGGATAGAAATCGGCCTAGCTTGGTTGGACTCCAAACAGAAAGTTGTGCCAGTCGAGTCTCTTTATCCGCCGGATCGAACTAGCGAAGAAGTTCAAGCCGAATCCAGCGCGATGATGGAAGTTTCCCAGCAAGATGCTATTGCCGCAGCCCTCGGACATTTAGGTTATGAGAGCCCAAGAGAGATCTACATCGCTCAGGTAACTGCCGATTCGCCATCTAGCGGGAAGCTGGTTGCAGCTGACTTCGTGATTTCTGTAAACGGAGAAAGACTCACCAGCATTGAGCAGCTGCGCGAAATTGTTGGAGCCTGGGATGAGGCTAAGCCAGTCGAGGTGACTGTGAATCGAGATGGAACCCTAGTTTCATATGAGATCACTCCAATCAAGGACGCAGAGGGAAACTTCCGACTTGGGATTTTGGTCGGCTACAAATATGACTTCCCGGTTGATGTTGAGCTTCAGCTGGGCGATGTCGGCGGGCCATCTGGGGGAATGATGTTTGCACTTGGAATCATTGATCGCCTAACACCTGGGGATATGACCGGTGGATTACATGTTGGAGGAACCGGAACTATTCAAGAATCTGGGGTAGTTGGCCCAATCGGTGGAGTGGTTTTGAAACTATACGGAGCCAAAGCGGCCGGAGCCACAGTGTTTCTGGCCCCAGCCGGGAACTGTCCTGAGATCGTTGGTAATGAGCCAGATGGCCTTCGGGTTGTTAAAATAGACAAGTTGTCAGATGCCGTGTTGGCACTAGAAAAACTTTCAAAGAATCAAGACTTGGCAAGCCTGCCTAGCTGTACGAAATAGAAAACGGGAGAATCATGACTCAAGCTACCGCTGCACCTATGGGCCGACCGAGGGTCTCACCAGCAACCATTGCACTGGTGATTCTGGTTGGTATCGGTGCGATCCTATTCAGCGTCGCTGACCTCTATACCAATGTGCTTTGGTTTGACCAGCTTGGCTTCTTGAGTGTTCTAACAAGTCAGATCTTCGCTCAGTCGGCTCTGTTTGCAGCAGGCGCTGTTTCATTTGCGTTGATTACCGGATTGAGCTTGTGGCTTGCTTACAGATTTAGGCCTGTCTATATCCGCTTTCCAGACGAGAACTCACCTTTTGAGCAGTACCGTCAGTTGCTTGAGCAGCTTCGTCGGGTAGTGATGATTGGTGTGCCTCTAGTTCTTGGTGTTCTAGCAGGACTTGCCGTTTCACCGTCCTGGGGGATTGTTCTTAGCTACCTGAATAGAACACCATTTGGAGAAACTGACCCGCAGTTTGGTTTAGATATTGCCTTCTACATCTTTGAACTTCCATTTTTGGTTGGATTGGTTGGATTCCTATCTGCAGCACTTCTGATCAGCTTGCTTCTGACAGCCGGTGTTCACATCATTTACGGAAGCATTAAGTTCAACGGTCGCGAGACTTTTGTTTCGAAGGCTGCCCGAATTCAAATCGGCCTCTTGGCGTTTCTATACCTTCTGGTTCAAGGCGCTTCACTTTGGCTTGATCAGTTCCTAACCATGACCAGCTCGAGCGGTTTGTTCACCGGAGCCACCTACTCGGATGTCAATGCTGCTATTCCAGGCCTTCAAATTCTCGCGATGATTTCAATTGTTGTGGCGCTGCTGTTTTTGGTTGCAGCGTTTGTTGGAAAGTGGCGTCTTCCGGTGATCGCAACCGGTTTGATGGTTGTTAGCTCGCTAATTCTTGGAGGATTGTTTCCTTGGGCAGTGCAGACCTTCCAGGTAGTGCCGAACGAGCGAACTTTAGAAGCACCATTCATTGAGAGAAACCTCGAGGCCACTCGTGCCGCCTATGGAATTGACGAAATTCTCAAGGTTGAATACAACGCAAAGACTGACGCAACCGCTGGCGCTTTGCGCGAAGATGCTGAAACTACCGCATCGATTCGAATCATTGACCCTGCTCTTGTTAGCTCTTCGTTTAGGCAGCTTGAGCAGTTCCGCCAGTACTACAACTTTCCAAACCTGCTTGACGTTGGACGATACAACATCGACGGCGTAGTTCAGGACACCGTGTTGGCTGTTCGTGAGCTAAACCAAGCAGGCCTTGGAGATTCACAGTCCTGGTACAACAACACAATTGTTTATACCCACGGCTACGGCGTAGTTGCAGCCTATGGAAACCAGAGAACCGTTGACGGTCAGCCCGTGTTCATGCAGTCCGGGATCCCAACTACTGGAAAACTTGGCGATTACGAGCCCCGTGTTTACTTTGGTGAGAACTCACCTACCTACTCAATCGTTGGAGCTCCGGCTGGCGCCGAGCCTCTAGAGCTTGATTTCCCAGCCGGTGAAGGTGAGAACGACCAGACCTACAACACTTTCTCAGGTGAGGGTGGACCAAACATCTCGGGAATCATTCCTCGACTTGCATACGCTTTGAAGTTCCAGAGCGAGCAGATCTTGCTTTCTGATGCCATCAATGCTGAGTCGCAGATTCTTTACGATCGCGACCCACGTCAGCGCGTTGCTGCAGTGGCACCGTTCTTGGAGCTGGACTCCGATGTTTATCCAGCAATTGTTGATGGAAAACTACTTTGGATTGTTGATGGATACACCACATCTAACAACTACCCATACTCTCGTTCTGAGGAATTGGCTCAGATCGTCTCTGACAGCAACTCCCCAGGAGTATTCCTAAGAGGACAGGTCAACTACATCCGAAACTCTGTAAAGGCAACCGTTGATGCTTACGACGGCAAAGTGACTTTGTACGAATGGGACGAGAAAGATCCGATTCTAAAGACCTGGATGAAAGTTTTCCCTGACACCATTCAGCCACTTTCCTCAATGTCTGGAGAGCTTCTATCGCATGTTAGGTACCCAGCTGATCTATTCAAGGTTCAGCGAGCTCTGCTTGGTAGCTACCACGTTGACGAAGCCGGAGCGTTCTACTCTCAGCAGGACGCATGGATGACACCGAATGATCCAGTTGGCGGTCAGGGCATCGGTTCTTTGCAGCCGCCTTACTACTTGACGATGCAGGTTCCAGGAACTGATACTCCGGAGTTCTCGATTTACTCGACCTTTATTCCAAGATCCACCGGTGAGTCCTCTAGAAACGTTCTCACCGGATACTTGGTGGCTAATGCTAACGCTGGATCAGAAGATGGCAAAAAGTCCGAAGAGTATGGAAAGCTAACGCTTTTGACTCTGCCAAAGAGCACGATTGTTCCAGGACCTGGTCAGGTTCAAAACAACTTCAACGCTGACTCTGAAGTTTCAAGGTTGCTAAACATTCTGAGACAGGGATCAACAAGAGTTTTGAACGGAAACCTACTGACACTTCCTGTAGGTGGAGGATTGCTATACGTCCAGCCGGTTTACATCCAGTCAACAGGCGAAACCAGCTTCCCGTTGCTTCAGAAAATCTTGGTTGCCTTTGGTGACCAGATTGCGTTCGAGGACACTTTGGATCAGGCGTTAACTTCACTGTTTGGTTCCTCAGGTATTAACCCACCTCCGACGCCAACTGATCCAACGGACCCAACGGATCCTGGAACTGAAACTCCAGTATCACCAAACCTAGAGTCCGCTTTACAGCAGGCACTTGAAGCAATCCAAGAAAAGGACGCTGCAATGGCTTCCGGAGACTGGACCGCTTTTGGTAAAGCTGAAGAAAAACTCAAGCAGGCAATCCAAGCTGCGCTGGATGCCAGCAAGTAGGAGTTGCCAGCACAAGCTACAAAAGTGGTAGATTAGAACTTCGCCGCGGGGTGGAGCAGTTCGGTAGCTCGCCGGGCTCATAACCCGGAGGTCGTAGGTTCAAATCCTGCCCCCGCAACCACTTGTAAAACCCCATCCACTGGATGGGGTTTTTACTTTGTGGAGAATTTCTGCGAGAGTTCCAATTCTGATTTAGCTTGCCGACATGAGAAAAATTCAGCAAGCAAGTTTTGGTTTGACAAGCATTTTTGTCGCAGCTGTTTTAGTGGGGTTCGATTCCCAGATCGCTCTAGCGTGCTCAGGAGCAGGCTCAACAAGTTCGGGCCTCAGCCACGGTTCAAAGATTGGTTCTGGGTCAGTGACAGTATGCGTTGGATCCTCTGGCTCGTCTGCGGGATCAACCACTACGCGAACCATCACCAAGACCGTGAAGGTACCTGTTCCTGCAAAGACAAAACCAGCACCCAAGCCGGCCAGCAAGCCGGCAGCTAAACCAGCCAAAGCTCCGATTCGAAAGACTGCTGTCACCCCAGTTAGTTGCCCGAGCGCATCCCAGAGGGCAAGTATGCCTCGCTCGGCCGATGCTGCTCAGCGCTGGGTTCAGTCGATTTGTTCGCCTCCACCTAAGAAAGCAGTGGCTGCAACTAAATCAAAACCAAAACCCCCATCAAAAATGAAGACAATCACCATCACCGAAACAATTGTTGTGTCGACTCCTTCTAGAAAAACCTTCTCCACGGACGCCGTTGAGTTCTCTCCCAATGATTTAGTTGCCTCAGTGTTTCCGGTCAAGATGTTAGAGATTGGCGAGCTAGCTAAGTTCTCGTCCAATCCAAGTTCGCACTTTTCGTCAGCAATTGTTCTGGGCAGACAAGCGCAAGTGCACTTTGTCCCCAAAACTTCACGTTGGAGATTTAGCGACGGAGTGTCCTTGACTGGAGTAGATACCCAAAGAACTTTCATTTCGGCTGGCCGATTCCAAATCAGGGCCTATGTCGAGTATTTGGTCAGCTATCGAATCCTTGGAGAAAGTGCCTGGAAGCCGGTTGCTGGGACCATCTTGGTCGAAAGTAATCTCCTAGAACTCGAAGTTGGCTCCTTTAATCCAAGCCAGGACCCGAGCACCCAAGGAGTTTTGCTGGTAGGTGAGGATTGCATCGACCGAGCGGGTGTATTCGGGTGCGACACATAGGCAGTTAAGGGGAATCTTTCGGTTTGGTTTAGGGTTTCTCTCAGTATCTGTTCAGACAAATTTGTCATTATGGGAGCAGACGAAAGGCCACCGCATTGACCAAGCCAGAATTTGATCCGACCACGCTAAGCCGGAAGAACAGTTACAACAATCAATTCCTGTTCGATCCACCAGCGCCCCAGGCAACTGCAAAGGCCAAGAAAAAGAGAGTGCGTGAAAAGCGACTAACTTTCTTCACCGCTACATCGGTTGCAATACTGGGTGCACTTATCGGAGCATCGGTAGGGGCTGGGGCAGGAGTAGTTGCACACAACTACCTCACGCGCCCTGCCGCAATTGTGGTCAACGATCTAGAAAACGTGAATTGGGCCACCGCTGCTTCTGCAACTGCGGCGCCAGCGGTTGTAACTATCAGAGTTGCGGGTCTGTCCTCCGGAGGCAATGGTTCCGGAGTAGTTCTCTCAAGTGATGGATACATCCTCACCAACGCTCACGTGGTAAGCATCGACGGAAGCACAGATAATGTTGTGCTTTCAGTAAGGACAAATGACGGAGGGGTATTTCCTGCCAAGCTCGTTGGCGCGGACCCAACCAATGACTTGGCGGTAGTGAAGATTGAGCCAACCAAACCGCTTACTCCAATTGCCTTTGGTGACTCCTCAAAGATTAATGTTGGCGACCAGGTGGTTGCCATCGGTGCTCCTCTAGGCCTTGAGGCCTCGGTTACCCGAGGAATCATCTCAGCGCTCAACCGCACTATTCAAGTTGCCTCTTCTGAATCTCCCGATCAGAGCAGTCTTGAGTTTTGGTCAGGTAATGCCGGAAGACCAATTAATCTAAACGTCATTCAAACCGATGCAGCCATCAACCCAGGAAACTCCGGAGGAGCTTTGGTGAATGACAAAGGTGAGTTGGTTGGAGTAAACGTTGCAATCGCAACTGCAGGATCGTTCTCGCAATCTGGAAACATCGGTGTGGGCTTTGCGATTCCTGCGAATCTCGCCCAGCGAATTGCAAGCGAAATCATCGAAACTGGTCAAGCAAGTCACGGATTGTTAGGTGCACTGGTATCCGACGCCCTGTCATCTGATGATGGAGCAGGGTTTCCAATTGGCGTCAGTGTTGTCGAAATCACACCAGGTGGTGCCGCTGAGGAAGCCGGAATCTTGCCAGGGGATGTAATCACCAGAATCAATGGAAAACCCGTAACTACTGCCAGTGAGCTAACTGCAGCCGTTCGGCAAGAGCCTGCCGGGTCAAGGGTTAAGATCGAAGCATTGCGAGATGATATCCAACTTAGTTTTGATGTCATCTTGCAAGAAGCTGATGACTAAAGCCGAAAGAGAACCAATTGAATCAGAGTGCACCAACTGAAACTAGTGAGTTCGGTACCGACACCACTTCGGCACCCAAGCTTGTTGAGCCGGGCGATCATGAGCGGTTTTCACACTACGTGAAGAAGGAAAAGATTGTCGAGTCAGCAGTTATGGGCACACCAGTGATTGCGCTTTGTGGCAAAGTTTGGGTACCGGGCAGAGACCCAAAGAGTTTTCCAATTTGCCCAGCGTGCAAGGAGATTCACTCCAAGTTACGTCCTGGCGACGAAGACAAGAGCTAGACGAATTTAGTTTGTATTGCAGGCTCACCTTTGGTTAGTCGGTGAGCACTTGCTGGCAGCTGAGATTTAACCTCCGCGTGGTGAGATCTAGCAATTTCAACTGCAGCTTTTCCAGTCACTCCATCTTGGATCTTTCCTTGGAGAACCAGATCAACCAGAAGCGACCTATCGCCTTGGGCCAGATTTGGTGAAGAAGAAGAGATAAGTTCTGCAGTTGCAACCTTGTTAGCGTGAGAGCGAACCGCTTGCTTTTTTCCGCCAAGGTTAGTTTTTTTAGATGATTGTTTAGATACTTCATGCCACTGGCCGGACTCGTCTTGGAATGCAACCAGTTTGTACACAAAACCAGCGGCCGGCACACCTGAGCCGGTCACAACTGATGTTCCAACACCGTAGGCGTCTACCGGAGCTGCAGCCAAAGATGCAATTGCGAATTCATCAAGGTCGTTGGTGACGGTGATTTTTGTTTCGCGAGCTCCCAGTTTGTCCAGCAGTGCTCTAGCTTTTGCCACTTCGATTGGCAGATCTCCCGAGTCAATTCGAACTCCGCCTAGTTTCGTACCTGCAACGCTGATGGCATTTTCAATGCCGGCTTCTATGTTGTAGGTGTCAACTAGGAACGTGGTGTTTTCACCGAAGGCATCAAGTTGAGCCGCGAACGCTTGAGTCTCACTGTCGTGCAGCAAAGTAAAGGCATGAGATGCGGTTCCCATGGTTTCGATTCCGAAGCTGCGACCTGCTTCTAGATTCGAGGTGGCACTGAAGCCTGCAATGTAGGCAGCTCTTGCTGCGGCTACTGCAGATGATTCACCAGTTCTTCTTGAACCCATTTCAGAAACTGGTCTGGCACCTGCGGCGGTGACCATTCTGGCTGCTGCGCTGGCAACTGCGCTGTCGTAGTTCAGGACCGACAGAATAAGGGTTTCAAGAATCACCGCTTCCGCGAAGCTGGCCTCCACAATTAGAACTGGTGAGTAAGGGAAGTAGATCTCACCTTCGGCGTAGCCGTGAATATCTCCAGAAAATCTGTAGTCTGCTAGCCACTTGGCAGTTGTTTGGTCGATTATGTTTTCGGAGATCAACCAATCGATCTCATCTTCTGAGAATCGAAATTGATTGATAAGTTCAACTAGTCGACCTGTTCCTGCGAACACGCCATAGCGCCTGCCACCGGCAAGGGTTCTTGAGAACACCTCAAATACACCCTTGCGGTGAGCTTTTCCAGACTTTAGTGCCGCTTGGAGCATGGTCAACTCATAGCGGTCCGTAAGCAGAGCGGAAGTGGAAAGCACGTGATAAGCCTAGCCCGAGGGGCTCGCAATAGACTTGGGTCGTGAATGAACCTCAAGCTGGCGCACCTATTGGAGTCTTCGACTCTGGCGTCGGGGGATTGACGGTAGCTCGGGCCATAATCGATCAGCTTCCAAACGAGTCAATAATTTACGTTGGCGATACGGCTAACACCCCATATGGACCCAAGCCGCTTTCTGAAGTTCGAGAACTAGCTCTAGCAGTGATGGACAAACTCGTTGACGAGGGCGTAAAGGTTTTGGTCATTGCATGCAATTCAGCGTCGGCTGCGGTACTTAGAGATGCTCGCGAGAGATATACGGAAGGCCGCGGAATACCGGTTGTCGAAGTTATCCAGCCGGCGGTGCGAAGAGCTGTTGCCTCAACCTCAAACGGCAAAGTTGGAGTTATTGGAACCCAGGCAACTATTGCCTCGAAGGCCTACGACGATGCTTTCGCGGCCGCAGTAGATGTTGAATTAGTCAGCGCCGCCTGCCCAAGTTTTGTTGAGTTTGTTGAAAAAGGAATCACAAGTGGTCCAGAGATTATTTCGGCTGCCAGGCAATACCTAGAGCCCCTAAAGCATGCAGGAGTAGACACTCTAGTTTTAGGATGTACGCACTACCCGCTACTAACCGGTGCAATTTCTCTAGTTATGGGTGATGGCGTGAACCTGGTTTCATCGGCTGAAGAAACCGCCAAAGATCTATATAAAGTACTCGTGGATAACGATTTACTTAGAACCGATGCAGCTTCGCCAACGCTGAGCTTTAGGGCAACCGGCGATGCTGAAAGTTTCGAAAAGCTGGCCAAGAGATTTTTGGGACCTGAAGTTTCCAAAGTGGAAAAGCTTTAGAAAGAGAAAAGGAATACACCTTGCAAAGAGTAGACGGACGCGCGCCAGATCAACTTCGAAAAGTCACCGTGGAAAGAGGTTGGTCTTCTCACGCCGAAGGCTCTGCCCTGATTAGCTTTGGTGAGACGAGAGTGCTTTGCACAGCATCATTTACTAATGGTGTCCCGCGCTGGAAAGTCGGGAAAGGCGAAGGTTGGGTAACTGCTGAATATTCGATGTTGCCGCGTGCAACGCATGACAGATCTGACCGCGAGGCAGTCAAAGGAAAAATTGGCGGCCGCACTCACGAAATTTCTAGACTTATTGGGCGAGCACTTCGTTCGGTAGTTGATTTCAAGGCATTGGGTGAAAACACAATTGTTATTGACTGTGATGTGCTTCAAGCCGACGGGGGAACTAGAACGGCAGCGATTACTGGGGCATACATTGCACTTGTAGATGCAATCGAGTGGGGTAAGCAGCAAAAATTCATCTCAGAAAAGAAGCAGCCTCTTTCCGACAGCATTGCTGCTATTTCGGTCGGCATCATCGACCAAGTTCCAATGCTTGATTTGGCTTACACCGAGGACGTAAGAGCAGAAACAGACATGAACGTTGTTGTCACCGGCTCAGGAAAGTTTGTTGAGGTTCAGGGAACTGCTGAAGCCGCTCCATTTGACAGAACTGAACTAAATGCCCTTTTGGATCTTGCCCTCAAGGGAACAGCAGAACTAACTGCCTTGCAGTCTCAGGTCTTAGAGAGCCCAAGGCTCTGAAGTTGGAATTGGTTCTTGCAACCCATAACGCCCACAAAGTAGAAGAAGTGGCAGCGATTTTGGAGCCGATTGTTCCCGGATTGTCGTTACTTGGCTACGACGGGCCAGAACCTTTAGAGGACGGAACAACTTTCTTAGAGAATTCTCTTATTAAGGCTAGAGCTGCATTTGCGCATTCTGGAATGCCTTCAATTGCAGATGACTCTGGAATAGCTGTTGAAATTCTTGGGGGCTCACCTGGGATATTCTCCGCACGCTGGTCTGGTTCAAAAGACGACGTGAAGAATCGCCAGTTGCTTCTGGCTCAGCTATCTGATATTCCAGAGGGTAAACGTCAGGCAAGTTTCATTTGCACTATTTCTCTAGTAAGTGAAGAGGGAGAGCAGAGCTTCACGGGAGTATGCCCTGGAAGAATTGCGTTCAGCGAATCTGGTGAGAACGGGTTTGGGTATGACCCAATCTTTATCCCAGAAGGCTTTGAGGTCTCGACCGGAGAACTCGAACCCATGGTTAAGAACTCAATCAGTCATCGCTCAATGGCACTTTCACAACTGGCTAGCTTCTTGCGCCCCCAGTAGGATTCGAACCTACGCTCCCGCCTCCGGAGGGCGGTGCTCT
>ERZ1022756.178-NODE-178-length-21823-cov-9.127251_pt1 | contig 21823 bp, 2 predicted proteins | sample MGYA00520902_ERZ1022756 | MGnify/ENA primary metagenome ERZ1022756 (study PRJEB33162, sample SAMN09537601) | freshwater metagenome | isolation source: freshwater | place: Canada:Alberta | collected 2017-07 | study: EMG produced TPA metagenomics assembly of the...
ATTGGGTAACCACCACGAGTCGCAGGTGGTGCCCATGACACAAACACACTGTTCAGTCGACCCGATGCAACCATTGAGGTCGGTGCGTCAACAGAAGCAGTTGGCGTGTCGAACACAACAGATGGACTTGGGATCCCCGTCGATCCAGCCGCAAGGACTGGAGTAACGCGGAATGCGTATGTGTTATCAGTAATCAGTCCGGTGATCGTGTGAGTCAGAAGTGCTGTCGTCACACCGGCTGGTGCACCAGCAACTGGAGTGGCAGCCGTAAACACTGCGCCCGCAACACCACAGTTTGCTGCACAGAATTCAACTAAGTAGCCAGCAACTGTGTTGCCAGTAACAGGAACTGGTGCGAGCCAATTCAACGCCATGTTTGTTGTTGATGCTGTGGAGTTCAACAATTGAACACTGATCTGCGCACTAGCAACTGGCATGCCTGTCACGATGACTGCAGGACCGCGCGTGTTGCTTGCTCCGTACACCGCACGAACACGGAAGGTGTAAATCGTGCCGTTCGCAAGACCAGTCACTGTGATGAAGCTGTTTGGTGTTGTGCCGTTTGTTGGCGCACCGGCAACCGCAGTCACTGCGGTGTATGTACCGGTAGTCGTAGTACATGTACCGGTGCAATGCTCAACAAAGTATCCAGCAACGTTCTGACCAGCTGTTGTCGGCATGATGTCCCAACTGAGGCTGACTTGTGCGTTACCGACAACTGCAAGCAGTGCAGTCACAGTGTTGGCAGGTCCGGCCGATGCAACCGAGAAGCTGCTTGTTCCAGCAGGAGTGATTGCAGCAACGCGATACTGGAATGAAGATCCAGGCAACATCGCAGTCGTGTTATCGACACAAGAAGTAATAGCTGAACAAGAGAATCCAGAGACTGCTCCCGTGACAAACGGTGCTGAGCCTGTTGATGTACCCAACACAGTCCATGTGAGGCCATTATCGGCGCTGCGCTCGACGGTGTAGCCCGTGACATTCAAACCACCAGTAGCAGCAGGTGCAGCCCATGTGAGCGCAACCTGAGCAGTGCCGCCGACAGCAGCAAATGAACGTGGTTCGCTTGGTGCTGCAGCCGTACCGATTGGGCCGACCGGCAACGACGGCGCACCCACACCAGCAGAAGTGATTGCACTAATCATGAATGAATAGCCCTGTCCAAGAGCAGATGTCACCGCACTGTTCAAGGTGTACGTAGTACTTGTTGAACCTGTATCGGCGATCAGTGTCGTCCACGCTGCACCAGTGCTTGATGCGATTGTGGTTGAAGGCAAGACGTAGTCAATCTTGTAACCAGTGATTGCGAGGCCACCCGTATTAGTTGGTGCTGTCCAGTTGAGAGTCAGACTGGAGCCGTTTGGCGTGACCGACGGAGCGGTCTTGCCCTGTGTTGCAATTCCCGATGCGTTGTAGTGCGCAAGAATTCGTGCACCTGACACAGCCTTGTTATAGATAGCCACTTCACTCATCTGACCAGTGAAGAACGATGCATCGGTGTTGTAGTTATTACCAATCATCACTTCACCCACCGCAGAGTTCACCAATGTGCCTGATTGTGTGCCAAATGCTGACGCCTGAAGTTGTCCGTTGACGTAGATCCGAACCAAGCCAGTTGCCTGATCAAAGACACCCACAAGATGCGACCAGACATTGGGCTCAATCACGTTCGGCTGAGTCTGAACAAACTGACCGCCGCCACCTGTATTGAAAGCGAAGCTCACCTGATAGTTGTTTGTGTACAAGCCATAGTTACGAGTGCTTCCGCCACTATTGCCGCGTGCCACAATTGTCTGCCATCTGTTTGGCGCTCCTGCAGCAGGTCGCACCCATGCTTCCAGTGTTACCGAGCCTGTAATTCTCAAATCTGGAGACGAGAGTGTCGAGACGCCACCCGCCAAGTTGATCGGAGAACCAGGTGCAACAGTTGGGTAAGCAGCCGCTGAGCCAGCAGAACCATTGAATGTTGCTGAACCGCTAGTGCCACCGAATGGTGATCCGGCGTTGCCGTTGAATGTCACCAAAGAACCAACAATGCTTGTACGTGGCGTACCCGATGCATCGGTCACTGTTGTCGCACCCGATGGGTTATTGAAGCGGTACCAAAGCGTCGGCGCATCAGCCGTCACCGAAGCACCGTAATTATCGGCGTTAGATGGGTTTGCCGTAATTGACCCCACAGGGCCCATTGGCGATGCTGCCAATGTGAACGGAATGGCAACAGCCAGAGATCCTGAACCGGCACCGATTGCATTAATTGCCGACACACGGAACGTTGTGTTAGTTCCATTCACAAGACCTGCGAGTCCTGCATTTGCAGAACAAGCAGTAATCGATGAGCAGGTGAAGTTTGCCAATGCACTGGAGACAAATGGAGTTGATGCCGTCGTTGTTCCGAGAACAGTAAATGTTCCATTGGTGCCACAGTTCGCAGTACACATCTCGACTCGATACCCAGAAATGGCTGAGCCGTTTGCTGCTGGAGCAGTCCATGACAATGCAATGTTCCCTGTGCTAGCGGCTGCAGCAGTGAGCGCGACAACGGCTGATGGCGCACCACCTGGGGTTGCCGTTACAAGAATGCCCGCACCGTTACCCGCAGATGTCACAGCACGAACGCGGAACCAGTACTGCGTGCCATTTGCCAAACCAGAGACCACTGAAGACGTGGTAGCAGCAGGAACAGCACTGGACACTGTGGTGAAGCCAGTTGTTGCACCCACCACGCACACCACGGCACTTGTCGTGCACATATCAAGGAAGTAGTTAGTGATAGCCAACCCACCGCTGGATGACGGTGCTGTCCAAGTGACGAGCACGGCTGCATCTTGCGGCGTTGCTGCGATGCTTGCAGGCGCCGGAGCAGTGGTGAATGGTCGAGCCGATGTCGTCGCAAACGTTCCAGTTCCGGCAGAGCTAACAGCAGCTATGCGGTAGAAGTACACCGTTCCATTTACAAGACCAGGATCTGAGTACGTCAACGTCGCGCTCGTAATGGTGGAACTCACAGTTGTCCATGTCGTGTTATCAGTACTGCGTTGCAACGTGTACGTATACGAACCAGGCGTTGGCGATCCAAGCGAAGAAGGAATCGTCCAGTTCAAGGCCACAGTGCCATTACCAGCAGTTGCCACCAAGTTGGTCGGAGCGCTCGCCGTTGTTGTCACTGTTTGCTGAGGAACCACAACAGTGACAAGGCCACCCGAGACTTGTCGTGATGTTGCAAGTCCTGTTGCAGAGTTCACCGAGGTCAAGGTGGTAACGGCAAATGTCATCACAGTTGAACCGGCAGTGGGTTGCACAACAGCAGTTGTTGAACCACCATTGTTTGCGTTGATGACACAGAAGGCAGTCGTTGATGGACATGTTGTCGTCACAACAGTTGCTGGCAGACACGTATTCTGCGTGTTGTTGCAACGCTCGATTGCATAACCAACAATCGCACTTCCGCCATTGGAAGTTGGGGTGGCCCATGTGAGCGTCACGACACCATTGCTATCAATGCCAGCCACCAAGTTCTGCGGTGCACCGGGGTTCGACACCGGAGTAGCAGAAGCTGTTGCGTATGCACCAGTGCCTACCGAGGTAATCGCAGCAATACGGAATGTGTAACCCGTACCCAATGCGAGTCCGTTCACAGTTGTAGTGAGACCACTTGGCTGAGCAACATCAACCCAGGTTGTGCCGTCAATAGAGCGCTGTAGTGCGTAGTACGTAACGGGAGATCCGCCGTTAGCAACTGGCGCAGCCCACGTAAGAACGACCCCACCAGAAGAATCAATTGATGCAGCAAATGCAGTCGGAGCAGTTGCTGTCGCCAATGGCAAAGCCGTTGCAGTACTTGACGCGTTTGAGGCGAACGCGGTTACTGCAGTCACACGGAAGTAATACGGCACACCATTCGTGAGACCTGTCGCGACAAATGAGGTACCAAGACCTGTATTTGCAGAAAGAAGGGTCCATGTTGAGTTATTGATGGACTGCTCCACTCTGTATCCGAGGAGCGCTGTTCCGCCGTTAGAGGACGGGACCTGCCAATTGATTGTGGCCTGAGTATTGCCTGCAACAGTCGAAAGGTTTGCCGGCGCTGCGGCTGGACCAAATGGAACCACAGATGTATCCATCGGCGTTCCGTAACCCAAGGCGTTCTGGGCAGAAACGCGATAGGTGTAGTTGACACCATTGACGACTGATGTGTCGTTGTAATAGGTGAAGTTCGTGGAAATGTTGAGCAACACCCACGTTGTTCCATTATCGGATGAACGTTCCACCTTGTAGCCCATCAAGGTGTATCCACCATTGCTTGCTGGAGCCGACCATGTCACTACGGATCGACCATCGCCTGGCACTGCGTCAAGAATTTGAACTGCAGTTGGAGTTGTACCTGGTGTTGCATTTGTTGCGTTGATGAATGAGGAAGTACCAACACCGAATGATGTGATGGCTGCAACGGTGAAATAGTACGTGCTTCCGTTTGCAAGACCAGAGACCGTGTAGGTAGTGCCGGTGGAGTTTGTCGAAGTAACGATTGTTGAGTACTGACCCGCCACGTTGCACTGCGCTCCAGCTGGAACGACAAGACACTGGCTGATCTGATATGCCGACACGGGAGCGCCGCCTGGATTTTGAGGTGCCGACCAAGACAGCGCCACCGAACCGTTACCGCTTGCTGCAGTAAAGGATGTCGGTGCTGTTGCCGCTGTCATTGGCGTTGCGGATGCGGCGGCACTCACAACGCCCAGTCCACCTGGGCTTGCTGACGGCCCCCCATTCACGTACGCCGTCACCCTGAAGTAGTTAATGACGCCGTTTGTGAGGTTGGTAATGGTGACTGGAGATGCGGTGACCAAAGAATCAACAACCCAAGTGGATCCGTTCACGCTTCGTTCGACCTGATACCCAGTGAGAGCGAAACCACTGTTATTTGTTGGTGCAGTCCACGACACCGTCACTTGACGGTTGCCACGCACGGCCAACACATTTGTTGGCGCACCGACTTGTGCAAACGGAGTACCAAACACATTGCTGGAAACAGATTCGCCGACTGCGTTAACAGCGCGTACCGACCAGAAGTAGGAGGTTCCATTCACCAAGGCATTCGTATCAACAAACGTCAGAGTTGTAGCCGACACTGTGGTGAGAAGAACATTGTTGCGGTAAATCGCATAGCCAGTGATTGCTGATCCACCATTAGACGATGGCGCTGCCCATGTCAGCGTTGCACGCCTATCTTGACCAGTGACAACAATGTTCAGTGGCGACAATGGGACTCGTGCTGGAGTTGCGGTGGGGAATGTTCCCCAAGCACCCAGACCAGCGGAAGTGATTGCAGCCATACGGAAGGTGTAGGCCGTTCCGTTTGTCAAGCCTCTTACCGTGTACGTAGTACCCGATGCATCGAGAGTCAGTGTTGTCCAGTTGACTCCATCAATGGAATATTCCATGCGATACGAATCAATGGTGAATCCACCATTAGATAGTGGCGCTGCCCAGACAAGAGCAACTTGACTATCGCTGGCCGTTGCAGAAGTTGGACGTACAGCTGTGGCAACAGACATCGGCGTGCCATTCACCACTGTTGCTGTGGCACTACCAGCTGCATTCGTTGGGGTGATACGAACAAAGTACGAAGTGCCAACTGTCAAGGATGTCGGGCTTCCAGCAGTGCCGATAATGGTCACGCTGGTGACGCCAGCACCCACGGTTGTCGCAGTAGTAGCCATGTTGGCAGACGTTGCTTGTCCAGCCCACGTACCCCACGCTGCAACGAATGTTCCACCAACCGTAGCGATCTCAACTCTGTAGCCAGTTGGCAACGGAGCCACTGGAGTTCTCCAGGTAACCGTGATTGTCGTCGCAGTCGTTGTCACTACCGCTCCACTCACCATGTTTGGAATAGTGCTCGTAGGTGGCAGTGCTGGCGCAACGATAGATGTTGTTGATGAAGCACCCATACCTTCAGAGGTCAATGGGGTCACGCGATACGTGTACACAACGCCTGGAATCAAACCAGTGAGAGTTGTCGTCAACAACGGCGCACCTGCATTCGTACCAAGGTTTGCGGTCAACACTGTCCACGATGCTCCAGCATCTGTGCTTTGTTCAAGCATGTAACCGTAAATGGCCTCGCCACCATTGGTTGCGGGCGCAGACCAGTTCAAGGTGACAATGCCACTAGCAGTGGGAACTCCATACGTATTGGTTGCGACTGAGGCAGTAATGCCCTGAGGAGCAGATGGCACAGTTGCCGGCGTTGACAACACCGTTGCTCCGTAGAAGTTGCAGGAAGCTGCTGTGTCAGTCAGAGTTTCGTCACAAGCACCTGTTACCGCGCTCACACGAGCCTGGTAGCGCGTTCCGTTAGTCAAACCAGAGAACGTGTATGTCTGTGTGCTTGCTGAACCCGAGTTACGCACAAAGGTGGTCCATGTGCACGATGAGAAGACGCACAAATCAATCTGATAGCCCGCAATAGGCAAGCCACCAGTGTTCGATGGTGCGTTCCAATTCACCGTGACAAAACCATCACCAGAAGTAGCGCGCAACAGCGACGGTGCACCAGAAGGCCCGAACGGCATTCCAGTCACAACTGCCGCGGCTCCATCGCCCTGAGTTGTCACAGGAGTAACGCGGAAGCGATAGTTGGTTCCGTTGGTGAGACCACGCACAACCATGGTGGTTGCTGTTGTCGTTCCACCTGTCACCCAGGTAACACCATCGGTGCTGTGCTCAACGCGATACGACATCAAGGTGCCACCACCGAGATCTGTTGGAGCATTCCAGTTCAGAGTCACATTGCCATTCGCAGGTGTCACCGTTGTGTACGGAGCATTTGCCGTGCCCAAAATGTTGCCACTTGCCGTCGCCCAATCCGAGAACAGAACCGTGTTGGCAGCATTCACTGTCACGGTGCGAACACGCCATTGCATGTTCGTGTAGTACGTATTGTTTGGTGCGTTCCACTGCAGTGACGTAGCAGTGAAGCCAGCGCCGGTTCCTGTGTAGGCAGTCCAGGAGCCAGCCAGATTTGACTGCACCTCGTAGCCCTGGATGCCCATACCACTGGTGTTTTCAGGTGCTGTCCAGGTGAAAGTCATGCGTCCACCCACAACAGTGATTGCAGGCGTGCGAGGTGATGTCGGATTAGCAGTCCATGACGATGTCACAGAACTCCACGGACCAACTCCGTACTCGTTGACTGCACGAACACGCAACATGACAGATGCTCCCGAAGGAACACCAGAGACGAATTGGTTGGTCAACCTGGTACGGCCCAGTGCTGTCCATGTCACTCCGCCATCGTTGCTCTGCTCCACGTCGTAACCAGTGATGGTTCCGTTACCCAATACTGTTGGTGCGGTCCAGTCGAAGTACAACATGCTGTTTGCGGCACCGGCACCACTAGGCGAACTGGTCGTGACCTTCATGCCATTGACTTGTGAAGGCACGCCCCACCACGCCGCGTACACCATTGAGGCATTCGGGAAGTTGGAGTAGACGCCACCAGTAGTGCCAGTCCATACACCAGTACCAGTGATGGGAACAACGCGATAGAAGTCAGCGGAATCTGCCGTAAAGGTGAATGACGTTGCATCGGGTCCAACAAATGCGATGGTTGTAATTGGATCGTTGATACCGCGGAATGCGTAGTTCCAGTAGTGAACCACATAGTTGCTATTGGACATATCGCAATACACGGTTGCCGCATACCAACAGCGAGAGATCATGTATCCAATGAGAGGCAGACCACCGGTATCAGCTGGACGTGTCCAATTCAATGTCACCGTCCGATCTGAGATCGTCGCAGTGAGCGAACCGAGCTTTGCGCTGTACGCCGCAGGAACCGTGGAGATAACAGAACTACCGCCATCACTCTGCTGGCCCAATGTGACAATGCGGAACCAATATGGCGTTCCATTTGTCAAACCGGTCGCTGTATATGTCAGCACCTTGCCCACATTTGTTGCCAACGTGGTGAAGTTGATTCCGTCAGTTGAACGCTCAATGCGGTATCCGATGAAGTCAGTGTTCACATCGTCGTACTGTGGTGCTGTCCATGTCAGAACTGCTGTTGTGTTGCCAGGTGCTGCAGAAATTGTGCCCACTGCACGGCCAGGAAGCACTGGAGTCACACTCACAAAGGATGTTGCGCCACCGTTGCCAGCCGACAGAGTCGTAATTGCCGACACACGGAACCAATGTTGCGTTCCGTTGCTGAGGCCACGGACGTCATATGTCAAAGCATTTGAACCCGTGTTGGCTGTGAGCACTGTGTAACCAGCGATTGCACTAGTTGTTGACTGCTCAATTCTGTAACCAATAACTGTTCCACCACCAAGGTCTGCAGGTGCTGTCCACGTCAGTGTTGTCATTGCATTGCCCGTTGTTGCACTCAAGTTTGCAGGAGCACTTGCAACGGTCGCCGGTGTAATGAATGTGTTGCTAGCTGTTCCGAACGAGACAACACCACTCACGGTGTAGATCGGCGTGACACGCACTTCGTAATTCACACCATTGGTGAGACCACCAAGTCTGTATGAAGTCGTCGCACCCATATCTGCGGTTACCAATGTCCAGTTCGCATTTCCAACAATGCGAGATTCCATTCTGTACGACGTTGGGGTAAAGGCAGAAGTGCCGGACCATGCAAGATCAGCAAAGCCATTACCGATAGTGGTAGTGAACCTCAATCCACCGTTCAACACTCCGCCGACTTCGAGAATTGCTACTGCCGGATCACCAGCTCCGGCACTGGTCACTGCAGAGACTCGAACATTGAGAGAAGATCCAGCGTCGTACCCATCAATCGTGAACGAAGTATTTGTATTTCCAGTGTTCGGAGTGACAGTGAACCATGACGTACCAAGGAAACGTTCAATTCGGTAACCGATAACGGCCGAGCCACCCGTGAAGGCAGGCGCAGACCATGCCAATTGGGCTGTGTTGGTGTCATTCACACGACTAATCGTGAGGCCTTGTGGTGCATCAGATGCAACCAACGAACCTGCAGTCACCACAGAGCTTGTGCCAGCAGTACCGAGCGAACCAATTGCAGACACGCGGAACCAATAACGAGTACCTGGTTCGAGACCAGACACTAAGTACGTCAAAGTTGTGCGGTAGCCGGTGTTACTGGTCAGAGTTGTCCAGTTTGTGCCATCAGTGGATTGCTCGATGCGATAACCATTGATGTAATCGCCGCCTGACCAATCCGGTGCAGTCCATGACAACGTTGCGGTCACAGATGCCTTCGTGCTTGATGCAGATGGTGCCATCACCACGTTCAAGCCCTTCGGTGCCGAGGGGCTACCCATCGGCGTGATCCATAGAACTCGCGAGTACTGAGAACAACGAGACGTGTCCCCTGCGAGCGGAGCACTCACACCGTCGCGGAAGTACCCCTCACATGTAATCCATGAGTTCAAGGCTGTGTTGACACCAGTCAATGGCTGTACGAGGAACAAATAGTTGGTCCCGTTGATGAGGCCGTTCACTGTCAAACTGCGTTGCGAAGGTGAAATATTCGCCGCAATCAGTGTGTATGTGTTGAGCGTGTATGGGCCACAACCTGTCGCAACGCCGCTATCGCTTCCGCCATTGCAATAGGTAAACACGCGGTATCCAACAATGGTGCCACCACCCAAGTCCGCTGGCGCATCCCAGGTGAGATCAACCTTGCGGTCTCCGGCGATTCCCGAGAGGTTACGTACTGCAGAGGGAGTACCAAATGGTGTTGAAGAAGTGATCGAGCTTGCGCCTTGACCCACCGTAGTGAGCATGGAAATACGGAATGAATAGTTCACTCCATTAGTCAGACCTGTCACCACATACGCGAACACACTCGGACTGACCGTGGCGATCACACTCCATGTCGCTCCATCGGTGCTTTGCTCCAACCTGTACCCAAAGAGTTGGTCAGCGTTAGCACCTGTAACGGCAGGAACAATCCACTTCAAGGAAACTTGACGATTGCCCCATACCGACATGAACTCTCGTGGAGCTTGCGCAACGGTTTGTGGTCGAGCAACAACTTCACCAGCATTGGTGAAACCGTTTGAAGTGACTGGATACACGCGGAAGGTGTAGGAGACTCCATTGGTGAGACCAAACACTGTGTAGTTCGTGATCAAAGACAATGTGTTTTCTGTGATCACGGTCGTTACACCAGCTGCAACATACTCAACGCGATAGCCCACGATTGCTGCACCAGCAGTATCTGTCGGTGAACTCCATGTCAGAGCAACTCGAGAGTCGCCCACGGTTGCGCGCAAGTTGGGAACACCAGCAGAAGCAGTCATGCGCGGCGTGCCGTAAGCGATGCCACTTGGAAGACCGACACCCGCATAGCTAATGGCACTCACGCGGTAGCCGTAGATCACACCGTTTGTCAGTCCGTTAATCCGCAAAGACTCAGGAACCAGCGATCCACCTATAGATGTTGAGATTGTTGTCCATGTTGCGCCATTGTCGGCGGTCTGCTCCACCCGGTATCCAGTGATTGTGTAACCGTTTGCAGTCGCACCACCCCAGAAGAGATTGATGAAGCGATTACCAGTTGTGGTGTACACAACGTTTGGTGCAATAGGAGCCGCAGCAGGACGTGCCAAGAGATACTCATAGGCGTATTGATATGTATTGGTGTCAACATCATTGATTGCAAATACACGAATCGCATATGTGGTGCCATTGGTAAGGCCCGTAACGGTGTAGCTATTCACTAGGCCCGTGTTTGCAATCACTACATTGAATACATTCGCGTTAGAGCAGAAGTTCAGACTTGATTCCACGCAGGCTTCTACGCGGTAACCAGAAATTGGTGAGCCACCATTGTCGGCAGGAGCCGACCATGAAACGGTGACGCGGCGGTCACCAGCGACAATGCTCTGATTCAATGGCATCGACGGCGCAAACATTGGCGTACCCGACACGATTGTTGGCGTGCCGTATCCGTTGCTGTTCATTGCCGAAATTCGGAACTGGTATGCCTGGCCATTTGTGAGCCCGCGTGCAAACCACTGTGTTGTTGCACCAGTATTTGCAACAGCTGTTGTCCAGTTGGTTCCGTCAGTGCTTTGTTCAATGCGGTATCCAATTACTGCACTGCCACCATTGGTTGACGGGGTTCCCCAGTTGATAAAGAGAGCATTACGGACAGAGAGAGTGGTCGTCACCGTTGCAGATGTAGGCGCACTAGGTACGCCCACCGGAATTGCAGATGTCAATGCTCCAGCTGAAGTCGCAACACCTGATACTGCCGAAACACGGAACCAATACGAGATTGCGTTGTTAAGACCTGTCACAAGGAACGACGTGTTGTTCGGATCCGACAATGACGACACAACGTTGAGCCCACTGAAGGAAGAGTTTGTTCCGTATTCAACCTTGTACCCGATGATCGGACTGCCGCCATTATTTGTTGGCGCTGTCCAATTCAACATCACTTGACGGTTCCCTGCTGTGGCAGTCAACATGCCCGGCGATGCAGGTGCACCACGCGGTGTGAATGTTGCAGTGACAGGAGTACCGAGTCCCCACGCGTTGCGCGTAGACACACGCACCGTGTACGACACGCCATTTGTCAAACCATCAATACGAGCAGCAAGGGAGGTTCCAGCGTCGCGCAAGAATGTCCACACCGCTGAGCCTGATGCACATGCGCTTGAACAGATCTCGAGTCGATACCCGAGAATTGCAGGGGCCGGACTTTGCGTTGGAGCCACCCATGCAAGATCAACGCTTTCATTGCCTACTGTTGCAACCAGACCGGTGGCCACTGCCGGTACGCCAATGATGTGCGCAGGCAAGATCGAAGCAAGGTTTGCACTCGAGAGCGCTGTTACTCGATAGCTGTAGACCGAGCCGTACACCGGAGTTGAATCGGTGAATGTCACGCCTGCTTGTGATGCGACGAGAACCGAATATCCACCACACGTTGCGCCTGAATACAAACAACGCTCGATTCTGTACCCAGTCACTGCTGGTCCGCCCACAGGCGCACCCCAAGTCAGAGTCGCACTTGTTGGTGTTGTCGTTGCCGACAAAGCGAGAACACCGGCGAGAGTTGAAGTACCTGTCGCCGAAACGTACGCCCAAACACCCAATTGACCATCCGCAATTGCTGCTACTCGGTAACGAATCGTCGTTCCAACGGCAGGAGGGGTAACAGTGACACCGCTAACGACCGAAGACGTTGATGCTGAAAGAAGAGTCCACGTTGCGCCGTCATTGATACTTTGCTCAAGGCGATAGCCGTTGAGGACGGCCATAACGCCGCCGTTGGCGCTGGTTGTGGGGACTGTCCACGAAAGAGTTGACTGCGCATTCGCATTTGTTGTGTAGGTGAATGCACCTGGGGCTGCGGGGGCACCGTGGACGACTGCTGCAGTGATTGCAGATGTCCCAATTCCTGCGGCGCTGACAGCGCTGACGCGGAACCAATAGAGAACGTTGTTCGTAAGGCCAGTGACGACGAATGGACTTGTCGCCACATTGTTATTGATGGTTGTGAAACCAGACGAGTTACTCGTGGATGAGAATTCCACTCTGTAACCAGTAACGGGGAGCCCCCCCGTTATGGCCGGGAGGGCCCAAGAAAGTGTGACTTGTTGGTCACCCCTCGTTGCCGACAACAAGGTCGGCGCGCTAGGTCGAGCAGGCGGCCCCGCAATGCTTTGCAATGGCACAGTTGCCACGACAGTTGCCGATGGTCCAGAACCAGCAAAGTTTGTTGGCGTCACACGGAACTGCACCTGCGCACCTGCAAGTGCAGGATTCGGTGCCCATCGATGCTCGAGAGATGTTGTCTCATCAGTCAATGTCGTCCATGTACTTCCACCGTTCGAACTGAGTTCGACTCTGTAGAACACAGGAACACCACTTGTTGCACTCGGATCAGCCCACGTCACTGTGAGATACGTTGCGGTACCGGTAGTGCCATCTGGGTTGGTAACGGTCACGGTGTTTGCAGCTGATGTTGTCAGCGTCGTTACAGCAGTTGGTAGGCCAACAGGGAATACAGGAATCTGTGTTTGGTTCACGGAGTAACCATTCGCGTTCTCCGCTTCAACACTGATGTTGTAGGTGGTACCGGTAGTGAGGCCGCTGACAACGTAAGAGAAGGTCGTGGGGCTCAGCGCATCAGAAAGAACTGTTGTCGGATTACAGTTCGCCGTCGCACACCACCGAACGCGATATCCGATCAGTGGCAATCCACCATCGGTCACCGGTGCAGACCAAGTGACCGTAGCGGTTGCCGATGTTCCGGTTGCATTCGTCGAGACTGCCATGTTTGTTGGCGAATCAGGAGTAGTCGACGGCGTTGCCGTAATCACTGATGGTGTTCCCACTCCGAAACTGTTAATTGCGCTCACTCGGAATTGATACGACACCCCATTACGCAGCGCAGAAATACGCACCCACGTATGTGTTGCAAGACGATCCAAAATGAACTGCCAGGTAGCTCCGCCATCCGTGCTTTGTTCAATGCGGTACGCAACTATCGGAAGAGATGGTCCAACATAGAACGACCCTCGCGAGCTATCACCCAAGCAGCATGTCCAGTTGAGCTGCACCATGGAGTTGAAAACTGTGGTGGACAAAGCAGTCACACTTGAAGGAGTGTTCCCCGGATTGGTCTGAGCAGTCGTGCTTACGGGGCCAATGCCCGCATTGTTCACTGCCCGCACCCGATACATGTAGTACCAATTCACCCCGTGCTGACCACCGTTAAAGAGACCAGTGTGCGTAAAGGTGGTGTTGGTAGCGCCGACCACGCGAGCGGTCTCACTCCAAGTGGAACCTTGGTCAACTGATGTTTCCACGATGTACTGCGAAATTGCGCTGCCATTATTGGCAGGTGCCGTCCACGTCAACGTCACTTGTTCGTTGCCAGGAGTCGCAATCAGATTCAGCGGCGCATTGGGAATAGCAAACGGAGTCGAAACGATGTTTGCGTAATCACCAATTCCAACTGCCGTGACAGCTGCAACACGGAATTGATATGTGCTTCCATTATTGATTCCGCGTGCTGTGAACGACAACGCAGAAGTATCAAGCGTGAGAACGGTCCAGTTCACACCATCAATTGATTGTTCAACGCGGTATCCGTACACGTTGTAACCGCCTGTTGTACCAACAGTCGCCCATGCAAGTGTGACGGTTCCATCTCCCGGAGTACTCGTCAGAGTACGAGGTGACGATGGAGTGTCGTATTGAATGAAACCAACAGCTGCAAAATCTCCCTCGCCTGCTGCTGTTACAGGGATAACGCGAACGAAGTAGTTGCCTCCTGTCGGAAGACCACTCAAGCGGAACTGCGTTGTTCCAGCAGGAACAAGAGTGTCAATACCGTTGTTTACTGCAGCAGTCGGATCTGTGGTGTTCTGATACACGAGGCGATAGCCGAGAAGAGAAAGACCGCCGGTAAACGCCGGTGCAGCCCATGTAAGAAGAACCGTTGAGGCTCCATCAACGGTGGCCCGCAAGTTCAATGGTGCACTTGCAATCGAACCTGTATAGGTCGAACTGCCTGTTGGCGTCAGCGATACATAGTTATAGAGGCCAAGGCCCTGTGATGTGCGCGCAGCAACACGGAATTGATAATTCGTTCCTGCAAGAAGACCCTGAATATTTGCATTCAGCGAGTTCGTGATGAGGTTGTTCAACACAATCCATGTTGCGCCGCCATCAGATGACTGTTCGTACTGGTAACCAACAACAGTTTGGCCATATAACAAGGTTGGTGCGGTCCAAGTGAGTACCGCCTGGTTGGACAGCCCTTCCCATGTCACATCGGATACTGCCGTCAACGCATTCGGAGCACTCACCTGAGGAGCAGTACGCCCAACAACTGTGGCGCCATCACCAGTTCCCGATGCAGTGACTGCACGCAGACGGAATGTAATGCCACCTTGTTGGTTCAACATTCCGGTCACGTTGTACGAGGTCGCCGATGCGGGGACTGCAGAGTCGATACCGATAGAGGCGGTGCATCCCGCAGATGTGCAGTAATCCAAGATGTAACTGAGAACTGGTGAGCCACCTGTATTCAAAGGCGCGGCCCACGTCAAAGAGATAGATCCATCTCCTGTTCCAACAGCGGTGAAGTTACGAGGCGAGCTTGCAGTAGCACCTGGAGTGACCGAGATGGAAGCAAATGCACCGATTGTGGATGCAGTGAGCGCAGCAACACGGAATCGACGAGTCACACCATTAGGCACTCCATCGATGACATATGTCAGTGCGGTAGAGCCAGTGTTTGACGTGATGGTTGCCCATGTCACTCCACCATCTGCACTTGTTTCAATGCGGTATCCAGTGATGGTCTGAATTGCGAGACCCGACGACGTTGTCGTTGGTGCGACCCAGGTCAGTGTTACCTGATTATTGGAAGATGATGTTGCCGACAAGTTGGTCGGTGGTGTTGGATTGCCAAAGATTCCGACATCAACAGGAATACTCCATTGACCAACACCATTCGATGTGAGCGCGCGGATTCTGAAGGAGGAGTGTGTTCCATTCAAACCAGTCAATGTTTGGGTCACTGTTGCAGCAGTCGCGGTTGACGTTGCGATTGTTGTCCAAACGGAAACGTTCGCGACGCCACCGGTACCGATGCGAGGAGCCGTCTGAATCTCATAACCCGTAATAGTCCCGTTTACATAGGACGGTGCGGTCCACGACAAAGTCGCTGATCCATCTCCTGCAACAACCGATGGAGCTGACATTGTGTTGGCTGCCAGTCCTCCCGCTTGTACGTGGGTTTGAATTCGTGAGGCGTTTAATGCTGTTGCATAAATAGCAACATTGCTGATCAAACCATTAAAGAAGTTTGCAGCTGTTGCTCCACGTGCACCAATCATCACGGGTGCACTAATTGTCGCCAAGTTGACGTCTGACGCAGCTGTAGACGCAACAACAACACCATTGACAAACAATCTGATGAAAGACCCATCGAATGTCGCTGCGATGTGTTGCCATCTATTAGGAATAATGACGCCTGTCGCAGACATCGCAACCACTCCACCGAACTGCGCATAAATTTGTCCAGAGGAAAGTACTTCCACGAACCAGCCGACATTGCCAGTTGCATTGCGAGCGACAACTACGCCCCAGTTAGAAGTACCTTGTGTGGCAGCAGGCCTAATCCATGCTTCAGCAGTAACAGATGACGAGTTCCATGCTGCATTGTCTGGAATAACAATTCTTGAAGCCGTGCCATTGAACGATGCCGTTAATCGGCTTGTCCCCAATGGTGAAGTATTCGACCCTCCACCGAACGTGACTGTCGTTGGTGTTCCCGCGACACCCGCACTTCCAGCATCTGCCACTGACGTTGCGCCCGAAGCGTCACTCAGTACCCAGTATCCGGTGGGAGCATCAGCAAGCACAGCAGATGTGTATGACGCAATGTTGCCATCGCCAGAAACAGGGACAGTTCCCGCTGTTGCAATTGCTCCTGTTGGTGCCGAAGCAAAGTTTCCTGTGGTTGTTCCACCAGCAGTTGCGATGACAGTTGTCGGAGTTCCGTTACCCAATGCATTGACTGCGTACACGCGATAGATGAATTGTGTTCCTGCTGCCAGGGTCAGCACTTCAGGAGATGTTGCGTTTGTATCAACATTTGTCCACGTCGCACCATCTGTTGAGGACTGAAGGATATAAGAAGTAATCGCACTCGTGCCTGTATCAGTTGGCGTGTTCCACGTGATGGTAAGGCCAGTAGTCGTAGGCGTCGCCACCAACACATCAACACGACCAGGCACTCCGCCAATCGCGTACGTGCGTGCAACAGAGTCGATAGTTGCAGCGAATGCAGAAAGCACAGACTGCTCCCCTGCAAACACCGCTGATGGTTCTGCATTGTTCTCGAGAACTGCCTGCGCGCGTGCTGGTTGCGTCGCACGACGCGGTGCAACGGGGATTCCTACAGATGTCTGACCTGCCCCTGCAGAAGACTCTGCGCGAACACGGAAGTAATACACCTCATCAGCAAATGGAGTGCCCGTCACAACATCTGTCATCGACAGTGATGTGGTATCCGCACTTGCCGATGCGTACGTACGCCATGAAGCATTATCACTAGAGATCTCAACTCGATACCCAATGATGGTGTAGCCACCATTATTTGCAGGCGCTGCCCAATTCAATGTGACTCGGCCCACAGATGGCACAGACGCATCGAATGATGTTGGTGCTGATGCCAAACCACGAGGCATTGCAGAAACAGAATTACTTGCGTCACCTACACCCACGCTCGTGACTGCACGAACACGGAATTCATATGTCGTCCCGTTTGACAAACGAGTGCCGTCTTCCATCTGGGTGACAAATGCAGAGGTTGACGACGAGAACGTGTTAACGATTGCGTCCTTCCATACATCACCGTTACGAACCTGAACGTTGTATCCAAGGATGCGTGCTCCGCCATCGGAAGCTGGTGCTGTCCATTCAACAATCACGAAGGAGTCACCAGCACGAGCTGTCGGCGTGTTGCCTGTACCCACGCGATAGTTGGCCGCAGCCCAGTGCGCATTCACAGCCGCAGCAGCCAACGCCGTGCGGTACACAGCAAAGTTTGCAATAGAACCTGCGAATGCGAAACCGGAATCATTTGATCCACCGATCACATATGCACCACCACTTGCAGCCGAGGATCCGGAACCCACTGATTCACCGTTGACATAGAGAACAACCTGGCCGCCGCTGTATGTCACGGCGACATGAGACCATGTACCTGCTTGGACAAGGCCGCGAGCAGACTCCACCTTGGACACAACACTGTTTGCAAAGCCCACAAACTGCAGAGCTCCGCCCTGAGTCACACGCAAGAACGAACCGTTTGACGTATTTCCTACGCGAGCGATTGAGGCTGCATCACCGTTAACACTCGATGGATTCACCCAACCTTCAAGAGTGAACGAGTCATTGACCGTTACGTCCGATGACAGTTCTTTGCCTTGGAGATACCCAGCAGTCATGCCACCGATCGGTGCCGGCATACCAAATGATGGAATCCCGGTGAGTGTTCCTGCAGCCGATGCCTCTGCAACGGTGCGAGATGGGGTGTCGGCAAACTGCCAGAACCCAGCCGGCGAGTTAGCGCGAACAGCATCGGCATAGGGAGTGCCATTGGCGGGCGTCGACACCGTTGCTGCGCCACGTGGTGCCGAAGCATTCGCTGCGGGAATGCCCGACGACGAGATACTTGCCCCGGTGCCTGACGAGTTGATCGCCGCAACCTGGACATAGACGACGACGCCGTTCGTCAAACCCTCAACCATCACTGAAGTGTTGGTCGAGGTCCGCGCGGCTTCGACGGGTGTCCATGAGCGACCATCGGTGCTCCACGACACTGCGTACCCCGTGACCTTTTCGCTTGGTCCAGACGCATCCCACTTCACTGTCAGTTTCTTGTCACCAGGTGTGATGACAAGACCAGCAGGAACGCTTGGCATTGCAACGGGCGAAGTTGCAACTCCCGGAGTTGTTACTGGAGTGACAGTTGGTGTGATGGTCGGTGTCACTGTCGGTGTGATTGTGTTGTTCGTACCGGAGGGCGATCCGTTGGAACTATTTGTGTTGCTCGTACCAGGTGCAACGTTGTTGTTCACGACATCGGCGAGGGCGATCGGCGACGGCATGAACGGAAGTGCAGTTGTAGCTGCAATGAAAAGTGCGAGAGCGACGCGCAGCGCACGTCGTAGTTCTCGATTGAGTGTGTTGATGACCGACGCTCTGCTTCTCGCAGCTGTCGGGGTAGGTACTGACCTACCTCGCATTAAAAGTTTCACGAATTCGCCCCTCGTGGATTGGATGTTTTTGGTACGAAACGCAAGCCAGAAAAGGATTTCCCACTTGCGTTACCCAAAAAATGCTAGGGCGCATTTTTCTGTGTTTCTAAAGCGAAAACCTTCGGAAATCTTTTACCGACAAGGGTTTGCGGGGATTCGCATGTGGATAAACCCTCAAGTAACAAACCCTCAAGTTGCACTCAAGGTTGAGGTGTCCCGCCTATGCCTTATAGGGCATGAAACATGAATAGGGAACCAACATCGGCTGTCCACAGGACTTCAAAAAAGGAAATCCAGGACTAGGAAACATGTCATCGACAAGTACTCAAAACTTTTTTTGAAAACAGAGCCCGAAGCACGTCATTCAGTGGTGGTTGTGCAACGAAACCAACACGGTGAACATTCTGGGGCACTCTCAGATCGAGTGCACCAAACGATGTAATCACTCGAGGTGATTACAAAAACTGCAACTGATTATTTCGTTCCGAGTGAACGGAAAAATCCGTCAGGCGCGACAACATCATCACGATCTAAATCATGAATGGATGACTTACCAAGTCCGAGCAATGCAGAATCAATTCCACCACGCATGACGTCGAGAACATTCTCAACACCGGCTTGACCATTTGCTGCGAGTCCCCACAAGTACGCGCGACCAATCATGACTGCACGTGCACCAAGTGCAAGAGCTTTCACAACATCTGATCCGCGACGCACGCCGCCATCAAGAACGACTTCAATCTGCGAACCGACTGCATCGGCAACTGCTGGCAGTGCACGAATTGGTGCTGGTGTTCCATCAAGGTTGTTGCCACCATGGTTTGAAACTGAAAGTGCAGTTGCACCGAGGTCAACAACGCGCTTGGCGTCATCAACACGACTCACGCCCTTCACCATGAACGGGCCGCCCCACTGTTCACGCAACCATGCGATGTCTTCCCATGTCGGAAGTGGGGTCTGCATCCACTCGTAGTACGCACCGAAGAAGGTCGGAGCCTTCTCCCCTGGCTTAGCCATGTTCGGGGCGCTCAAATCAGGGATACGACCCGTCTTTGCGAAGGCCAAAAGCCAGCCCGGCTTCTGCAAAACCTCTGGCGCAAGTTTGATGGCTGCTTGGAGGTTGATCTTCTCTGGAATCCATGGGCTTCCCCAGTCACGACCGTTCGAAAATGACCAATCGAGGGTGACGATGAGTCCCTTGGCGCCGGCTTCACGTGCACGATTCATACGCTGCACAAGAGTGTCCTTGTCGCCACACCAATACATCTGGAAAAACGTTTTGTCGTTCACTGCAGCGACGTCTTCCACAGACTTGGAAGCGAAAGAACTAAGACCCATTGGGATGCCGCGATTTTGTGCTGCGCGGGCAATCGCAACTTCACCTTGTGGGTGCACTGCCTGCACACCGGTCGGCGAGATGATGATCGGCATTGAGATTTCTTGCCCCATGATTGTGGTGTTCATGGAGCGCTCGTTTGAGAGACCTGCAACGTGTGGTGCAAAACCAAGTAAGTCGAATGACGCAAGGTTGTCAGCTGATGAAAGACCTTTTTCGGAACCTGCAACCAACGCACCGTATACAGACTTTGGCAAGCGCTTCTTTGCGCGACGCTGAGCCTCTGCAACTGTTTCAAACCATGCGTTTGCCATTGGTGTGTCCTTTAGAACGGGGGTGACTTTATTGTACCGAGGCGCCCTATCGGGCTCCCCAATCAGTCCCTCGGAAGCAATAAGGACAAGAGTTCCGCAGGGGTGGCAACGACTGCATGTGCCCCTGCCGCGGTCAATTCTTCGTGATCACCGAAGCCCCACAGAACCCCCGCGGCCTTCGTGCCAACTTGCACGCCTGCTTCGATGTCGTGGTTGCGATCACCAATCATCCAACACTTTTCCAACGTGGGTACAACACCTAATTCACGTTCAACATCTACCAATGCACGGCGCAACAAAACTGATTTATGAACAGGCGCATCATCAGCTGGCCCCACCACAGTGATCATGTGGTGATCAAGTCCAGTGGCACGAATTGCAACATCAGCTTGCGTCTGTGGCTTTGCTGTTACAAGTGCAAGGTGCCAGTGATTCGACAACTGCTCAATCACATCACGCATGCCGTCAATCACCGGCGTGTGTGGCAAATGATTCTCTTTGTACACACGTCGATACTCCTGAATGAACTCTTCCGTACGAGCAACTTCAAGACCACGACGTGACAACAATTCAGGCATCGTTGTTTGCAATGGCGGACCAATCACACGACGAATCTCGACATCACTCATCGCATCAGCACCGACGTTTGCAAAAATCTCATTCATTGAAGCGGTGATGCCTGCGCCGGAGTCTGCAATGGTGCCGTCGAGGTCCCAAAAGAGAACATTCCGTGAAGTCATTTGGTCACCCTAGGTGACCTCCATCGCCTACTTTGGGGACATGTCGGCTACCACCCTTCTTCTTGTCCTCGACCTGGTCGGAATCGCCGTCTTTGGGGTCTCTGGAGCACTCACTGGCGTCGGCAAAAGTCTCGATTTGTTTGGTGTGCTCTTTCTTTCGGTTGCCACTGCCCTCGGTGGTGGGTTTTTGCGTGATGCACTCATCGGAGCAACCCCTGCCGCGGCACTCAACGACTGGCGATACCTGGTGGTTCCACTTGTTGTCGGTCTCATCGTGTTCTACGTGCACCCAACAATGACTCGCCTCACTCGTGTGTTCTTGTTAGTAGATGCCGCGGGTCTCGGTCTCTTTGCAGTTGCTGGTACGCGCAAGGCTCTCGACTTCGGAGTACCTGCAGTTGGCGCATGCGGCATCGGCCTCCTCACTGCAATTGGCGGCGGACTGATTCGCGACGTGTTGGTTCGCGAGATTCCTACTGTTCTTCATCGTGAGATATATGCGACTGCCGGACTACTCGCAGCAGTCATAGTTGTTGTCGGCGACAAAGCCGATCTCAACAACGTGGCAACCGCGGCAGTGGCAATCGCATGCGCATTTCTTCTTCGGGTCGTCAGTCGTTGGAAGCAATGGTCTGCACC
>ERZ1022756.179-NODE-179-length-21571-cov-13.694321_pt1 | contig 21571 bp, 16 predicted proteins | sample MGYA00520902_ERZ1022756 | MGnify/ENA primary metagenome ERZ1022756 (study PRJEB33162, sample SAMN09537601) | freshwater metagenome | isolation source: freshwater | place: Canada:Alberta | collected 2017-07 | study: EMG produced TPA metagenomics assembly of the...
GGCTGGGTAATAGGGTTTTATCTATGACAAAACTCAGTGAGTCTGGCGACCTACTCAAGTGCTCTTTCTGTGGAAAGAGCCAGAAGCAGGTACGCAAGCTTATTGCCGGTCCAGGTGTGTACATTTGCGACGAGTGCATCGAGCTCTGCAACGAGATCATTGAAGAGGAACTTGGCGCAGCCGCCACTAAAGAGTTTGAAGACATCGAACTTCCAAAGCCTAAGGAAATCTATGGCTACCTGGACGAGTACGTCATCGGTCAAGACAAAGCCAAGAAGGTTCTATCGGTTGCTGTTTACAATCACTACAAGCGCATACGCTCAGCGGGCACTCTCACTGCTGCAGGTAAAGAGCACGATGCAATTGAAATTGCTAAATCCAATATTTTGATGATTGGTCCAACCGGTTGTGGAAAGACCTACCTAGCACAGACTTTGGCCAAGCGTCTAAATGTGCCATTTGCGGTGGCCGACGCTACAGCTCTGACTGAAGCCGGTTACGTCGGTGAAGATGTTGAGAACATTTTGTTGAAGCTTCTGCAAGCAGCCGATTTTGACGTTAAACGCGCTGAGCAGGGAATCATCTACATCGACGAAATTGACAAAATCTCTCGGAAGGCTGAAAATCCTTCCATAACCCGAGACGTATCTGGTGAGGGTGTCCAGCAGGCGCTGCTAAAGATCCTTGAAGGAACCGTTGCCTCGGTTCCTCCGCAGGGCGGAAGAAAACACCCACAGCAAGAATTCATCCAAATTGACACTACAAACGTTTTGTTTATCGTCGCAGGTGCCTTTGCGGGTCTTGAAGAGATTATTTCAAACCGTTCTGGAAAGCGCGGAATTGGATTCGGCAACGAGGTCAAAGCCCATGGTATTGATCCAGATATCTTCAATGATGTGCAATCAGAAGATCTTCGTAAGTTCGGTTTGATTCCTGAGTTCATCGGTAGATTGCCTGTGATTGCTACCGTTGAACCTCTTGATCGTGCAGCGCTTATGGATATCTTGACTGTGCCAAAGAATGCTCTTACCAAGCAGTACCAGAGAATGTTTGAGCTGGATGGTTTCGAATTAGAGTTTGACACCAAAGCCCTTGAGTTAATGGCGGACCTTGCCATCGAGAGAGAAACCGGTGCCCGAGGACTTCGTGCAATCCTGGAAAACATTTTGGGTCCAATAATGTTTGAGATTCCGACCATGGAAACTCAAGGAATCGTAAAAATCACGAAGGATGTCGTCCTTGGAAATAAAGAAGCCCAGATCGTGGCTTTCAAGAAATCAGCCCAAGAAAAGTCCGCCTAGTAAATGAGCTTCGAGGCCGCGGCCAAGCCTGAACTAAAAGCACCAATAATCGCAGGATTCGTTGCATCCGTTTCAGGATCAGCTGCCACCTTTGGAATCGCCATCGCCGGGCTGTTGGCTATGGGGGCAACCCGAGAACAAACTTTCACTGCAATATTCGTTCTGTTGTTTGGGTACGGCCTGCTGTCTACTTTGCTTAGCTACCGATTCAAAATGCCAATTTCAATTGTTTGGTCAACACCCGGCGCCGCCTTTTTAGCGGCGTCAGCAGGATTGGGCCTGGAATTCGAGCAAGCAGTAGGCGGCTTCTTGCTATCAGGTGCTTTACTAACAATCACGGGTTTTTGGCCGGCCCTTGCCAGAGTGGTCCAACGCATACCAACTGCAATCGCATCGGCCATGCTTGCAGGAATCTTGTTCACTTTTGTGATCACAACTGTCCGAGCATCGGTTGATTACCCACTTCTAGTCATACCTTTTGTGGTTGTGTGGTTTGTACTCAATCGAATTTGGCCAGTCTGGGCTACGCCAATCGCAATAGTGCTGGCGTTTACTCTAATCAACGCTCAAGTTGGAACGGGTTGGCTTGAAAGTGCGAGTTTGTTCCCGAGTTTTGGGCTTGTAATTCCTGTCTTCGACCTAGTTCCTATGTTTTCGATAGGTATTCCGCTCTATCTGATAACTATGGCCAGTCAGAACTTACCTGGCATCGCGATAATGAAGGGCTTTGGGTACACGGTTCCTGTTCGTGCAGTTATCGGGTCAACTGGAATTGCAACTGTCGTTGCGTCTTTCTTCGGCGGATTTGGAATGAACTTGGCTGCCATAACCGCGGCTATAAACGCCAATGAGCAAGCTGCCAAAGATCCTTCTCGCAGATGGCTTGCATCATTTGTTGGTGGATTGGTTTATTGGCTCTTTGCCATAGGAGCTGGCTTTTTTGCAGCATTTGTTTTGGCCGTCCCAACCGAGCTTTTGCTGGCGGTGGTAGGTATTGCGCTGCTCCCAAGCTTTGTCTCTGCAATTGGAGTATCACTGGAGGATAGGGAAAATCGATTACCGGCAGTAATCACTTTCGTGGTTGGCGCAGCAGGAATCAGCGTGTTTGGAATAGGCGGAGCATTTTGGGCGTTAGTGGCCGGAATGTTGATTCTTGGCTGGCAGCGCCTTCCGCTATCTAGGCGAGTCCGCGGCGCTTAAGTAAAGGATTGATGTCTGGCTTCTGCCCCGTGAAATCGCTGTACATCTGCATTGAATCCACTGACCCACCCCGACTCAACAGCGAGCTTCTAAATCGGTCCCCGTTAGCCCTTGTCAGCCCACCATTTGCCTTGAACCAGTCAACGCTTGCGGCATCGAGTACTTCTGACCAAATGTATCCGTAGTAGCCAGCCGAGTAGCCACCAACAAAGATGTGCGAGAAGTAAGCGCTGCGGTATCGAACAGGAACTGGATCAAAATCAAGACTGTAGTCTTCAATTGCCTTTGCCTCGAAGGTTTCCACATCCTCTGACACGGCATCGCCAATCTCATGCCAGGCCAGATCTAGAATCGCGGCAGCCATGTAGGACGTGGTTTCAAATCCCTGATTAAAAGTTTCTGACTTCTTTAGGTTCTCTATCCATTCCGTAGGAAATGCCTCGCCGGTTTTGTGATGTTTGGCGTAATTGGCAAGCACCTCCGGCCAGAGCATCCACATTTCATTTACCTGAGAAGGAAACTCAACGAAGTCGCGCTCGACCTCAGTGCCCGAAAAGCGTGGATACTGAACCTTTGAGAACAAGCCGTGGAGTGCGTGCCCGAACTCATGGAACAGCGTGCTGGTCTCATCGAATGTCAAAAGAGCATCTTCACCGGGCTGAGGTTTAGGAATGTTCAGGTTGTTTACAACAACAGGTAGCTGTTCAAGCAAGAACGACTGGTCCACTAAATTGTTCATCCAGGCACCGCCGTGTTTGGATGCCCTTGTAAAGAAATCTCCAACAAACAATCCAAGCTTTGATCCGTCTTCATTGTGGACTTCAAAAACCCGAGCCTCAGGATGGTATGCAACTAAATCCTTACGCTCGGTAAATGTGATTCCAAAAAGCATTGTCGCGGCGTAGAAAACACCATCGAACAACACCCTCTCGAGTTCGAAGTAAGGCTTCATAAGTGCTGTGTCGAGAGAGTATTTCTCTTTTCTCAGAATCTCTGTGTAGAAAGCCCAGTCCCAGCTTGAAAGCTTCGCACCAGGCTCGTCACGCTCAAGAAGAGTTTGCAATTCCAATGCTTCAGATCTCGCGTTTGCAATCGCTGCGGGGGCGATTTGTTTCAACATGGCATGGGCCAGCTCGGGTTTTTTGGCTGTTTCTTCGGAGAGCACGTAGGCTGCGTGGTTAGCAAAACCTAATAGCTTGGCTCGCTTGGACCTAACTGAAGCGATTTCAAGTAACAGGTCTCGGTTGTCAAATTCACCACCTGAAATTGACTTTGAAAGTGAGGCCTCCATTATTTCTTGGCGCAAAGCTCGATTCTCAAGAGAGGCCAAAAGAGGGTGTCCTGAGAAGTTCACCATGCTGATTAAGTACTTGCCATCGAGTCCACGATCTTTCGCTGCTGCTTCGGCCGCAGAAAGTTCACTCTCGCTAAGGCCTCGAAGGCGAGTTGGGTCATCAACGACAACGCCCAGCCGATTTGCTTCAGCAAGGGCATTCTGATCGAATTTGGCTTCCAGAACGGAGAGTCTTTCGTTGTATTCCTTGAGCTGCTCCCGTGCACCCTCACTTAGAGCAGCACCGGCATGTACGAAGTCTCTGTAGTAGCGCTCAATCAAGTAGGTGCTTTCCGAATCTAGGCCAAGGATTGTGCGCTTTTCGAAAAGATCCTGAATTCTTTGGAAAAGCTTAGGATTAAGCTTTATTGCGTCTTCGTGAGCCGCTAGCTTGGGAGCAATCTCGGATTCAATTGAATTAATGGTCTCATTGGTGTCCGCTGAAGATTTGTTGTAGAAAACTACCAGCATGCGATGAAGCATCGCTCCAGATTTTTCAAGAGCCACCAGGGTGTTTTCGAAAGTCACTTCAGGTTCGGCAAGAATTTTCTCGACTTCAACCAGCTGATTTGCGCAACCTTCGTAGAAAGCTGGCAGGTAGTGCTCATCCTTTATCCGAGTGAAGTCAGGAAGTTCGTATTCAAGTGTCGAGGGAATCGCGAACGGGTTTGTTTGCTCCACTAGAGCTCCTAAGAATTATTTGGTTGGTTTGAATGAAACATTAGCGATAGAGATTTCTTCGCCAATTTCATAAGCGATAGAATCAATCTTTCCAACTGCGCGAAGGTCAGCATCAATGGCCTTTAGTTCCTCTAGTTTTCCAGCCGGGGCTTTGATTACTAGAGAAGTGATTTCAGCCTTCATGGAAAGCTGCTGATCCGATTTTGCCTTGCGAATTCCCATTAGCGCATCGGATGCACTCTGCAACATTGAAGATGCTTGTCCATTGGTAAAGCCTTCAAGTTCAGATGCTTCTGGCCAAGCAGATAGATGAATGCTTCCGTCTTGCCACCAGCTCCATGCTTCTTCAGTTGCGAAAGGTATGAAAGGTGCCAACAGTCGTAGCTGGGTGTGTAGTGCAATTCGAAGAGCTAATACAGCTGAAGCCAGGGCTTGCGGGTTTGTTTCTTGTCCGTAGGCACGCTCCTTTACAAGTTCAAGGTAGTCATCAGTGAAATTCCAGAAGAATGATTCTGTGACCTCAAGAGCTTTGGTGTGATCGTAAGACTTAAAGGCTTTTCCAGCTTGCTCAACTACCTCGCTCAGAGCGCTTAGCATTGCACGATCAATAGGCTCACTAATCTCAGCAGCGTCGGAACTAGTTTCAAAAGAAAGAACAAACTTGGCGGCATTTAGCACCTTGATTGCTAGGCGGCGACCGACTTTCATCTGGCCAACATCAAAGGCTGCATCCGTGCCTAACCTTGCGGAAGCTGCCCAGTAGCGAACAGCGTCAGAGCCGTGTTCGTCCAATAGGTCGTTTGGAACTACGACGTTGCCTTTGGATTTAGACATCTTCTTACGGTCTGGATCTAGAATCCAGCCAGACAGGGCAGCATCTGACCAAGGGAGAACGCCTTCTTCTTGGAAGGAACGCAACACGGTTGAGAATAGCCAGGTGCGAATGATGTCCTGCCCCTGTGGCCTTAGATCAAACGGAAACACCTTGGCGTACTTTTCTGGATCAGATATCCATCCGCCGGCTAGTTGCGGAGTAAGAGAAGAAGTAGCCCAAGTGTCCATGATGTCTACTTCTCCAATGAATCCATTTGGCACACCGCGCTGAGATTCGGTGAATCCAGCCGGAGTATCCGTGGAAGGATCTACTGGCAATACTGCAGAGTTTGGCGTCAAGACTTTGTCGAAATCAGGATTGCCGTCGGCATCTAATTGGTACCAAACCGGGATTGGAACTCCAAAAAAGCGCTGCCTTGAAATCAACCAGTCGCCGGTTAGACCATTGACCCAGTTTTCATAGCGTACGCGCATGAAGTCTGGGTGAAATTTCAGGCTCTTGCCAAGCTCAATGAGCTTTTCGCGCAGCGCTTGATCGCGCCCACCGTTTCGGATGTACCACTGGCGGGTTGACACGATCTCGAGCGGCTTATCGCCTTTTTCAAAGAATTTCACTGGGTGAGTGATAGGTTTTGGTTCGCCAATCATGTCACCGGATGCTTGCAGTAGTTCGACAATCGTCTGCTTGGCGGAGAACACTGTCTTTCCAGCGAGCTGCGCAAAAATCTCTTTTCCCTTGGTGTCTGTTATGACATCCGGTGCTTCGGAAATAATTCGACCATCCCAGCCCAAAATTGCGCGGTTTGGAAGATCAAGCTCACGCCACCAGATAACGTCGGTGACATCACCGAATGTACAGATCATGGCAATTCCCGAACCTTTGTCCTTTTGGGCAAGGTGGTGAGCTAGCACCGGAACCTCAACTCCAAACAAAGGCGTCTTAACAGTTTTTCCAAACATTGGCTGGAAGCGCTCATCATCCGGGTGTGCGACAAGTGCCACACAGGCAGGAATTAGTTCAGGTCGAGTAGTTTCGATAAAGATTTTTCCATCTGGACCATCGAAACCGATGCGGTGGTAAGCACCTGGTTGGTCACGATCTTCAAGCTCCGCTTGGGCAACCGCTGTTCTGAACGTGACATCCCAGAGGGTTGGTGCCATGGCCTGGTAGGCCTCGCCACGCGAGAGGTTGTTCAGAAAAGCCTTTTGCGAAACTGCCTGAGCGTCTGGAGAAATTGTTTGATAAGTCTGAGACCAGTCGATTGATAAGCCCAGCTGACGCCAAAGGGCTTCGAAGTGTTTTTCGTCTTCGAGCGTTAGCTTCTCGCAAAGTTCGATGAAATTTCTTCTCGAAATTGGAATTTGGTCTGCTGCCTTTGAGGACTTTCCATCGCCGCCTTCAAACGGAGGAATGAAGTCATCCTGGTAAGCAAGGGTAGGGTCACATCGAACACCGTAGAAGTTTTGAACGCGGCGCTCGGTAGGCAAACCATTATCGTCCCAACCCATGGGGTAGTAGACCTCTTTACCAATCATGCGCTGGTATCTGGCAATCAAATCGGTGTGGGTGTAGCTGAAGACGTGGCCTACGTGGAGTGATCCCGAAACTGTTGGAGGAGGAGTGTCAATTGAGTAGATACTGTCCTTTGCAGCGGATTTGTCGAAGCTATAGGTCCCTTCGCTATCCCAGCTAGGACCCCATTTAGCTTCGAGACCCTCAACTCCGACCTTGTCAGGTGTGGTTGCGGCGCGGACAAAGCTGGAACCGGTCGGTTGCTGATTATTCAAAGGTCAAAGTCTCCATAAATGGGGGTCGTTACAGGTTAACATTGTCAGAGATTCTCTAACGCATTAGCCCAGAAAGCCCAAAATGTATCCCCTGAACTCGGCCGGTAAGGCAGCTAGCGTGGATCCGAGCCCAAGTTTTCCTGAAATTGAGAAGGAAATCCTCGAATACTGGGACAAAGAGGGCACTTTTCAGGAATCCATTGATCGGCGCAAAGCGCAAGGGGCAGAGGAATTCGTATTTTACGACGGTCCTCCATTTGCAAACGGACTTCCTCACTACGGGCACTTACTTACCGGCTACACCAAGGACATGGTCCCGAGGTTCAAAACCATGCAGGGCTACCGAGTCGAAAGACGTTTTGGTTGGGATACCCATGGACTGCCAGCTGAAGTAGAAGCTGAGCGTCAACTGGGCATCTCAGGCAGGCCGGAAATTGAAAAGTATGGGGTAGATAAGTTCAACGCCTACTGCAAGACCTCGGTTCTGAAGTACACCGAAGACTGGAGAGCTTATGTCACAAGGCAGGCTCGCTGGGTTGATTTCGATAACGACTACAAGACTCTAGATACCAACTACACAGAGAGCGTTATCTGGGCATTCAAAGAGCTTCATAAAAAGGGTTTGATTTACGAAGGCTTCAAAGTTTTGGCTTACTGCTGGAGATGTGAAACTCCACTTTCAAACCACGAACTAAGAATGGATGACGAGGTTTACAAAACGCGTCAAGACCAATCCGTCACAGTCACCTTCCCAATCATCGAAGGTGAGCTCACCGGAGTTCGGATGTTGGCATGGACAACTACTCCTTGGACTCTTCCAACCAACTTTGCGCTCGCGGTAGGGCCAGAGATCCCTTACGCTGTGGTTTCAGCTGGACCCAACGGAGCAGCCGACGGCAGCGACTCAAAAACCAAATACCTAATTGCAGCATCTCTGCTTGGCGCTTATGCGAAGGACTTGGGATATGAGGACGTTGAGTCTGCGATTGCGGCAACTGAGAAAACAGTTCTAGGTAAAGACTTGGGTGGGATTCATTACACCCGAATCTTTGATTACTACGCGGATGAAACAAAATTTGACACAAAGAATGCTTGGCAGGTTCTTGTTGGTGACTATGTTGCAGATAACGAGGGAACTGGAATTGTTCACCAGGCACCGGCCTATGGTGAAGACGACCAGAAGCTTTGCGACGAGGCCGGCATCCCTGTTTATGTCTCTGTGAACGAGCGCGGGCAATTCAACTCCGTTGTCACTGACTTTGAAGGCCAGCATGTCTTCGATGCCAACAAGCCAATCACTCAAAAGCTAAAGGCTGAAGGCAGGCTGCTGCGTCAGGCTAGCTACGAACACCCATACCCGCACTGCTATAGATGCAAGAACCCACTTATCTACAAAGCTGTTTCGTCCTGGTTCGTAGAAACCACAAAAGTCAGAGACCGCATGCTTGAGCTAAATCAGCAGATTGAGTGGACCCCTTCCCACACTAAAGATGGCTCTTTTGGAAAGTGGCTTGAGAACGTTCGTGATTGGGCTATCAGCCGAAACCGTTTTTGGGGTGCACCGATTCCAGTCTGGAAATCCGATGACCCAAACTACCCGAGAATTGACGTTTACGGGTCTCTCGAAGAACTCGAAAAGGACTTTGGCAAAGCACCGGAAGATTTCCACCGTCCGTTCATCGATCAACTAACCAGACCAAATCCGGATGACCCAACTGGAAAATCAACTATGCGGCGCGTTCCAGAAGTTCTGGACTGCTGGTTTGAATCAGGGTCGATGCCATTTGCACAGGTTCACTACCCGTTCGAAAATCGCGAGTGGTTTGAAACTCACAACCCGGGCGACTTCATTGTTGAGTACGTTGGCCAAACCAGGGGCTGGTTCTATACTCTTCATGTTCTTGCCACAGCTCTCTTTGATCGCCCAGCCTTCAAGTCTGCGATTTCGCACGGAATTGTTCTTGGAAACGATGGGCAAAAAATGTCCAAATCACTTCGCAACTACCCGGACGTTTACGAGGTTTTCGATCGCGACGGCTCCGATGCAATGCGCTGGTTCTTAATGGCCAGCCCAATTCTTCGCGGCGGAAACTTGATTGTCACCGAACAAGGAATCCGTGAAGGGGTTAGACAGGTTCTGCTTCCACTTTGGAATACCTGGTACTTCTTCTCCCTTTACGCCAACGCATCGAACTACAAAGCCAAATACTCAGTCTCAAGCACTGACGTGCTTGATCGGTACTTGCTTGCCAAAACTCGCGATTTGATAGTCCAAGTTGAAGCAGATCTGAATCAATACGATTCCTATGCCGCCTCAGCGAGGCTTCGCGATTTCAGTGACGTTCTTACAAACTGGTACGTCCGCCGCTCAAGAGATCGCTTCTGGGCTGGCAATGAGGAGGCATTCGACACTCTTTATACCGTTCTTGAACAAGTCACTCGGGTTGTTGCTCCGCTACTTCCGATGGTCTCCGAAGAGATTTGGCGTGGATTAACCGGCGGTAAGAGCGTCCATTTGGAGTCCTGGCCAGATGCCAGCAAACTCGCTTACGATCAGGATCTTGTGAATGCAATGGATCAGGTCCGCACCGTCAGCTCGGTCGCCCTGAGCTTGAGAAAAACAAATGGCTTGCGCGTTCGCCTCCCGCTTTCTAAGTTGACTGTCGTAACAACGGAATCTTCTAAGCTTGCTGAGTTTGCGGGGATTATTGCTGAAGAGCTGAACGTAAAAGAAGTCGAGCTTGTTGAACTAGCCGTCGAATCCACCAAGGCTTTTGGTGTTGAAAAGCAGCTGACTGTCAATTCACGAGCGCTTGGTCCACGACTGGGAAAGCAAGTTCAAGAAATCATCCAGGCAGCAAAGAGCGGAAACTGGGATAGCAGCGGCCATGGTGTGAGTGTCAATGGGGTGGCGCTCGAAGAAGGCGAATACGAAATTACCTTGGTTGCCAAGGATGAGTCAAGTGAAGAAAAGCTAATTGGAATTTTGCCAGGTGGCGGCTTTGTAATTCTGAACCGCGTAGTCACCGAAGAACTCGCTGCAGAAGGTTTGGCAAGAGATGTTATCCGAGCGATTCAGCAAGCGAGAAAAGATGCCAACTTCGACGTTTCAGACCGAATCAAAACTGTGCTTTCAGGAGAGGCATCTGTAATCGCAGCTATCTTGGCGCACGAGGAGCTTGTGAAAGGTGAAACTTTGACGCTTGAGCTATCACTTGTGGATTCAGAATCTCTGGCCACACCGGTTCCAGTTGGTGAGTCACAGCAGGTTCAAATTGCGGTGGCAAAGCTTTGATCGAAGAAGCCAGAGACGACAGGTACTGGGCATCACAGTCCGATTTAGTTCTGTCGAAGCTAATGCTTCGAATTCCAGAAAACAAGATTCGTCCAAGACTTGAGCCAACAAGACGAGCAGTAGAGCTTCTGGGAGATCCCCAGCGTTCCTATCGCGTGATACACGTAACTGGCACAAATGGAAAAACTTCTACCACGAGATTTATCGAACGGATTCTTCGAGAGCATGGCCTAAGAACAGGACGCTTCACGTCTCCTCACCTAGTCAGGCTGAACGAGCGCATGGCCCTGGACGGCGAACCGGTAAGTGATGAGCAGTTGATTAGCGTTTACTCAGACATTGAGCCGATTCTCGAATTCGTCGATCAGGAACTAGCCGAAAAAGGAGAGAGCCCCCTGACTTTCTTTGAGGCTCTCGCGGTTCTAGGGTTCGCCGTGTTTGCTGACGCTCCAGTTGATGTTCTGGTACTTGAAGTTGGAATGGGTGGCGCTTGGGACTCTACAAACGTTGCTGACGGTGACGTGGCCGTATTCACACCGATTGGTCTTGATCACATGGATCGCCTGGGAAACACGATTGAGGAGATCTCCGAGACCAAGTCAGGGATTATCAAGCCAGGAAGTATTGTTGTGAGTTCCGCTCAGGAACCTTCGGCCCTGGCTGTTCTGGAAAAGGTTTCCGGAGAGATTTCTGAGGGCTTGAAAATCGAGGGTAGAGATTTTCGGGTTACTGAGTTTGTAGCAACTCCGACAGGCCAGTCAATTTCAATTTCTGGATTGGCTGGCGAGTATGGCCCATATGCTGCTCCCGTGTTTGGAGTGCACCAAGGGCAGAACTTGGCGGTTGCAATAGCGGCTGTAGAGGCTTTTCTTGGCGGGGGAAAACTACAGATAGCTGACGATGTTCTGCGATCTGCTATTTCAGATGTTTCTTCGCCCGGTCGGCTTCAGTTGATTAAGACTGAGCCCTCTATTTTGCTGGATGCAGCACACAATCCAGCGGGATCCCAAATACTTGTTAACGCTTTGCGTGCGGAGTTTTCAGACAAACCCCTGGTTGGATTAGTTGCAGTTCTTGCCGATAAAGATGTAGCTGGTCTGATTTCTAATTTGGCTGGGGTTTTTGAAAGCGCTGTGATTACGCAGTCCTCATCGCCTAGATCTATGCCCACAGCTGAGCTAGAACTGGTTGCCAGCCAAAGTCTGGGTCAAGATGTATTTGGTATTTCTGATTTTCGGCTTGCCCTAGAGCGGGCAAAACAGCGGGCAAGCGAGATAGAAGGCATAGTTGTGGTCACTGGTTCGATTACCTTAGTAGGAGACGTCATCAAGTTAATCCAGGAGGAATCCGATGAGGAGTAGATCCACTAAGGCAACTCTGGGATCTTTGGTTATGGTCTTTCAGTCGGTGGTGGTGTTTTTCGCGACCCTGGTTGGTTTTGGCCTCCAGGTTTATCCACAGCCAGCAGTGATTTGGGGAGTGGGACTAGGACTTTCTGTTGTCTTGATGATTTTTCCAGCTGTTTTAGGAAAGCCAGGAACTTATCTTTTAGGCTGGATTCTTCAAGGTGTAGTCCTTGCTCTTGGCATTTGGGTCCCTCTTATGTTTTTGCTGGGAACAATTTTCTTAGGAATGTGGGCCTGGGGAATGATTGCTGGTGGCACAATTGATAGAGCTCGGGCAGCAAAGAGCAAGCTTGATTTAGAAGGCGGCACACAATGAAAGAGCAGACACTAGTTCTTATCAAGCCAGATGGCGTGGCAAGATCACTAACCGGAGAAATCATCCGCCGCATTGAGCAAAAGGGGTACTTAGTCACTGGTCTAAAGATGCTCACAGCTACTGCATCGCAGCTAGCTGCTCACTACGCTGAGCACGAAGGAAAACCCTTCTATGCACCGCTGATTGAATTCATGTCTTCTGGTCCAATCGTCGCCCTGCGAGTTGAGGGCGAGCGCGTGATCGAGGGCTTTAGGGCCTTGGCTGGAACAACCGACCCAACAACTGCTGCGCCCGGAACCATCAGGGGAGACCTGGGTCGAGACTGGGGCGAGAAAGTTCAGAAGAATTTGGTTCACGGCTCAGACTCAGTTGAGTCGGCAAATCGTGAGCTTGGAATCTGGTTTAGCTAAAAAAGACTTGGCCACAAATCCCAGAAGCGCCAGATAGTTACCGAAACAATGGCGCCAAATGTTGCGAAGGTGAAAAGCCAATGCCAATCGTAGGCAGCGACGAAAAACCCAACTGACTTGAGGGGAACCGGAACAATCCCCTCTCTTGCCGAGAATAAGAACTGCTTCCAGAACATAGGTATCATTCCAGTCCATGCCACCATGCAGTAAGGACAAAGTGCCCCAATTTCAAACAGGCTCTGACTAAACAACCAGATCACAAAGGCAAAACCACCGGTCATTCCTAGTGTGAATAAGAACCAGAACCATTTGGCAAACTTGGCACCGGCGAGAATTGCAAATCCAATAAGGATCGGAACAACAAAAGCAGCCAAGCCGATAAGGGAATTTGGGAAACCAAGAAGTGCAGCCTGGTCTGTGAGCATCACTGACTTACAGGAAATGAACGGACTTACGTCACAGCTCAGTACCGCGTCTGGGTTAGCGGCGACATTGAGCCGCTCAATAGTAAGGGCAAGTGCTCCCACCCATCCGATCGTTCCGCCTGTGATTAGCATCCAAGCAAGGGACTTTGTGCCGCCGATTGGGCCCTTCTGGTCGGTTTGAACGCTCATAAATCAAGTATTCCACGGTGATTCAGCCCGTTTGGTCCTTTTGGTGTAATACTTGTTATGTAAGCAATTGGGAGCCACATACTCCCGCTTAGAAGGTTTATCGAGCATTTGGCTCCAAGGCATAAGACCCATCGGGCAGCTGGCAGGGCGACGTGACAGCAATGACTCGCAACTAAAAAGGTTTAGTCGGTGGCAAAAGTCGCTGATAAGGATTTAGAGCCGGATTATCGGCCAAGCATGTGGGCTATGGCCAACCGGGAGCTTGGAGTGCACCTTAAATGGTGAAAGAAAAAGAAGTACCAGCAAAAACTGTTAAGGCTGCAAAGCAGACAGTGAAGAAGCCTGAGGCCAAAGAAGCAAAAACTGCGCCAGAAAAAGCAGTGAAGAAAGCTATCGAAAAGAAAGACCCAACCAAAAAGGTTGTAGGAAAGAAAGAATCGTCGAAGAAGGTAGTCGACAAGAAAGAAGTTGTCAAGAAAGCCCAACCTCAGGACTTGGCTAAAGAAAAGAAGCCGGAAGCGGCAAAATCCTCCCCAGCACTTAGTGCTACCTCATTAATCTTCAAAGCACCAGACCTCCCGGCGGTAGAGCCTCGTAAAAAAGGAGGTTTGAAAAAGACCAATGAGCCTGAGTCTGAGTCTCACCTTCGCAGAAGGTCACGTCGACGCGCTGGCGAACCAATTGATGTAAATCCAGATGCTCCGAATGTAGTTGTAAAGGTAAGAACTCCCCGTGCTCCAAAAGAGCCTAGTAATGAACCTCAACGGGTAAAGGGATCCACAAGACTGGAAGCTAAAAAGCAGCGACGCAGAGATGGACGCGACGCCGGACGAAGACGTCAGACAATAACCGAGACAGAGTTCCTAGCACGTCGTGAATCCGTTGATCGCATGATGTTGGTGCGATCTAAGGACAACAAAATTCAGCTTTGCGTTCTCGAAGATAAGGTCTTGGTTGAGCACTACGTTGCTCAAACCCAGGACGGCTCTCTCATCGGAAACGTTTACCTCGGAAAAGTTCAGAACGTCCTACCTTCAATGGAAGCTGCCTTCGTTGATATCGGACGTGGCAGAAATGCCGTTTTGTATTCTGGTGAAGTTAATTGGGAAGCCGACGGATTAGATGGCCAACCTCGAAAAATTGAACTAGCGCTGAAATCAGGCGACACACTGCTGGTTCAGGTCACCAAAGATTCGGTTGGCCAAAAAGGTGCCAGATTGACTTCTCAGGTGTCCCTGCCGGGTCGTTATGTGGTTTATGTCCCAAATGGCAACATGAACGGAATCTCTAGGAAGCTGCCAGAGTCTGAGCGGGTTCGCTTGAAGAAGATATTGAAAGACATCGTCCCAGAAGAGGCCAGCGTTATTGTTCGAACAGCCGCTGAAGGGGCAACTGAAGAGCAACTAACTTTGGACGTTGCAAGATTGCAGGCTCAGTGGGATGGCATCCAGAAGAAGATCAAGAAGGCAACTCCACCGACTCTTTTGCACTCAGAACCAGACTTATTGGTCAAGATTGTTCGGGATGTTTTCAATGAGGATTTCCAGAAAATGATTATTTCTGGACCTGACGCCCAAGCGGTGATAACTGAATACCTCGAGTCAGTTGCGCCTGATCTTATGGACCGAGTGGAGATCTACGACGGTAAGGAAGACATTTTCGACCGCTATCGAGTTGGAGAGCAAATCGGCAAGGCTCTCGAGCGCAAGGTATACCTACCTTCCGGCGGATCTTTAGTAATTGACCGAACAGAGGCTATGACAGTTGTTGATGTAAACACTGGCAAGTTCGTCGGTTCGGGCGGAAACCTTGAAGAAACCGTCACCAAGAACAATCTGGAAGCGGCTGAAGAGATTGTTCGCCAGCTCAGGCTTCGCGATATTGGCGGAATCATTGTGGTGGACTTTATTGACATGGTCCTTGAATCCAACCGGGATCTCGTTTCAAGAAGACTAATTGAGTGCCTCGGAAGAGACAGGACCAAGCATCAGGTCGCAGAAGTCACTTCGCTGGGGCTAGTCCAAATGACTCGTAAAAAGCTTGGACTTGGGTTGCTGGAGTCTTTCAGTGAACCCTGTGAAGTTTGCAGCGCTCGTGGGGCAATAGTTCACCACGAGCCAATCATGCGAACTCGCAGTTCCAACGACTCAAAACCTGAGAAAAAGCGTAAAGGGCACATGGATGTTGCCAACGTTGTGACTCCAGAACGGGCCTCAGAGATCAACTCAGTAGTAGCCAAGATCGCCGCATCGACTATCGGTTCGGGCAACAAGGGGTCTAAAGGCTCTGGGGATCAGGCCAAAACAGAGCCAAGTCTTGAAGGGATACTAGATGCCCTGCCAGAGGCTAAATCAGATTCTCGGGCTGACACCAGGCGCAAGCCTAGGCGAGCTAGCTCTCCGGCCAAGGTTGACCCAGGCGCCTAAGCCCTATTAGACTGGGGAGCTGTTGCCCAGGTGGCGACTTCCAAAACTTAGAAAAAGGTAAATCAAGTGGTTTTCGCAGTAGTTCGAGCAGGCGGCCGTCAAGAAAAGGTGTCAGTAGGCACAATTGTGACTCTTGACCGCATCAAGGCCGATGCCAATGGAAAGATTCAACTTCCCGCGCTATTGCTAGTGGATGGCGACAAGGTGACCACTGACGCAAGCGCACTTGCTGCCGTAAAGGTTACCGCCGAGGTCCTAAATGACCTACGTGGACCCAAGATCATTATTCAGAAGTACAAGAACAAGACCGGGTACAAAAAGCGTCAAGGTCACCGTTCAGAACTTACTCGCGTCAAAGTACTAGAGATCAAGTAAAGGATTAGAACAAATGGCATCCAAAAAAGGCGTTAGCTCCACCAGAAACGGTCGCGATTCAAATGCTCAGCGTCTTGGTGTAAAGCGTTACGCAGGTCAAGAAGTTAATGCTGGAGAGATTATTGTGCGCCAGCGCGGAACTCACTTTCACCCGGGAAAGAATGTTGGCAAGGGCAAAGACGACACCCTTTTTGCTCTAGCTGCTGGTGCAGTTGAATTCGGAACCAAGGGTGGCCGCCGAGTGGTAAACATCGTCGAGGCTGCATAAGTCAAGATCGACAACGGTTTTTACTAAAGGCGAGCCAACGGCTCGCCTTTAGTTATTTGCGAAGGAGGAAAATCATGGTCTCATTTATTGACCAAGTGACCCTTCATCTGCGCGCTGGAAACGGCGGTAAGGGATGCGTTTCCGTAAAGCGCGAAAAATTCAAACCACTTGGCGGGCCTGATGGGGCAGATGGCGGACGCGGAGGAAGTATCTCACTTCTGGCAGACCCGAATACCACAACGCTTTTGGACTATCACTTTCACCCGCATCGCGCTGCAGGGGATGGTGCAGCTGGCGCCGGAGATTTCAGAAACGGAGCTCACGGTGAAGACCTAAAGCTTTCAGTACCAATTGGAACAATTGTCAAGAAATCTAACGGAGAACTCATAGCTGACCTTGACGAAGCGGGCATGGAACTTGTTGTTGCAGAAGGTGGAATAGGGGGGTTAGGAAATGCTGCACTTTCCAGCACCAAACGTAAGGCACCTGGATTTGCATTACTAGGTGTACCTGGCTGGTTTGGCGATGTAATTCTTGAGCTAAAAACTGTTGCAGACATCGCACTAGTTGGCTATCCATCTGCCGGCAAATCTTCTTTGATTGCTGCAGTGTCCGCAGCGCGACCAAAGATCGCAGACTACCCATTCACAACTTTGCATCCAAACCTTGGAGTTGTTCAGGCAGGTGAAACTAGATTCACAATTGCCGATGTACCAGGACTTATTGAGGGAGCAAGCGAAGGGAAGGGTCTTGGACTTGAATTTCTTCGACACGTGGAGCGGTGCTCTGCTTTGTTGCATGTTATTGACTGCGCAACTCTTGAGCCAAACAGGGACCCAATATCGGATTTGGACAAAGTCCTAAAAGAACTAGATGCTTACCAGGTTCCCGACGGGCAAACTCCATTAACTCAGCGCCCAGCATTGATAGCTCTGAACAAGATTGACATCCCTGACGGCAAAGAACTGGCAGAGTTTATTCGCCCAGAACTTGAGGCCCGCGGATACCAAGTATTTGAAGTTTCAGCCGCATCGCACACTGGACTCAAAGAACTCAAATTCGCTATGGCCAAACTGGTTGAGGCGGATCGCTTTGAAAAAGCAAAGATTCCTGCCCGACCACGCATTCAGTTAATGCAGACTAAGAAGGAAGACAACAGCTTCAAAATTGTCCGCGAGTTCAGTGGGCTTGAAGAGTTCTTTAGAATCCTTGGCGCTAAACCTGAGCGTTGGGTTGCCCAAACTGACTTCGGCAATGAAGAAGCCGTTGGTTATCTTGCCGATCGATTAGCCAAGGTAGGTATTGAAGATGCCCTATTCAAAGCAGGTGCATCGAGTGGCTCTACCGTTGTGATCGGCCCAGGCGACGGTGTGATTTTTGATTGGGAGCCCACAATTACCTCAACAGCGGAGCTTCTTGTAAGCCCTCGCGGTACTGACCCAAGATTTGGGCCATTGAACGAGCGTCGCACTAACGTCGAGCGGCGCAAGCGTTATCAGGAAATGATGGACGCAAGATCAGCTCTCCGCGAGAAAATGGAATCCGAGCGAAAGTCTGGCGCTTGGTCAACTCCTGATGATCTCGAGGAGAAGAAATAAGTGGCAACTCACGGTCAGTGGCTGGTTTCAGCCAAGCGAATTGTTGTAAAAATTGGCTCAAACTCGGTGACGGGAGAAAACGAAGGCAAGATCGACCAATTGGTCGATGCTTTGGCACAGGTGATGGAACGTGGCGCGGAAGTCGTGCTGGTATCTTCTGGTGCAATTGCAACGGGAATGCCACTATTTGATTTTGATGAAAAGCCAACCGATCTAGATACATTTCAGGCTCTTGCAGCCGTCGGTCAATTTCGGTTACTCACCAGGTACCAGAAGTCCCTTGAGCGTCACGGCATCATCGCCGGTCAGGTACTTCTTACCCTTACAGACATTGAAAAACAAGAAAGTCGCGACAATGCAAAAAAGGCACTTGAGCGCCTGTTTCAGCTTCGAGCTTTGCCGATTGTGAATGAAAACGACACGGTGGCAACTACTGAAATCCGATTCGGTGATAACGACAGACTCGCCGCTATGGTTGCGATACTGCTTCAAGCCGATGCGCTTGTCTTGCTTAGTGACGTCGACGGCCTATACGACATGCCTCCTACGAGCTCCGAAGCAAAGCTGATTCCCAGAGTTACATATGGGATGGATTTAAAGAATCTAGAGATTGCAGGCACGAATACTGGGGTAGGAACTGGCGGGGCAATTACAAAAGTCGCTGCTGCTGCCAGTTGCACCGAAGCCGGTATCGGAGTCGTAATAACCAATGCAGACAACGTCGCCAGAACGCTAGCTGGCGAATCACTTGGAACTTTCTTCGAACCTAATCCTGAAATCAAGATTGCCCGAAAGTAGGCTTTGGTTATGTCTGCAATAGATCGAATCAGGCTTGCCAAAGACGCAAGCGCGTCATTGGCTATTGCCTCTACGATTCAAAAAAACGATGCACTCGAGCAAATAGCCAATCTATTAGTGGCTTCGGAAAAAGAGATTGTATCGGCAAATCTAAGGGACCTGGAAAAAGCTAAAGCCGAAGGTCTTTCTGCCGGTTTGCAGGATCGCCTGATGCTCGACACGGACAGGGTTTCTGCTCTTGCAGATTCAATTCGCAAGTTAATCGCGTTGCCAGACCCAATTGGTGATTTGGTGCGTGGAATGAGTTTGCCCAACGGCCTAAAGTTGTCTCAAGTTAGAGTGCCCTTCGGAGTTATCGGGGCCATATATGAAGCTCGACCTAATGTGACTATTGATATTTCGGCACTTGCCATTAAATCAGGCAATGCTGTTGTTCTTCGCGGAGGCACCGCAGCCGAGAACACCAACATTGCTTTAGTTAAAGTTCTGCAGGAAGGTCTTGCCAAGTCCGGCCTAAGCGCAGATCTTGTGCAGACCGTAGATGACTTTGGACGCGCGGGAGCGAGTGCAATGATGGCAGCGAGGGGATTGATTGATGTTCTGATTCCTCGCGGAAGTGCAGGTCTCATCAAGGCTGTAGTTGAAGATTCCAAAGTACCTGTAATTGAAACGGGCGATGGTGTCACGCATTTGTTCATCGACGATTCAGCGAACCCAGAGTGGTCGATTGAGATAGTCCATAACTCCAAGGTCCAGCGTCCATCCACATGCAATGCACTCGAAACGCTGCTGGTTCATGAATCTGTTTCCAAGACAATTCTTCCAAAGGTTCTCGCCAAGCTTGCAGAATCAGGCGTGACCATTCACGGCGACGAAGCAACAAGATCTGTGTTTCCTGCCGCAATCGCAGCAGTTGAAGATGATTGGAGTGCTGAGTACTACAGCCTAGATTTGGCAGTAAGAGTTGTATCAGGGTTGGATCAGGCTCTCCAGCACATTGACAAGTACTCGACCCATCACACCGATGTCATCATTACCGACAGCGCAGCAAACGCTGAGCGCTTCTTAGCTGAAGTAGATTCAGCGGTTGTGATGGTAAATGCCGCTACACGCTTCACTGATGGAGGGCAGTTCGGTTTCGGGGCTGAGGTTGGAATATCCACCCAAAAGCTCCATGCCAGAGGCCCTATGGGGCTTATCGAACTAACTTCTACAAAATGGCTGGTTCGAGGCTCTGGTCAAACCCGCATCTAGGTTATTCTGGAGGTACGAGCCTCCAAGGAGAAAAAATTGTTTACATTGCTTACTGAGGGTACCGAAGGGCCATTCATCCAGCACAGCGAGCTTCCGATTCCTCCGCTTATGTTTGGAATCATCGCGATGTCCATCTTTATCCTTTTGGCATTTGTGACCTTCTCATACCGTGATGTAGCTAACCGCCACGATCACAAAAACTCCAGCTCTCAAGGTCACTAGGGTCCTAAAGCTTCTTAGCATGGCAAAATTCCGACTGGGTGTGATGGGTGGCACTTTTGACCCAATCCATAACGGGCACCTAGTTGCAGCTAGTGAAGTGGCTGCAGCGCTAAATCTTGATCAAGTAGTTTTTGTGCCAACTGGCGCACCTGCCCAAAAACAGGAGGTCACTGGGGGAGAGCACCGCTACTTGATGACAGTTATCGCAACTGCGGCTAACCCAAGATTTATGGTTTCTCGAGTAGACATCGATCGAGAAAAGCCAACCTACACTGTGGACACTCTCCGAGACCTAAAGGCCGCTTACCCTGATGCCGAATTGTTTTTCATAACCGGAAGTGACGCAATTGCTCAAATTCTCGCCTGGCACGAAGCGTCCAAACTTTGGGACCTTGCGCACTTTGTAGCGGTGAGTAGACCTGGTCACAAACTGGAGATTCCAGAGGTACCTTCCGGCGCTGTAACTTCAGTTGAAGTGCCAGCTCTTTCTATCAGTTCAACCGATTGCCGAAATCGTGTGGCAAACGGTGATCCCATTTGGTATCTAGTTCCAGACGGTGTTGTCCAATACATCGGAAAGCATGGCTTGTACCGGGGTGTAGCTTGAGCGATTCAACTATTTACCAATCCAGGCGTGAGCGAAGAGAGGCCGAAAAGAGCCTCTCCTCGGCGCCTGCAGTACCTGTCAGTTTTGCAGAGCCAACTATGACGAGCCCAAACCTCACAGTAAAAGAACCAGACATCTTCTTGGAGCCTGTCAAGAGTGCAGACTTTGGTTCAACTAGCAACCTTGGCGCAGAACCAGTAACCGCATCGATAATCATCGATACTGTTCCTGACTTGGACAGTAGTCCGATTGTGATTACCGGAACAGGTGTTGTGATGACAACTGGTTCAATTGAAGTTCCACAAATCGACCCAACGACCGGAAGTATTGCGGTAGTCACTGCAAGCCAAGAAGCGGATGAAGCACTTGTGGAAGATAGCCTCAATTCATTCATTTCTTCAGTAGCACCAATTCGAGCAGCTGGAATTGCTAAGACTCGCGCTAGGACTGTCGAACTTACCCTCGTCACACGTAAGGGCCAAGGGCAGGTCTATGCGGTTATGTCAACCGCCGTACTCATGATCACGATTGGGGCATTGATTGTCGCAGCGTTTATGCTTGGTATCTTCCAGTAGATAGGTATTTGTGACCGCCAGTAAAGAAGCACTCAGAATAGTTCAAATAGCAGCACAGGCAGCATCAGATAAAGTTGCTGAAAACCTGGTGGCATTGGATGTCACCAACCCAATGCCGCTAACGGATATCTTTCTAATTGCATCAGGCCGCAATGAGCGCCAGGTCATGGCGATCTCAGATGGCATCGAGGAAGCGCTTCTTGAAAACGGAGTCAAATTACTTCGTCGTGAAGGGAAAACCTCTGGAAGATGGATTCTTTTGGATTTTGG
>ERZ1022756.180-NODE-180-length-21508-cov-24.688202_pt1 | contig 21508 bp, 23 predicted proteins | sample MGYA00520902_ERZ1022756 | MGnify/ENA primary metagenome ERZ1022756 (study PRJEB33162, sample SAMN09537601) | freshwater metagenome | isolation source: freshwater | place: Canada:Alberta | collected 2017-07 | study: EMG produced TPA metagenomics assembly of the...
GACAATCTGATTTATCGTTCACCGCTTCGGGTGGCACTTCTGTTCGCAGAAGTGTTCTCCCAAGCGGTGTTCGCGTCTTAACCGAGCAAGTCCCTGGAGCTCAAAGCGTCTCTGTGTCATTTTCGGTGGCAGTTGGATCCAGAGATGAAACAAATAACCACTTTGGAAGCACGCACTTTCTCGAGCACCTGCTTTTTAAAGGCACTAAAAAAAGAACTGCGCTAGATATCGCTGTGGCTTTTGACTCCGTTGGTGGCTCATCTAACGCTTCAACTGGCAAGGAGCACACGTCTTACTACGCAAGAGTTCAAGATAAAGCTTTGCCAATCGCGGTAGACGTTATCGCAGACATGCTTACCTCGAGCCTTATTGATCCAACCGAGTTTGAAAATGAGCGCCCCGTAATTCTCGAAGAGCTCGCAATGAACGATGACGACCCCCATGACGTGGTGCACGAAGAGTTCTCCACCGCTGTGCTTGGTATTCATCCTCTCGGTAGGCCCATTGGTGGCACCCAGGAAACAATCTCAGCTGTAACTCGTGATGCAGTTTGGGAGCACTACCAACAAAATTATCGGCCACAAGACCTAGTGGTAGCAGCTGCCGGTAGCGTCGATCACCAAGAACTTGTCAGACTCGTTGAACAAGGTTTGCTGGCAGCGGGTTGGGATCTATCGATTGCGGCAGAACCAGTCGCAAGAAGACTACTTCACCCAGCGAAAATTTCCAGAGGTACGAAGCTCAAGGTCATCAACCGACCAATCTCCCAGGTAAACATTCTGGTTGGCTCGCAGGGTCTATCTGTTGATGATCCAAGAAGACACGCAATGGGTATTTTGAATACTGTTTTGGGTGGCGGGATGAGCTCTAGGCTGTTCCAGGAAATTAGGGAAAAGCGTGGGCTCGCTTACTCTGTTTACTCTTTTAATCAGGGGTACTCTGACGCTGCAACCTTTGGTTTGTATGCTGGCTGCTCTGCAGCAAAAGCTATTGAGGTCACTTCCTTGATGCTTGGAGAGCTAGAAAAAGTTGCAGCTGATGGCATCACCAAGGCAGAACTTGAGTTAGCTCAAGGAAACATCTCGGGAAGCCTCGCGCTAAAGTTTGAAACCAATCAGGCCCGAATGTCCAGACTGGCAACCGCAGAAATAGTCTCTGGTGAGTTTATGGATTTAGACGAATCACTTATGCGCTTCGAGCAAGTGACCCTTGCGGAAGTTCAAGCTCTCGCGGCTGAACTAGTTGCCAGACCAAGATCGCTGGTTGCAGTTGGTGATGTTGATCAGGCCATGTTTGATCAATTCGTGAGCTAGCTCAAGGTAAGTTGGACCGTATGAGCACAAAAGTCAGCCTTATCGGAGCATCCGGTCGAATGGGTCAGCTAACTTTGGGTCTGATTGATAGCGACCCCAACCTGTCGCTACACAGTGCGCTTGGTTCGGCTAATTCTCTAAACGAAGCTCTAGGCGCTGATTTGTTGATCGATTTTACAAACCCGGATGTCTCAGAGCGGGTTGTTAATTTTGCCATCGAGAATAATCTGCGATTGATTGTGGGAACTAGCGGCTGGACCAAGGAAAAAATTGAAGGGGTAAAAACCAAGCTTGAAGGTAGTTCTGCAGTAGTCGCTATTGTTCCGAATTTCTCAATTGGCTCGGTCCTGGCTACAAAGTTTGTGGCGGAGGCCTCAAAGTATTTCGATGGCATCGAGATCATTGAAACTCACAACGTAACCAAGATTGACGCGCCTTCTGGCACTGCACTCTATACCTCTCAAGCAATTGCGGAAGCGCGAAATGGTACGCCAGCCAAGCCCCAGCAAGGGGCGGTAAAAGACCCATTGTTTAATGGAATCCCAATCAAAAGTGTTCGGTTAGAAGATAAGCACGCTGAACAGGAAGTTAGCTTAACCGCGGACAACGAGTTTCTCTACGTCAGGCATGAGGTGACTTCCCATGAGGTTTATGCAAAAGGTATCTTGCTTTCAATCAATAAGGCGATGAAGCTAAGCGGTCTTAGGGTTGGAATGCTTGCGTTATTGGAAGTTGACTAAATTGACCTCCGCAAAGCTTGGCGCAATAGTTATGACTGGATTGCTTGGCGTATACCTAACCTTGGTTTGGGAACGTTCCATAGGACTTGTTTCATCCAGTGAACCCGTTGCAGTGGTGATTGGCGCATTGATGTTGTTTTTCCCATTGCTTGGCGTCTGGGGAATTTTTCTCGAGCTTCGCTTTGGTCTGCGAATCGAAAAGCTCGGAGACAAGCTAAAAAGTGAAGATTCCTGGCCACGGTTTGATTTCGAACTCAGGCCAAGCGGTCGCCCAACCAGAGAATCCGCTGAGGCTGTGTTCGGCAGGTATCGCGAGCTTGTAACCAGTGATGAGTCAAACTGGAAGGCTTGGTTTACCCTCGGTCTTGCCTACGACGCTGCAGGGGATAGGGCAAGAGCGCGCAAGGCAATGCGAACCGCAATAGCTCTAAGCAAGAACTAGTTCTTCGACGGAATTAAGCCAATTCTTTTTAGCCCGAGATACATTTGGCAACCTAGGCAGTAAGCAAACACTGCATTTAAAAATGCTGCTGTGAATGCAGCTGCGGCGGCAACTGGGAGGGCATAAGCCACCCCAAATAGATGCAAAACTAATCCGGTGCCAGTAACTATCAAACCGACGAACTGTGCAAAGTGCACCGGGGTCGCGTTTTCCAACGCACTCGGTGGTTTCAAAGCAGGTCGCACTAGGTACTTGTAGACATAAGAGTACGGGTGTTTTGCCGGACCAACTGCAGTTCCAATGACAAACATGGAGACCGAGAAGATCATGATTCCAAGAGCAACAGTTATTGTCGCTGGATCAAGGCTTAGGTAGATAACTAAAACCATGAGGACGGACGTGATTCCTGCTCCAAACCTTGGACCCCTTGGGTCTAGTCCCTTGGGTGCGTTGTTTAATGAACTCATTTGATCTCCAATTTCTCTAGCTCTTGGGCAATTACATTAGTTTTTGGTGCGCCACCGATTCTTGCTTGGACTCTACCGTTGCGGTCCAGGATCAATGTGGTGGGTGTTTGCATGACATTAAAGTGGGCTGCTAGGGCCATTCGCTCGGTGAGGTCAACTTCTATGTGCGCCAGGTCCGAGTACTTTGATTCCAGCTCCTTGAAATACTTGGCTGTTTGAACGCAGATTGAACAGACTTCGGTGGAAAACTGTAGCAACGTTGCCTTCTTACCGAAACTGGTAACGGGCTTTCCAGCTCTTGTTGCCTTGAGTTTTCCAAGGTCAACTAGCTCTCCAGACCTAACCAACTTGGCTCTTCCAGTTCGGTCCCTCCACCAAAAGCCGGCCACGAGTGCTGTAAGCACCAGTGCGGCGATGATAGCAATCCTGAAATCCAAAGGCTTCCCAATCTAAACAAGGTGAAATTTGACCCACCATCAGTCAACTGGATTATCTTTGAGATTATGCCCGATTTTAGGAATTTTTTTTGGGGCACATGGAGGTCATTGGCAGCCACAGCCAAGGTTCTAGATAAGCTGGTCAAATGTCCGAAGTAGTTTTTAGATCCGATGTCACCGTCGAATTGGTCCGATCCAATGCCAGTGACCAAGATGTTCTATTTGCCGCCAGGGTTTCAACCCAGGGAGAGCAGTCACTTGAAGCTGCAACAGCAAACAAAGACACCGAGGCTGACTCTCGTGATCGAGGTCTAATCAACTATTTGATGCGCGATCGTCACGGGTCTCCTTTTGAGCACAACTCGATGACTTTTTATGTTCAGGCGCCCATATTTGTCTTTCGAGAATTTATGCGTCACCGAATCGCTAGCTACAACGAAGAGTCTGGTAGGTATAAAGAACTCTCTCCAGTTTTCTATGTCCCAGGGCCAGACCGAAATCTAGTGCAAACCGGAAAAACCGGACACTACGAATTCCTTCCAGGTTCTGCTGAACAGATTGCTCTGGTAGAGCAAGAGTCCAGAACAGCTTCGATTAGCGCCTACGAGTCCTACCAGCGAATGTTGGAGGCGGGCGTTGCCAGAGAGGTGGCACGAATTGTGTTGCCGCTCAACATTTACTCCAGCATGTATGTGACGATGAATTCGCGAGCACTGATGAACTTTCTGAGCCTTCGAACCAAGCGTGAGGGCACTCACTTCCCGTCTTTTCCTCAGCGGGAGATTGAAATGTGTGCTGAGAAGATGGAAGATTTCTGGGCCAAGCTGATGCCTTACACCTACGAAACCTTTAACCAAAACGGTCGAGTAGCACCCTAAGTTAGCTCTGAGCTATGGTTTATCCATGGCAAAAACAAATCATGGCATTTTCGGTCAGGTGCTTGTGGCACTTGTCACGCCAATGACGCCTGAAGGTGAAGTCGATTGGGATTCCACCGAAAAGCACATGGACTACGTCATCTCAAACGGAGCAGATGGCATCGTGGTTACTGGAACAACCGGTGAAACTAGCACCCTAACCGACCCTGAGAAAATCAAGTTGGTTGAGGTTGGAAAATCTGTTGCTGCGGGAAGAGCCAAGATTATTACTGGTGGTGGATCTAACGAAACCGCTCACGCCATGCAGCTATACAAAGCCAGCGAGAAAGCCGGTGCCGATGGCGTAATGATTGTCACCCCTTATTACAACAAGCCAACTCAAGCTGGAATATTGACTCATTTCCGCTTGATAGCTGATTCAACAGACCTGCCAGTTATCTTGTATGACATTCCTGGAAGGACCGGGGTTGCTATCTCACAGCAAACTTTTCACCGGGCCGCGAAGCACCCAAACATAATTGCCGTAAAAGATGCCGTTGGTGACTTAGCTCAGGCGTCAAGGCTTATGAATGAAACAGATTTGATGTATTTCTCTGGCGATGACTCTAACGTCTTACCTCATCTGTCGATAGGTGCCACAGGATTAATTGGAGTTACAGCCAATCTGGCACCGGCTGCATATCGGGAATTAGTTGACGCCACTAACCGTAACGATTTCGATCACGCTCTAACCGTTCACAATGCGCTTGAGCCACTGCAGCGTGCCATTATGACGCACGTTCCAGGCACGGTTGCCGCGAAATATGTTCTAGATGGCCTGGGGTTAATTTCTTCCGCACGTGTTAGATTGCCATTAGTTGGACCAGAAGATGACGAGGCCGCTCGCATCGAAGATGGAATAGAGAAAGTCGGAGCTGTGCCAGGACTTTCATTCGAAAACTTTAGACCAGATAGAAACGCTGCTGCTGGTGGTGCATTGCCTAAGGTGGCAGGCACAACCAGATAACGCTAGAAAGAAGAACCTGTGGTTCAAACCCTGCCGTTACCGGCAAAGCTTCAAAAAGACGTCATGAGAATTATTCCACTTGGTGGAATTGGCGAAATCGGTCGCAACATGACCGTCTTCGAAATCAACGGCAAGATACTAATTGTTGATTGCGGTGTCCTGTTTCCCGAGGAAAACCAACCAGGAGTCGATGTCATCCTGCCCGACTTTGGATATCTTCGAGACCGGCTAGATGACATCATCGGATTGGTTCTAACCCACGGTCACGAAGATCACATCGGGGGAGTGCCATATCTACTTCGCCTCAAGGCTGACATTCCAATAATTGGATCGGCGCTTACATTGGCCTTCATTGAAGCCAAGGCCAAAGAACACAAGATGAGTCTTTTCACTCACACCGTATCCGAAGGGGATATCGAGAAGATGGGTGATTTCGAACTCGAATTTGTGGCCGTTAACCATTCAATCCCAGATGCCTTAGCGGTAGTTATAAAGTCGCAAGCCGGCACGATTTTGCACACCGGAGATTTCAAAATGGACCAGATTCCTCTCGATGGCAGGCTCACGGACCTTCGGGCGTTTTCTCGAATCGGGGAAGCTGGATTAGACCTATTCCTATGCGATTCCACTAACGCCGATGTTCCGGGATTCACGCCACTTGAAAAAGATATTGGCCCAGTCTTGGAAGACGTGATTGGTAGAGCGACCCAGCGAGTTATAGTTGCGTCTTTTTCCTCGCATGTTCACAGAGTTCAGCAAGTCATTGATGCAGCCGTCAGTAACGGAAGAAAAGTTGCAATGGTTGGTAGATCAATGGTTCGTAACATGCACATCGCAAGTGAACTTGGTTACCTAAACGTTCCAGACGGAGCATTAGTGGAGCTCAAGGATGCCTTGAGCCTGGATCACAATCGTGTGGTGTTTATGTCAACTGGAAGCCAAGGCGAGCCAATGGCGGTTTTATCCAGAATGGTGAACCTTGAGCACGAAATTGAAATTACTCAGGGAGACACGGTTATTTTGGCGAGCTCATTGATCCCAGGTAATGAGAATGCGGTCTATCGAATCATTGACGGACTTACCAAGCTTGGTGCCAATGTGATTCACAAGGGTAACGCCAAAGTTCATGTTTCCGGACATGCGGCAGCCGGTGAGCTGCTCTATGTTTACAACATCTTGAAACCCAAAAACGTAATGCCAGTTCACGGTGAGTATCGGCACCTAATGGCCAACGCGAAGCTTGCTGAGCAAACTGGAGTAAAGCCGGAGAACATTATTTTGGCCGAGGATGGTTTTGTGATTGATTTAGCCAACGGAGTGGCCAAAGTAGTTGGCGAAGTAGAGTGCGGACTGCTGTTTGTTGATGGCAAGACTGTTGGGACCATAACGGAAGAAGATTTGAAGGATCGTCGAATCCTGAGCGAAGAGGGTTTTATTTCGGTTTTCGTGGTTATAGATCCAAAGACTGGGTTGATAACTGCAGGTCCTGAAATCAGGGCAAGAGCATTCGCAGAAGAAGACCACGTATTTGATGATGTGAAACCTCAAATTGAAAAGGCTTTGTTGCTTGCCGCAAGAGAGGGAATCAAAGACACCCATCAGTTACAACAGGTGATTAGACGAAGTGTGGGAGGCTGGGTCTCGAAAGCACACCGCAGGCGTCCGATGATCATACCTGTAGTAATTCACGGCTAGCCGCCCTAGGTTACGGGGGTTTTGGCCACTGCGCTAGTAGTTTAAAAGTCATGGCAACGCGAAAACCGACCCCTGCAAGAAAGCGTGCCCCGGCCAAAACCCAGGTCTTGGGATCAACTAAGTCGGTAGCATCTGAAAGATCCTTGCTTGCTAGGTTTTACCTGTTTCTCGCTCACGGGTTTGGGTCTTTAGCCAGGGCACTTTCTCCCGACCAGATCGCACTAGAGGATAGGCGCGACGGGCCTCCTTTTTTCATGGCAATTCTTGGCGTTTTGGGTGTGGTTTTTAGCTGGTTTCTAATCCAAGAACCATGGGCTCAAACTTTAAACTCTTGGACTTTTGGAATGCTATTTGGCCCGGTTTCGTTTGTTTTACCGGTTGTGATGATTGTCTTTGCGCTCTATTTAGCCAGACACCCATCGACCACCAGAGACAACTCCAGAATTGGAATAGGTCTTTTCCTTTTGTTGATTACAAGTTCTGGCTTCTTCCATTTGTTTAGCGCCCAGCCTCAACCAACCGATGGCGTCTATGCGCTAAGTCAGGCTGGTGGGTTACTTGGTTGGTTGATTGCCATTCCATTTGTTGCCACCATCACTATTTGGGGAGCAGCACCTGTTCTGGCAATATTTGGTTTTGCTTCGGTTTTAATTATGACCAAAACCGCTCCAAACAAAATTGGCGAACGCTTGAGGCAGCTCTACGAATACCTATTTGGTTCCTCACTGCGTGGCAGTCATGAACAAATTGAGCAGCCTGAACTACATGACGCATTTGATGGATCAAAAGTGCCGTGGTGGCGAAGAGGTAGAAAAGACGAAGGGGCATATGATTCTGCGCTCGTTGAGCAAGAAGACATGCTTGACGAGATACTGGAACAGCCGGCAACCAAAGAAATCCCAGTTATTGAATCAGTTCTTGAGCCCGAAGCTTTGTTTGATGATGAGACGGATGAGTTAGAACCAGTTGCACCTGTCGGTAGGACTCAGCGAGCGTATAAGCTTCCCGACCAGTCGCTACTGGGTCCAGGTACGATTCCCAAACTTAAATCTGAAGTCACTGACGAGGTGGTTGCGGCCATCAGCTCTGTTTTCAACGAGTTTGACATCGAAGCAACAGTTACCGGTTTTTCTAGAGGTCCCACCGTAACAAGGTATGAGGTGGAACTTGCTGCCGGCGTAAAAGTTGAGGCAGTAACAAGGCTAGCTAGCAACATTTCCTATGCGGTGGCTTCTAATGAAGTTAGAATCCTGGCACCCATTCCTGGCAAGAGTGCCATTGGTATCGAGATTCCAAATACAGATCGAGAAACCGTTTCTTTAGGTGATGTCCTTCGGTCTCAAAACGCCAAGTTGTCTCAGCACCCGCTAACAATAGGTATTGGAAAAGACGTTGAGGGCGGCTTCGTGGTGGCAAACCTAGCCAAGATGCCTCACCTTTTGGTTGCCGGTGCAACCGGTGCAGGTAAGTCAAGTTTTGTCAACGCAATGATTACCTCCATCCTGATGCGGGCCAAGCCAGCCGAGGTGAGGCTAGTACTGATCGACCCGAAACGAGTTGAGCTCGCCGCCTATCAGGGAGTGCCGCATCTAATTACTCCAATCATTACTAATCCGAAAAAAGCAGCCGAGGCTTTGCAGTGGGTGGTAAAAGAAATGGATATGCGCTACGACGATCTAGCGTCTTTTGGATTCAAGCACATCGATGATTTCAACAGGGCAGTAGTGGCAGGCGAGCTAACCGTCCCGGAAGGTTCAACTAGGAAACTTCAGCCGTACCCTTACCTACTGGTAGTTGTTGATGAGCTGGCTGATTTGATGATTGTTGCTCCTAGGGATGTTGAAGACTCTATCGTTCGAATCACCCAGCTAGCTCGCGCCTCGGGTATTCATCTGGTGCTGGCAACCCAGCGACCATCTGTAGATGTAGTGACAGGACTTATTAAGGCAAACGTGCCTTCTAGACTCGCGTTCTCGGTGTCTTCAATCACAGACTCCAGGGTTATTCTCGATCAAACCGGTGCCGAGAAGCTGGTTGGTCAAGGTGACGCACTGTTTTCACCCATGGGAACCAACAAACCAATTCGAGTCCAGGGCGCGTGGGTTGGCGAAGCCGAACTCCACAAAGTTGTCGATCACGTCAAAGCTCAAATGGAACCCGAGTACCGCTCGGACGTTGCGGTAACAGCAACAGCACGAGTGGTGGATTCGGACATAGGTGATGATTTAGATGTGCTGTTGCAGGCCACAGAGCTAATTGTTAATTCGCAATTCGGCTCTACCTCCATGCTGCAGCGCAAGCTCCGCGTTGGTTTTGCTAAAGCTGGAAGACTTATGGATCTTTTGGAATCCAGAAATATTGTGGGACCATCGGAAGGATCCAAAGCCAGAGATGTTTTGGTCAAACCCGAAGAACTCGCCACAGTTTTAGCGCAACTTCGCGGCGATAAGCCTCAGACCCTAGAGGTTTCAAGTGATGACTCGGATGGCGACGAGGATGCCTGGAATCTGACAGGCCGAAATTGAATATTCCCAACTCCATCACGATGATTCGCATCTTGATGGCACCGATTTTTGTCGCAATCCTTCTCACTTCCCCAGAGCAGAACTCTTGGCAAAGATTTTTAGCCCTTGCTCTATTTGTGGTGGCAATCTCCACAGACGGTCTAGACGGATTAATTGCAAGGCGAACTGGCAAAGTCACAGATTTGGGAAAGTTGCTGGACCCGGTTGCAGACAAGGTGCTAATTGGCGGAGCCCTGCTGGCCTTATCCTTTCTAGGCGAAATTGATTGGTGGGTTACTGCAGTAATACTCTCTCGGGAACTAGCAGTTACCGGATATCGCTTAGTTGTAGCTCGCAAGGTAACAATTCCTGCAAGCCTTGCAGGAAAACTAAAGACAATTTTGCAAGCGGTGGCTATTGGGGTAGTGCTCGCGCCATTTGAAATGTGGGTACCGGCATGGAGCTTTTTCGAAGAAGGTTGCATCTATCTTGCTCTGGCCGCGACTTTGGTTTCCGGTTTTCAGTTTTTTCTAGCCGCTAGAAAATCATGAGTTCCGCAGCAAAAGTTTTACAAGCACTTCGAACCGAAGGTAAGTATTTGGTTGTCGCTGAATCTCTAACTGGTGGGTTGCTTACTGCAGAATTTACATCCATTGCGGGAGCATCCGATGTTTTACTTGCGGGGATAGTTGCTTATGATACAAAACTCAAACACGAACTTCTTGGGGTTTCTAATCAGCTGCTAGAAAACCAAGGTCCAGTGGACCCAGAGGTAGCCGCCCAAATGGCAGAGGGTCTTAGAACCAAAATTTCTAGCAAGTCAGGCATAGCTGTCGATCAAATCGTGGCAATCTCGACAACCGGAGTTGCTGGCCCTGCCACGCAAGGCGACAAGCCCGTTGGAGAGCTCTACATAGCCATTTCCAATTCGGGCTCGACTAAGGTTTTTGCCCACCAGCTAGCTGGAGAGCGAGCCGAAATTCAGAAATCTGCGGTTTTGCTGGGAGTGGGGCACCTCTGGGAAGAAATTACGGGATAATCTAGTTATTCATGTCAGAGCCAACCGATAGATTTAGAGCACAGAGCAAAGGAGGGTCGCGTGGCACTAGTTAGAACTGAAATTGGAGATGTCCTGCGGGACTTCAGGTTGCAAAAGGGCCAGACCCTGCGTCAGGTAGCCGCTCGCGCCAGTGTGGCCTTGGGTTACCTGAGTGAGCTGGAAAGAGGCCAAAAAGAGGCCTCATCAGAGATTTTGGCTTCGGTTGCCGAGGCTCTAGAGGTGCCGCTTTCCGTCGTATTGCGCGAAGTTTCCGACCGTATTGCCCTAGTCGAGGGGGTTTTGCCAGAGGAGTTCATGGCAACCAGCCTTGCTTCAAAGGAAGTGTCCGATTTGATCGTCCCAATTGGCTTCGTTCAGGACTTCAATGAGCAGCTCGAAAAGGACCTGCTCGGCGGTCGCATTTAGACTGCTGGATCTAATCCATTGCGCCTTAGCCAGTTCCAAGAGCTAATGACCGACGAGTTCGGCCAATCCCAGGCTCAAGTATTGATTCGTGACCTCGCCCTATTTGAGCTTGGCGACAAGACTGCAGCATCCCTGCTGGCTTCGGGAGAGGACCCAAGGCAGATCTGGCTGGCTATTTGTAGGGTGCAACAGGTCCCCAAGGAGCGCTGGACCGGTCTGGACAAAAAAGCTAAAAAACAACACGCCGAGTAAAAAATACTCGAAATTTTGTTCGAATCCTGCTAGGGTGTTTCCAAGACAGATTTAGGGTCCAAGTTATTCACAAATTGGTGCTTCGACCCTTCATCAGTCGGTAGTCAAAAGTAATGTCAGAACCACACCCAATTGAAAGAGGAACCCCAGATGCCATCAGCTTCAGACCGCGAGAAAGCACTCGACACCGCTCTAGCCCAGATCGAACGTCAGTTTGGCAAGGGTTCCGTAATGAGACTCGGCTCTGACGAGCGCGCCCCAGTCGAGGTCATCCCCACTGGATCAATCGCGCTAGACGCAGCACTTGGAACCGGTGGGTTGCCTCGCGGCAGAATTGTTGAAGTTTATGGACCAGAATCTTCTGGTAAAACTACCGTTGCCCTACACGCTATTGCCAACGCTCAGCGCGCTGGAGGAATTGCTGCATTCATAGACGCCGAGCACGCCTTGGACCCGGAATATGCCAAGGCGCTCGGTGTCGACACTGATGCACTGTTAGTTAGCCAACCAGACACTGGTGAGCAAGCACTTGAGATAGCTGACATGCTAGTTCGCTCCGGTTCGGTAGACATCATCGTAATTGACTCAGTTGCTGCCTTAGTTCCGCGCGCAGAAATCGAAGGAGAAATGGGTGACACCCACGTCGGTTTGCAAGCCAGGTTAATGTCGCAAGCACTTAGAAAGCTAACCGGTGCACTTAGTAACACCAACACCACGATGATCTTTATCAACCAGCTACGTGAGAAAATCGGAGTCTTCTTCGGAAGCCCAGAAACAACTTCTGGTGGTAAAGCCTTGAAGTTCTATGCTTCGGTCCGACTAGATATTCGCAGAATTGAAACTCTAAAAGATGGTACCGAAGCTGTTGGAAACCGCACCAGGGTGAAAGTTGTCAAGAACAAGATGGCGGCACCGTTCAAGCAGGCAGAGTTTGACATTATTTACGGAACGGGAATCTCTCGCGAAGGCAGCCTGCTGGACTTCGGCGTTGAGCACGAGGTAGTAAAGAAGTCCGGTGCTTGGTACACCTATGAAGGTGAGCAGCTGGGTCAGGGTAAGGAAAACTCCAGAAACTACCTGATTGAGAATCCGGATGTCGCCAACGAAATTGAAAAGAAGATTAAGGCCAAGCTCGGCGTAGGTGTTCCACGTGCAGTCGCTGATCTTCCAGCAGAAGAAGCTCCGGAGGCCCCTAAGAAGGCTGCATCGGCAGGCTAGTCATGCTCTCCTCGGTGGACAACTTAGAAGACCGCGCCAGAAGCATCATCCTGAAGCTATTGGAAAAAGGTCCTAAGTCTTCCGCGCAGCTGCTAGAGGTTTTACTAAAAAGTGAAATCCCTATCGAAATAGCCAAACCCTTAATTGAGCGCTTTACTGAAGTAGAGCTCATCAATGACCAGGTCTACGCGCAGGATTTGGCAGAGGCCAGCCGCAGAACCAAGGGGCTTGCTCGCTCAATGGTCAAAAGAAAGCTTGAAACCAAGGGACTTGATAGGGAGTTAATTAATCAAGTTGCTTCGGAAATAAGCGATGAGGATGAGCTAGCGGTTGCCACTGAGCTTGCCATCAAGCGCCTTGGCCAACTTAGTCATCTTGAGCCTGAAGTGCGGAAGCGAAGATTGGTTGGTTTCCTGCAAAGGCGCGGGTTTGGCTCAAGTGCTGTGTTTTCTGCCATTAGGGAAGCGGAGTCCCACGCGGTAAAATCGTAAACCTGATGCTTACAAAGACCCGAAGCTACGAGGTTCGAACCTACGGCTGCCAGATGAACGCTCATGACTCTGAGCGAATCTCTGGTCTTCTTGAAGACGCTGGCTACCTACCAGATGAAACAGGTGATGCCGATGTGGTTGTTTTCAATACCTGCGCTGTTCGAGAAAACGCTGACAACAAGCTCTACGGAAACCTGGGAACTCTTCTTGCGAAAAAAGAACAGGACCCGAACTTCCAAATTGCCGTTGGTGGCTGCCTAGCTCAGAAAGATCGCGACCTGATTATCAAGAAAGCCCCGTGGGTTGATGTTGTGTTTGGGACTCACAACATGGGCTCACTTCCAGTACTTCTCGAAAGAGCTAGGCACAATCGCGAAGCTCAGGTTGAAATTATCGAGGCACTAGAGACTTTCCCATCCGACCTGCCCACCAAACGCGACTCTTCGTATTCGGGAATGGTCTCTATTTCTGTTGGCTGCAACAACAGCTGTACTTTTTGCATTGTGCCTTCACTTCGAGGCAAGGAAAAGGATCGCCGACCAGGAGAAATCCTCAGTGAGATCAAAGCCATGGTCGATGAGGGAGTCATCGAGATTATGTTGCTTGGTCAAAACGTAAACACCTATGGTGTTGAGTTTGGTGACCGAGGAGCCTTTTCAAAGTTGCTTCGAGCTTGCGGTGAAATTGATGGCTTAGAGAGAGTTCGCTTCATCTCACCACACCCGGCGGCATTTACTGACGATGTGATTGATGCAATGGCGGAAACTACCAATGTGATGCCTCACCTACACATGCCATTGCAGTCAGGCTCCAATTCCATCCTCAAGGCGATGAAACGCAGCTATCGCACTGACAAGTATTTGGGCATTTTGGACCGGGTGAGAACTGCGATGCCAGAGGCGTCCATCACTACAGACATCATTGTTGGTTTTCCTGGCGAAAGCGAGCAGGACTTTCAAGACACTATGGATATCGCCACCCAGTCTCGTTTCACTATGGCCTATACCTATCAGTACTCCAAGCGCCCGGGAACACCAGCTGCAGAGATGGAGAATCAGGTTCCAAAAGATGTTGCCCAAGAACGCTACGAGCGACTGATAGAGCACGTGAACGCGATTGCCTGGCAGGAAAACAAGAAGCAGATCGGCAAAACCGTCGAAGTGCTGGTTGGAAACCACGAGGGTCGCAAAGACTCCCAAACCAACAGACTCAGTGGACGAGCTAGAGATAGCAGACTGGTTCACTTTGAATTGCCAGCCGGGGAAGCGGAGCCAAGACCGGGGGATTTGGTTACCGTGACAGTCACCGATGCAAAACCTTATTTCTTGCTTGCGGATCAACCGACAGCTGGTTACAGCATTGTTCCAACTAGAGCCGGTGATGCCTACTACGCTCTTGAGGCTGCGTCCTGCGCTGTTGATTCGAGTGCTGCAAAGGGTGTCAGCATTGGACTTCCTAGCCTGAAAAGAAAGTAATGCCGGCAAGACTCGTTGCCGTTGTTGGCCCAACCGGCACCGGTAAAAGTGAATTAGCAATCCGAATTGCTGAGGCTATGAGCCAAGAGGGTTTAGCAGCCGAGATAGTCAACGCCGACGCTATGCAGCTTTATCGAGGCATGGATATTGGAACAGCCAAGTTGCCCGTTTCTGAGCGACGCGGCATCAAGCATCACCTAATCGATGTATTGGATGTGACACAGGAGTCAACGGCGGCGGAGTATCAGAAGCTGGCACGAGCTAAAATTCTGGAGATTCAATCACGCGGAGTGTTACCAATTTTGGTTGGTGGGTCGATGCTTTATGTTGCTGCGGTATTGAATAACTTTGAGTTCCCTGTTCGCGATAAGGATCTACGTGCTCAGCTCGAACAAGAACTATTAGAAATAGGTCCTCACGCTATGCACAAAAAGCTAGCGGATCTAGATGAAGGTGCAGCAAGCCGTATTGACCGTGAAAATGGCAGACGTATCGTTAGGGCTCTAGAGATTGTTACTCTGACCGGCGAACCATTTGCAGCAGCGCTGCCAGACGAGATTGATTCTTGGCAAGAGGTGTTGGAAATTGGGTTGCGGATGGATCGAGAGGTACTGGTGGCCCGATTGGAAGAGCGAGTGCGGGGTATGTGGAGCAGGGGAATGGTTCAGGAGACCCGATCTTTGATTTCCAAGGGACTGCGTGACTCTGTCACTGCAGGTTATGCAATTGGCTACGCACAAGCTCTAGCGCAATTAGATGACGAGCTCACTGAAGATCAGGCGATTGAGTCAACCACTAAGCTGACACAAAAATACGCCAGGCGCCAAATGTCTTGGTTCAAACGAGACACCCGAATCAACTGGCTGGACGCTCTAGACCCAGAAGTTACGAACTTGGCTAATGCTCTGGTTCGGAAGCACGATCTCTTTGCTTCTCGCCCATAGGCTTGGATCATGACAGTTGTTTCATTCACCAAGGGCCACGGCACCGGGAATGATTTCGTGCTGGTACTGGACTCCGAAGGAGAGCTGGCTCTCAGTTCGAAACAAATCGCCAAAATCTGTGACCGACGCTTTGGTGTTGGCGCCGACGGGTTCATTCGGGTCGTAAAGTCCTCAAAGCTTCCTGAAGGCAGAGAGATTCTTGAAGTTGAGCCCACAGCTATTTGGTTCATGGACTACTACAACGCCGACGGCAGTGCTGCTGAGATGTGCGGAAACGGTGTGAGGGTTTTTGCGAGATACTTGCTTGATCGCGGGCTCGCCAAGATTGAGGGCGGTTCAACTCTTGCTGTTGGCACCCGTGCGGGAGTAAAGGACCTCACTCAAGGCTCTAATGGTTTTGCAGTTGATCTGGGGAGATGGAAACTCACCACTGAGTACACCGTGGAAGCTAGCGGAATTGAAGTGGCAAGGCCCGGTCAAGGAATTGAGATCGGCAATCCGCATGTTGTTGTTGCCCTTTCAAGCGATGCAGAACTCAAGCAGTTAAAGCTTTTTGAAGCTCCGGTTGTCGAGCCAACTCCAGCAAACGGCGCAAACGTGGAGTTTGTTGTCCCAAGTGAACCCATGATAAAAGATGGCGTTGGCTATTTCTCTTTTAGAGTCCACGAGCGCGGCGTTGGCGAGACGTTATCTTGTGGCACAGGTATCGCCGCTGCCGCTCTAGCCACAAGATACTGGGCAGGAGCCTCAGCTCCCAACCAGTGGCAGGTACAAGCCTTGGGTGGCGTTGTAGCCGTAAGAATGTTTGCAACCGAAGATGGCGAACACGTATCAATTAGCGGTCCTGCAGAACTCACCTTTGACGGCGAGATTGATCTAGCTAGCTTTTAGGTTGAGCGCAGCACCTTGATGATGCGGTAAGTCTTCACAGATGTGAGTCTGGATACCTCATAGTCATCAAAAAGTGTCTCCGAAAGCCATTTCTGAAGTGAATCCGAACCAAGATTTTTTTGAACCACGAGATACGCAGAGGCGTTCTTCTCCAAACGAGGAAGCCAAGCAAGAAGCAATTCGTGAAGCTCTTTCTTACCGATTCGAATCGGTGGGTTAGACCAAATACCTGAAAACTTTATGTCTTCTGGAACCGATTCCGGTGTAGCGGTTTTGATGTTGCTAAGCCCAACAGTTTTAGCGTTTTCGGCTGTTAGCTCGAGAGACCGGTTGTTTACATCAACTGCCCAAATTGTGGCCTTTGGGCTGTGCTTGGCAAGGTTTAGGGCTATGGGTCCCCAGCCACAGCCCAGGTCAAGAATGTTCCCGTCCCTTGGCGCTAGCTCTAGGTGATCGATAAGGACTGAGGTTCCGACATCAAGGCGTAGGGGAGAGAAGGTTCCAGAGGCTGTGCTTACTTTGAAAACCTCACCAGCAACATTGAGCTCAATTTGCTTTGCCTGATAGTTGCTTTTAGGTTCCTGGGAAAAGTAGTGATCCGAGGACATGGCTTCAATTTAGCCCAATTCTGATTACTAGTGTTAGTTGGATGGAATCAGAATCGGAGAGATCAGTGTCGATGATTGACCGCATTCTTGGTCGAGACAAGAAACCTATCCCAGTAACCTTCGACACCGCAGGTTTTGACGGAGATCAGCTAGATCTAGAAGAACGTTCAGCACTTCGTCGAGTTAGTGGTTTGTCTACTGAACTTCAGGACATAAGCGATGTTGAGTATCGCCAGCTAAGACTAGAAAAAGTAGTTCTAATTGGCGTTTGGGGAAGAGGGACTGTTTTGGAAGCAGAGAATTCACTACGTGAGCTTGCTGCTCTGGCTGAAACAGCAGGCGCACTGGTTCTTGACGGGCTACTTCAAAGAAGAGCATTTCCCGACCCAGCAAGTTTTCTTGGCAAAGGCAAAGCACAAGAGCTAAAGGCAATTGTTGCTGCTTGCGAGGCAGATACCGTGATTGCCGATACCGAATTGGCACCAAGTCAGAGAAGAAACCTTGAAGACATTATCAAAGTCAAGGTGGTCGACCGCACCGCAATAATCTTGGACATTTTTGCTCAGCACGCTAAGTCTCGAGAAGGTAAGGCACAAGTTGAATTGGCTCAACTTGAGTATTTACTTCCTAGGCTTCGCGGTTGGGGTGAGTCGATGTCGAGGCAAGCCGGTGGTCAAGTTGGTGGTGGCGTCGGAATCGGATCACGAGGTCCAGGAGAAACCAAGATTGAACTTGATCGGCGAAGAATTAATACCCGCATGGCCAAGCTTAGAAAACAGATTAAGGAGATGGCTCCAGCTAGAGCAACCATGCGCTCTTCTAGATCTAAAAACCAAATTCCTGCCGTGTCGATAGCTGGCTACACCAACGCAGGCAAATCCTCGCTTCTGAACCGAATCACTAGAGCCGGAGTTCTAGTAGAAAACGCACTATTTGCGACCCTTGATCCAACTGTAAGAAAGACCCAAACTGCGGATGGACGCGAATACACCCTCGCAGACACGGTTGGATTCGTGAAGGACTTACCCCATCAGTTGGTTGAAGCATTCAGATCTACTATCGAGGAGATTTCACACAGTGACCTGGTAGTTCACGTGGTCGATGCTTCTCACCCCGATCCTGCCGGCCAGATTCACACTGTTCGAAACGTCTTGTCCGAAGTTGATGCCCAGAACGTTAGAGAGTTGGTTGTTTTCAACAAGTGTGACTTGGTTGATCTGGATCGGCAGATCGCTCTTAGAGGCATGGAGCCAGGTGCAGTTCTAGTGTCGGCTGCCACCGGAGAGGGCATCCAAGAGCTACTGGAACAAATCGAAACACTCCTGCCTAGGCCAGAGATTCTGGTTCGGGCACTAATCCCTTATTCAAGGGGTGATCTGGTATCACGGATTCACTCAGAGGCGAGAATTGTTAGTGTCATTCATCAAGACGATGGAACTTTGATTGAAGCTCACGTGAAGCCGCAACTAGCTAGCGAACTAGATCCCTTTTTGTTATATGCTTCTTAGAACGGCAACTACTTTTCCAAGAATCACTGCTCGATCTCCCAAGATAGGTTCAAAGCTGGAGTTTCTTGGCAGTAACCAAGTGTGACCGTCGCGTTGCTTAAAGGTTTTCACTGTAGCTTCGTCTTCTAGTAGAGCTGCGACAATGTCACCGTTTTCTGCCGTCTGCTGTTGACGAACTACCACCCAGTCTCCGTCGCAAATAGCAGCGTCAATCATGGACTCACCAACGACCTTGAGCAGAAAAAGGTCACCTTTTCCAACTAGTTGCCTTGGCAAAGGGAAGATTTCTTCGATGTTTTGCTCTGCTGTTATCGGACCACCCGCGGCAATTCTTCCAACCATAGGAACCATGGCCGCATCTCCGATTGGAGTGATGTTGTCAGGCTCCGAACCGGCCTCACCTTCATATCCTGGAACCTCAATAAGAACGTCGATAGTTCTTGGTCGCTTCGGGTCACGGCTGATGTATCCAGCAAGCTCTAGTTGGTTTAGCTGATGGGTAACTGACGAGGGAGAGGACAATCCAACTTCGTCCCCAATCTCTCGCATGCTAGGGACGTAGCCACGATCAGTCTTGGAGCGCTGGATTGCCTGGAGGATTCGCTCCTGCATGGCACTCAGTGTGGTGGCGCGGCGGCTGGGCTTACTGACGTCCATATTGACCCTTTCGAAGGTGCCCATTTGGGCTTTATCGAAACTGTATTCTAAATATTGCCTAAAATCAAACATATTTTCGAATTTTGGGCAATATTCTTGACAAAATGTCGGTGGTTCCCTGTAATCTTGTTCAAAGTAGAACACTTGTTCGAAAACCTGAGGAAAGGGAGCCAAATGAGCACAGCAGCAGCCCAGATTCACCCAATGAGCCCAAAGCGCAGGGCCCGGTTAGCCAGGACATTATTTGTCCTTAGCGCCTTAGCCATCTTCATTGCGGGCCTTATCTTCACCCAAAGTGCAGTTGCGGTCGATCAAGGCTCAGCCACGGAGACCGCTTTTAACTACGTTTCGGTAATGCCAGGAGAAAGTCTTTGGCAGTTGGCTGAAACCTACGCCAATGGCAAAAGCCAGCAGGATTGGGTGGCTGAAGTGATATTGCTAAACAACCTGCAAAGTGCCGATCTGGTTGCAGGCGAGAAGCTCGCACTTCCTTAGAGGTTTTGCCTAACGCTACTGTTAAACAGTGGATAGCCAAGACGACTTGAAGCGCCACGTCAGTGGCGACCCTGGTACATTCAAACTTTCCTCATTCGAGCTGCTTCCGGCAATAGACATTTCCAATGGACTGTCGGTGCGTTTATCAACTGGAGACAAAAGCTCGCAAGAATCATTTGGCTCACCGCTAGAAATCGCGACCAGCTGGCTTAATGCTGGAACCTCCTGGATACATCTTGTAGACCTGGATGCTGCTTACGCAAGCGGCGAAAACAGAAAACTAATTTCTGAAGTGGTTTCTTCAATCTCAGGAGTAAATGTTCAAGTCTCCGGCGGAATTAGAGATCAAGAATCATTCGCGGCAGCGCTGTCAACTGGTGCAGCAAGAGTTAATCTTGCAACCTCCGCACTCACCGATCTCACCTGGCTTGAGTCTGTAATAGGTAAGCACGGGGATAAGGTTTCCGTTGCTTTAGATGTTTCTGGTTCAAGAGTTATTGCCCGCGGCACCAAAGAGGACGTTGGGGAGCTAGCGGATATCATCTTGCAGTTGGAGAAATTTGACTGCGCCAGATATGTCGTCACAGACATTAATAGAGATGGCTCACTGACCGGACCCAACATTGAATTGCTCGAATCAGTACTGGAGCGCACCAGTAAGCCAGTGATTGCTAGCGGTGGAATTTCAGAATTGACTGATCTGGAGGCCCTCGTGGCACTAAAACCCAAGGGGTTAGCAGGAGCAATTCTAGGAAAGGCGCTTTATGTTGGGCGCTTTAGCTTAGAGCAGGCACTTAGGGTTTCTAGATCGTGACCTATGAAATCAACCCAGACCGGTTTAGAGACTCGGCTGGGGTTCCGTGGGCGGGCAGGGAGCTTGAGGAGAATCGCTTTGCGGATGACGATGGGTCTGCACCCAAAGAGTTTCTAAATGCCATCTTGGGTTTTCGAAAAGGCGAACTCGGTCAAGCCCAGGTGGTTGACGTAATTAGAACTTCCAGGTTGCTAATTCCGTTGGTTGCACATTTAGGTGAATCAGAGATTGGCCCCAATGGCCTCAAGGTCGACAAGAGCGCTGAGCTTTCAATAGTTACCGTGAAATCACCGGATGACCAAGATGCCTTGGTGGTTTTTTCATCAGTGGAGGCTATGCAACGATGGAACAAAGACGCAAGGCCAGTGCCAACAGATGCAATCAGAGTCTGCCTGGCGGCAGCTTCTCAGCTAAGCACCAGAGTGGTGATTGACCCTGGAAGTGAAACCGAATTCGTTATTCGCCGGCCAGCAATTGCCCGAATCGCGCAGTCTCTAGAGTGGCAACCAGCCGAGCTTAACCTGAAGGTTAAACAAGTAGTGAGAGAGTCAATTGCCAGCGAGTCGCAGGTGATTGAATTTGAGCTTAGGTCCGCAGACCCCACAGCCACGCTAGCCGGCGCGGAACTAGAGGTAGTGCTGCGCCTCCGGGATGGCTCCAGCCCAGATGAGGTTCGAGAATTGCTGGACAGAGTCAGCAGCTACTGGGCCGCTAGCGAAGAATTTACTGCGGTTGATTCGGTTTCAATAAAACTACTGTCTAGTTAACTGGCCCAGTGAATTTTTCGCCAGGGCCTTGGCCTGGCGAATCTTTTATTACAGAGGCTTCTCTAAAGGCCAGTTGAACTTGGCGCAGTGCATCTCTTAGGGGCCTCGCGTGATGATCCCCAAGGTCTGGGGCTGCTGCCGTTATCAACCCTGCAACTGCAGTTATTAGCTTTCTAGCTTCATCCAAGTCACCTTTTCGCCCATCGGCTGCCAGGCCACACTGCACCGCGGCAACGCTTAGAAGGTCCACCGCGTAGCGGCCAATAACCTCTACTGCTGGCAGGTCCGAAATCTCGGTTATTTGCTGGTCGATTTCGTCGTAGTCGGACAACTATTCTCCTTTAGTGCTTGTTCTGCTAGGCTATCCCATGGCTCCGAGGTCTAGTATCTCGGTCAGAAGTGGATTAGTTTCCCACCCGCGTCTTCCGCAAAATAGGTTGC
>ERZ1022756.181-NODE-181-length-21390-cov-27.774361_pt1 | contig 21390 bp, 16 predicted proteins | sample MGYA00520902_ERZ1022756 | MGnify/ENA primary metagenome ERZ1022756 (study PRJEB33162, sample SAMN09537601) | freshwater metagenome | isolation source: freshwater | place: Canada:Alberta | collected 2017-07 | study: EMG produced TPA metagenomics assembly of the...
TCGCCCTCGCCCGCCCACTTGGCGATCAGCGCCTCGCGGCTCCAGACCTCGCGGCGCAGCGGTTTGTCGGCGCGGATGATGCGGCGCATTTCCTCCTCGATCGCGGGGAGATCGTCCATGCTGAACGGCTCGCGGCTGTCGGGGGCCTTCACGTCGTAATAGAAGCCATCATCGGTCGAGGGGCCGAAGGTGATTTGCGTGCCGGGGAACAACGCCTGCACCGCTTCGGCGAGCACGTGGGCGTAATCGTGCCGGGCGAGTTCCAGCGCATCGGCCTCGTCACGGCTCGTGACCAGCGCCAGCTCGGCATCGCCATCGAAGGGCCGGGTGAGATCGCGCAGTTCCCCATCGACGCGCGCGGCAATCGCCGCTTTGGCAAGGCCTGGGCCGATTGCGGCGGCGATGTCCGCCGGGGTCGATCCGGCAGGCACTTCGCGCACCGATCCATCGGGAAGGCTGATCTTGAGCAGTTCGGTCATCGTCGCGGTTTCCGTCTCGTGTGGAGCGCGCCCTGCCACAAGCAGCGGCGCACCGGAAGAGCGGTGTTGATCGATCAACGGTCAGGGGAGAACACCGCGCCGCCCCGAACCGGGCGGCGGGCGCTGGCGTTTAACCCGCGCGCCCCCGCCCCCGGATAGTAGTCCGGGTGATGGTTGTGCGGGTGGTGGCAAGTAAAATGGCCATGCGCGCTGATATAGGGGTCAAGGAGCCGCGAGTCACGCGCAAGGTGACGCATTGCCTCTTCGCACTTAAATTTCTGAGGCATTTTGACGCTTCGAGCTGTGCGCTGCGGCCTAGCGCCTATCTGTACTGCCAAGCCTCACAATGGTTGCCTTGGCCGCCCCGACCAAGGCATGACAGCGGCATGACCGCGATCATGCACCACACGCTATATGACGGGCGCCGCGTCGCCTTCCGCTACACCCACGGAACAGGCGCCCAAGCCTCGCCCTGCCTTGTGTTCCTGCCGGGCTATATGTCCGACATGAGCGGCGGGAAGGCCACCGCCCTGTTCGCCGAAGCCGAGGCGCAGGGCCGCGCTTGCCTGCTGTTGGACTATTCGGGCTGCGGGCAGAGTGACGGCGATTTTGCTGACGGGATGCTGTCGCGTTGGCGCGACGAGGTGCTGGCCTTGGTGGCGAGCTATGTGTCCGGGCCGGTGCTGCTGGTGGGTTCTTCGATGGGCGGATGGCTGATGCTGCTGGTGGCCGAGCATCTGAAGCACCGCCTCGCCGGGCTGATCGGCATTGCCCCTGCGCCCGATTTCACGCGCTGGGGCTATTCGGCAGAACAACGCGCGGCGTTGACGGCGGGGGAGACGATCCTCGAACCCAATCCCTACGGCCCTGAACCGACGCCTACCCATGCAGGCTTCTTTGCCGATGCCGAATGTCATCTCCGGCTGGACAGCGCGATCGACATCGTCTGCCCGGTGCGGCTGCTGCACGGCAAGGCGGATGCGGACGTGCCGTGGGAGATCAGCCTTCGCCTGAAGGCGATGCTCCGGTCGGGCGACGTTCAGGTGACGCTGATAGAAGACGGTGATCATCGCCTGTCGCGGGATAGCGACATTGCCGCCCTCAAGGCCATTGTGGCCGAATTTTACGGATAGACCTGTTGTCCCTGATCCTCGCCCTGCTGCTCCAGGTTGGCCCCAATCCGATGAGCGGCGGCCTGCCCAATGACGATCTGGTGCGCGACCGGCCCCCGCGGAGCAATGTGTCTGCTCCTCTGCCCGGCCCCGATGCGGCGGGTGAGATGAACGCGACCAGTGCGTGGCTTGCAGGGTGTCTCAACCAGCTTGATCAAGACCCGGCGCGCGCCCACGCCATGGCGCAAATCCGTCGCAGCGAAACCAGCGGCACGGACCGCGTGCTCGCCAATCACTGCCTCGGCACGGCATCGGCGGAGCTGGGGCTGTGGGATGATGCCCGCGCGGCCTTTGTCGCGGCCCGCGCCGAAACGCCCGACGATCAGGCTCGCACCCGCGCGCGGTTTGCTGCGCTGGCGGGCAATGCTGCGCTGGCGGGCGGGGATGTGCAGGGCGCGCTCGATCTGCTGACGCTGGCGGAAACGGACGCGCGCACCGCCAAATCCGCTCCGCTCGAAGCGATTGCCGCCACCGACCGCGCCCGGGCGCTGGTGACGCTGGGGCGGGGTGAGGAGGCGCTGGCCGCGCTGCAATCTGCCACGATGCTGGCGCCGGACCGCAGCGAGGGGTGGTTATTGAAGGCAACGTTGCTGCGCCGGCTTGACCGGCTGGGTGAGGCGCAAACTGCCATCGAACAGGCCGCGGCCTTGGCCGCGGCCAATCCGGAGATCGGCCTTGAAGCCGGCGTGATCGCGGTGCTGGGCGCGCGCGACACGGCGGCGCGGGCGAGCTGGCAATCAGTCATTACACTCGCGCCCGAAAGCCCCGCCGCCGCCACCGCCAAGGAGTACCTTGCGCAACTTGGGGATGCAGGCGAGACTGTCCCGCCACCAACTCTGACCCCGCCACAGGAGCAATCGCAGCCATGACCCGTTTCTCCCTGCTTGATCTTGTGCCGGTGCGTGAAGGCGGCAGCCTGACAGAAGCCTTTGCCGCTACCACCGATCTTGCCCGTGCGGCGGAAGCTTTCGGGTGCGACCGGTTCTGGGTGGCTGAACACCACGCGATGGATGGGATCGCGGGAGGGGCGACATCGGTCGTGCTCGCCCATATCGGCAATGCGACCAGCCGCATTCGCATCGGATCAGGCGGGATCATGCTGCCCAACCACACCCCCTTCCAGATCGCCGAACAATTCGGCACGCTGGACGCGCTGTTCCCCGGACGCGTCGATCTGGGGCTGGGCCGCGCGCCTGGGGCCGGGCCTGAATTGCAACGGGCGCTGCGGAAGAACCTGCATCAGGCCGCTGAATATTTCCCGCAGGATGTCATGGAACTGCGCGCGCTGCTGACGGGGGATCATGATCTGCCGATCACAGCCACTCCCGGCTTGGGCGCAAAGGTGGAATTGTGGATGCTGGGGTCGAGCCTGTTCGGCGCGAGCCTCGCCGCCAAGCTGGGCCTGCCCTATGCCTTCGCCGCCCATTTCGCGCCCGACCATCTGGACGCGGCGCTGGCCTTGTACCGGCGCGATTTCCAGCCATCCGAAGCGCTTGATCGCCCGCATGTGATGGTGGCGATGAATGTCTTTACCGCCGATACCGAGGGGGAGGCCCGCCTGCTCGCTTCAAGCCAGCAGCAAAGCTTCGTGCGGCTGCGCACCGGCCAACCGGGCAAGCTGCCGCCGCCGATCGCGAATTATACCGATACGCTTCCCGCACCCGCTCAGGCGATGCTAGCCCATATCGGGCAGGCCGCCGCCGTCGGCACGCCCGCTCAAGTGCGCCATGGCATTCAGGCTTTTGCGGCGCGCACCGGCGCAGACGAGATCATGCTGTCCGGCGCGACCTATGACCCGCAGGCGCGGATTCGCAGTCTTGAAATGACGCTGGACGCGTGCTGCCAAATGGTTGCGGCCTAGGTCAGCATTGATCACTCTTGCATAGGGTAGGGGTAAAGGCGTATCGCGAGCGGACACGATAAAAACAATCCGGCATAATAATATTACAGCCAAACGCAGCCGGATCCGCAGGATGAGCAGGAGCCGAACATGGGGTCGAAGACCGTTGCCGCCACGCCTTCAGGTGCGTTGATCAAAGCCCTTCGTCTCCAGCTTGAAGCATCGCTGCTGCCCGGCGATGCTCCCGTCGATCAGACCGCAATGGAAGAAGCTGCCACCTGGCTGCTGGCTGCTGCGGCCGTCCGGGCCCCGGGACAATCGCTGGTGCAGATCGAATCCGCGACGGGTGAGCGGCGGCATCTCAGGATCGCGGTCATCAATGATGACAAGCCGTTTCTGGTCGATTCGGTCGCGGCGACGATTGCGGCCTTGGGCGTCGGCATTGATCGCCTGCTGCACCCGGTCATGCCGGTTGCGCGTGATGCGGGCGGCGCGATTACCGGGATCGGCGAAATGGCGGCCAAGGAAACGACGGCTCGCGAATCGCTGATCTATATCGAAACCCCGCGTGTCGATGCCCGCCAGCGGCGCGAGCTGTTGGGGGCGCTGCAAACTACGCTGGGCGATGTCCATGCTGCGGTGAGCGATTGGCCAGCCATGCAGGCAGCGATGGCCATCGATGCCACACGGGCCGGAGCGGTGTCACCCGAAGCGGGGGCGCTGCTCGGCTGGTTGGGGGGCGGTATGCTGACCCAGCTTGGTCATATGACGCGCCGCCGCGATCGCAGCAACGAAGCACGGCTCGGCATCTGCCGCGCTTCGGCGGATGAGCTGCTGGCCGAAGCATCCTACAATCGCGCGTTCAAATGGTTCGACCGGCACGAAGCGGCGGGCACGCCCCAGCCGCTGCTGGCCATCAAATCCAACGTCCACGCCCGCGTCCACCGCGCCAGCCCGCTCGACCTGTTCATTGTCCCGGTGCGCGAAGGAGGCCGCATCGATGCGCTGTCGATCCACGCCGGGCTATGGACCAGCGCCGCTTTGAACGAGCGTCCGCTGGAAGTGCCGGTGCTGCGCGCCATGGTGCAGGACATGACCGCGCAGCTTGGCTTCGATCCGGCGGGGCACAATGGCAAGGCGCTGGTGCACGCCTTCAGCTCTCTGCCAAATGACCTGCTGACGGCCTTCGACCCGGCCCGCGTGACCGATCTGGTGACGGCCAAGATGGCGCTCATCGACCGTCCGCGCCCGCGCCTCATCATGGTGCGATCCACGCTGGAGCGGCACGTTTTCGCCTTCGTCTGGCTGCCGCGCGATCAGCTTTCCACCGATGTGCGCCTGCAAATCCAGGCGATGTTGCTGGGCACGCCCGGTGCGGCGCTGCTGGACTGGAGCCTTGAAGTTGAAAGCAGTTCGCTGGCGCTGCTGCGCTTCCTGATCGATGTGCGCGCCTGCGACGATGTGCCCGATGATGCCGCGATCGAAGCGCAGCTGGTCGAACTGCTGCGCGGCTGGAACGAGGCGGTCGCCACGCATTTGGCCGCCACCGAGGAAGAAGGCCGCGCCGCCGCGCTGGCCGCCCGCTATGCTCCCGCTTTTCCGACCGGCTACCGGCTGACCTATGGCGCGCACGAAGCCGCGCTCGACATTGCCAAGCTGCGCACACTGGCGGTGGCCGAAGGCGATGCGAACCGTGATACCCGCGCGGTGCGCCTCTACCGCCTGAACGCCGACGGCGTGGATACGCTGCGCCTGAAGGTCTATATCACCAAGGGTGCGCTCGCCCTGTCAGACGCCGTGCCAGCGCTGGAGAATTTCGGGTTCCGCGTGCTGGCCGAAGTGCCGACCTACCTGACGGACGCGGCGCTCGGCTCGATCCATGATTTTATCCTGACCCTGCCCGCCGGGCGCGACGCGGGCGCGCTGCTGGACCGTTCCAGCCTGATCGAAGACGCGATTGCCGACGTGCTGAATGGCGCGGCGGAGGATGATCCCTTCAACCGCCTGATACCCGCCGCCGGCTTGCTGCCGCGCGAAGCGAACTGGATGCGCGCGATCTATCGCTATCTGCGCCAGACCGGGGTCAGCTATACGATCTACACCGTGGTCGATGCGCTGGTCGCCGCGCCCCAGGTGACCGCGGCGATGATCGCGCTGTTCGAAGCGTGCCATGATCCGGCCTTTGCGGGCAACCGCGATGACGCCGCCACCGCTGCCGGGGCTGATTTCACGCGCGGTCTGGCGAAAGTCACCGCGATCAATGACGACCGCCTGCTGCGGCTGTACCGCGCGGTGCTGGGGGCGGTGCTGCGCACCAATGCCTTTGCCCCCGCTGCAGCCGAGGCGCTGGCCTTCAAGATCGATTCGTCGCTGGTGCCGAACTTGCCCAAGCCGGTGCCATGGCGCGAAATCTTCGTCTATTCGCGGCGGGTTGAAGGTATCCACCTGCGTTCCGGTGCGGTGGCGCGCGGCGGTCTGCGCTGGTCCGACCGGCGCGACGATTTCCGCACCGAAGTGCTCGGATTGATGAAGGCGCAGCGCGTGAAGAACGCGGTGATCGTGCCAACGGGGGCCAAGGGCGGGTTTTATCCCAAGCAGCTCCCCTCGCCCGCCATCGACCGTGAAGGCTGGGCGGCGGAGGGCAGGGCCGCCTACGAAATCTTCATCCGCACGCTGCTGTCGATCACCGATAACATCGCAGACGGCCGGGTGGTCCATCCCGCAGCGGTGCAGGTGCTGGACGGCGAAGACCCCTATTTCGTGGTCGCCGCGGACAAGGGTACGGCAACCTTCTCGGACATCGCCAACGGCATCGCGCAGGGCCGCGATTTCTGGCTGGACGATGCCTTCGCCAGCGGCGGCTCCAACGGATACGACCACAAGGCAATGGGCATCACCGCGCGCGGCGCATGGGTGAGCGTGCAGCGCCACTTCCGCGAAATGGGGATCGACGTTCAGACCCAGCCCGTTACCGTTGCCGGCTGCGGCGACATGTCGGGTGATGTGTTTGGCAACGGGATGCTGCTGTCCAAGGCGCTGAAACTGGTCGCCGCTTTTGATCATCGGCACATCTTCATCGACCCCAACCCTGATCCGGCGGCCAGCTGGAAAGAACGCGCGCGGTTATTCCAGCTCCCCCGGTCAAGCTGGGACGATTACGACAAGGCGCTGATTTCCGCAGGCGGCGGCGTGTTTCCGCGCAGCGCCAAATCGATCACGCTGCCCGCCGAGGCGCGCGACGTGCTGGGCATCGACGCCAGCGAAATCGAGCCCGAGGCGCTGATCAGCGCAATCTTGCGCGCGCCGGTTGACCTGATGTGGTTCGGCGGGATCGGCACCTATGTGAAAGCGCCGCAGGAAAACCACATCCAGGTGGGCGATCCGGCCAATGACGGGTTGCGCGTCGATGCCACCGACGTGCGCGCCCGCGTGATCGGCGAAGGCGCGAACCTTGGTGTGACGCAGGCTGCGCGTATCGCGTTCTCGCTGAATGGTGGCCGTATCAACACCGACTTCATCGACAATTCGGCGGGCGTCGATTGTTCGGATAACGAAGTAAACATCAAGATCGCGCTGGCCGCCGCCACCGCCAGCGGGAAGCTGTCGAAGGAAAACCGCAACACGCTTCTCGCCGCGATGACCGATGAGGTCGCGGGGCTGGTGCTGGAAGACAACCGCTTGCAGGCGCTTGCCTTGTCCGTCACGGAAAGCGGCGGCGCGGCGGCGACGGGGGCCTATGTGCGCCTTATCGAGCGGCTGGAGGAAGTCGGCGATTTCGACCGCCGTACAGAAGGGCTGGCCGACGGCGAAGTGCTGCTGCGCCGTGCGGCAGACGGACAGGGGCTGACCCGGCCCGAACTCGCCGTGCTGCTGTCCTCGGCCAAGCTGGCGCTTCAGGACGCCATCGAAGACAGCGCGCTGCCCGATGATCCCGTGCTGGAACCGGTTCTGCTGGCCCGTTTCCCCGCGCCGATGCGGAAGGACTTCTCCGACGAAATCCGCGGCCACCGGCTGCGGCGTGAGATGATCGCCACCAGCCTGTCGAACCGCATCGTCAACCGGCTCGGCATGGTGCACCCCTTCGAACTCGCGGAAGAAGAAGGCGTCGGCCTTGCCGAGGTTGCGGCGGCTTTCGTGGTGGCTGAACGCCTGTTCGGGCTGGAGCCGCTGTGGCGGGAACTGGACGAGGCGGCGCTGCCGGAAACGGTGCGGCTGGTGCTGTTTGACCGGCTGGCCGCGGCGGTCGGCAACCTGATGAGTGATGTGCTGCGCACCGCTTCGGGCAAAGTTGCCGCCGGTGCCATGATTGGCGCGCTGGCTGAAGGTGTCACCGCGCTCGTCGCAGGTCGTGAGGAACTGCTCACCGAAGAACCGCGCGCCCGTTCCAAAGCGCTGCGGCAGGACTTCGTCGCGCTGGGCGCGGCAGAACCGCTCGCGGCACGCGTCGCCAATCTGTTCGATTTTGACGGGGCCGTTGGCCTTGCGCAAAGCGCGCTGGAAGCGAAGATCGATGCCAAGCTGCTCACCCACGCCTTTACCGATATCGGCACCCGACTGGGGCTGGACTGGGCGCAAGGGACAGCCGCTCACATGAGCCCGTCCGACGTGTGGGAGCGCCTGCTGGTGTCCGGTCTCGCCCGTGATTTCCAGCAGATGCGCATCGAATTCCTGCGGCGGCTGATGCGGACCAAGGCGGGCATGAACGATCCGCGCGGCGCCGTGGCCGATTGGGCGCAGCGCAATGCCGGAGGCGTCACCCAGTTCCGGGCAATGATCGCCCGCGCGCAGGCCCGCCCGCCGGTGGGCGCGGCGATGCTGGCCCAGATCGCCAGTCAGGCAAGGAATCTGCTGGAGCGATGACCTGTCTGCAACACAAACGCTAGCTTGACCCTCCGGCTGTTTGCGCCGCATCAAGGGCCGCATTCAGCCGGAAGGGCAAAGGCAGATAATGGCTTCGACAACCCAACACGCAGACGTCGTCATCGTCGGCACCGGCCACGGCGGCGCACAGGCGGCGATTGCCTTGCGCCAGCACGGGCACGAAGGTTCGATCCTGATGATCGGCCGCGACAATGCCCCGCCTTACGAACGCCCGCCGCTGTCCAAGGAATACCTTGCCGGGGACAAGGGTTTCGAGCGGATCATGATCCGGCCCGAGAAATTCTGGGCGGAAAAGGACATTGCCCTGCGGCTGGGCGCAGGCGTGACGGCGATCGATCCGGCCAGACACAGCCTGACCCTGAGCGACGGGGGGAACGTCACCTATCGCAAGCTGATCTGGTCTGGCGGGGGCGATCCGCGCCGCTTGCCGGTGCCCGGTGCGGTGCTGCGGCAGGTCTTCTATGTCCGCGACAAATCCGATGCCGATGCGATGATGCAGGCATTGACCGACGGCGCCCGCCGCGCGGTGGTAATCGGCGGCGGCTATATCGGGCTGGAGGCGGCCGCCGTGCTGCGCAAGCTGGGCTGCGAAGTGACGCTGGTCGAAATGCTGCCCCGTCTGCTGGCACGGGTGGCGGGGGAGGAGTTGTCCACCTTCTATGCCGATGAACACCGCAGGCAGGGCGTCGACGTCCGGCTCAACACAGGTGTCCACGCCGTGCTGGGCGAAGATCAGGGCAAGGTCACCGGCGTCAGATTGGACAATGGCGAGGAACTGCCTTGCGACATGGTAGTGGTCGGTATCGGGATCGTCCCCGCAGTCGGCCCGCTGATCGCGGCAGGTGCAGCAGGATCGAACGGAGTGGATGTGGACTTCTGCTGCCGCACCACGCTGGACGATGTTTACGCCATCGGTGACTGCGCGGCCCACGCCAACGCCTTTGCCGATAACGCGGTGATCCGGCTGGAATCGGTGCAGAACGCGCATGACATGGCGGCCACCGTTGCCAAAGCGATCATGGGCGAGAAGGACCCCTATCACGCCCTGCCGTGGTTCTGGTCGAACCAGTATGACCTGAAGCTCCAGACCGCCGGATTAAGCCTTGGCTTCGATCAAACGGTGCTGCGCGGCGATCCGGCGATGCGCAAGTTCACGGTGGTGTATCTCAAGGCGGGCAAGCCGATCGCCTTCGACTGTGTCGGCACGATGAAGGATTATGTGCAGGCGCGAAAGCTGTTGGAAAGCGGCGTCGGCAGGATCGATCCGGCGCTGCTGGCCGATCCTGAGGTGGCGCTGAAAGACCTTATCTGAGCCGCGCCAACGCCCAATGAGCGGCTTCGGCCACCACGGGGTCGGGATCGGCGGTCAACGCCGTCACCTGCCCCGCTAGCGCCCGTTCGCCGCTATTGCCTGCCGCATAAAGGCAATTGCGCACAAACCGATCCCGCCCGATGCGCTTGATCGGGGAGCCGGAAAACAGCGCCCGGAACCCGGCATCGTCCAGCGCCAGCAGCTCTGCCAAGCGCGGGGCGACCAGTTCGGCGCGGGGGAGGAATTCTTTCATCGCCTGCGCTTGGGAAGCGAACTTGTTCCACGGGCACACCGCCAGGCAATCGTCGCAGCCGTAGATGCGATTGCCCAGCGCGGCGCGGAATTCCTCGGCGATCGGGCCTTTGTGTTCGATGGTGAGGTACGAAATGCACCGCCTTGCGTCCAACCGGTATGGCGCGGGGAAGGCGTTGGTGGGGCAGGCGTCCACGCACGCGCGGCACGAACCGCATTGATCGCGGTGCGGCTCTGCCGGGGCGAGGTCCAAAGTCGTGTAGATTGCGCCCAGAAACAGCCAGCTTCCGTGGGTGGGGCTTACCAAATTGGTGTGTTTGCCCTGCCAACCGATCCCCGCCGCTTCGCCCAGCGGCTTTTCCATCACCGGCGCGGTGTCGACGAAGACCTTCACACCCGCCCCCGGCACTTCGGCCACCAGCCAGCGGGCCAGCGCCTTCAGCCGCTTTTTGACGACATCGTGATAGTCCTTGCCCTGCGCATAGACCGAAATGCGAGCGTGATCGGGCGAGCCTTCCAGCGCGAGCGGATCATGCGCCGGGGCGTAGCTCATGCCCAAGGCGATGACGCTGCGGGCTTCGGGCCACAGGCCGTCGGGGGAGCGGCGATGTTCGAGCCGCGCCTCCATCCACTCCATCGATCCGTGATGCCCTTCGCCCAGCCATTGCTCAAGCCGGGCGGCGCGCAGCGGGTTGTCCGCCGCGCCTGTGAACCCGCACACGGCAAAGCCCAGCGCCTGTGCCTGTGCGGCGATCCGCGCGGCAAGGTCAGATGTCACCGGGGCATTAACCATGTTCGGAAGGGCTCCCGTTTAATCCTGTCCGCTAACCGCGTAAGCTATGGATATGGCGGTAAGCAATCACACAGCGTCGGGCAATCGGATGAATGGCTTTAGCGCCGCTCCTGTCGATTCACGGCCTCTGGCAATCGAAGCGCGCGGGCTGGTCAAAAGCTTTGATGGAACGCGTGCGGTGGATGGCGTGGACATCTCCGTGCCCGAAGGCGCGATCTACGGGATTTTGGGGCCGAACGGCGCAGGAAAGACCACGACGCTGCGGATGCTGCTGGGCATTATCGATCCCGATGAAGGCGTACGCCGCGTTTTCGGACATGACCGGCCGCACGATATTGGCCGCTTGATCGGCTATCTCCCCGAAGAACGCGGGCTTTACCCGTCGATGAAATGCATCGAGGCGATTGCCTTCATGGGCGCGCTGCGGGGGCTTTCACTGAAAGAAGGCCGCGCGCGGGCGGTCGAACTGCTCGAACGCCACGGTCTTGGCCATGCGGCTGACCGCCAGATCCGCCAGCTTTCAAAGGGCATGGCGCAGACCGTCCAATTGCTTGGAACATTGGTGCACCAGCCTCGGCTGGTTGTGCTGGATGAACCGTTCTCCGGGCTCGACGCGATCAATCAGGGCAAGCTGGAACTGATGATCCGCGCGCTGGCGGATGACGGGGTGACGGTGATTTTCTCGACCCACGTGATCCACCATGCCGAACGCCTGTGCGAAGGCGTGGCGATTATCGCCGGAGGGAAAGTACCCTATGCCGGTTCTGTCGAGGCCGCGCGTGATCGGATTCCGGCGCAGGTGCGGCTGGAAACGCGGGCCCGCGAAGGTGGGTGGCTTGCCGCCCTGCCTGCCGACACCCGCCGCAATGGTGATTTCTTCCATTTCCCGCTGCCCGAAAGCGGGATCGAACCGCTGCTGAAGCACCTCATCGAAGGGGAGGCGGGTATCCTCTCGCTTTCCATTGAACGCGCTGGGCTGCACGATGCCTTCGTTGCCATCGCGGGGGAGGCCGCTGCGCGCCAGCTTGCCGCCGATAACGAAGGAGCCCGCGCATGAGCGATATGATCCGCCCCCGCCTCAGTGCGCTGGAGGCCGCATGGGTGATCGCCCGGCGTGATTTCGTTGCCGTGCTGTTCAGCCGTGCATTTCTCTTCTTCCTCCTCGGCCCGCTGTTCCCTGTGATCGTCGGCGGGCTGGCCGGCAGCATCGGCGGGGAAGTGCAGCGGGAAGCGGTGAGTTTTGAAGTCGGCCTTGCCATGAGCGGCGATGACAACGCGGCGATGATCGCCGCGAATGACCGGCTGTCCGGCCAGTTGGGTCCGGCGCTACCCGTGCTGCGCGCTGTGCCCGAAGCAGCGGGCGATGCGGCCTTCGATGCGCGCGCGTTTATGGAAGCGCGTCGCGGTAACTATGCCGCAATCATCACCGGATCGCTCAACGCGCCGCGCCTGGTCGGCACCGAAGGTCAGATCGCGCGCTGGCAGGGGCCGGTGGGCCTGATCGCGGGCCATGCGCTGAGCGTCCAGCCGGCCGCCTTCCCGCAAGTCGCCGCCGAGGCCGTCGCCACCAGTGCCGCATCGGAACGCACCAGCCGCATCCAGACCGCGCAGATCGCGCAGATGGTGTTGTTCCTGCTGACGATGTTGCTGGCCGGGATGGTGCTGTCCAATCTGGTCGAGGAAAAAGCGAACAAGATCATCGAAATCCTCGCTGCGGCAATCCCGATGGACGCGGTGTTCATGGGCAAGCTGTTCGCGATGCTCGCCGTGTCGTTCGTTGGCATTGCGGTGTGGGGCTTGGTGGCTTTCGGCCTTTGGGCGGCGGGCGGCGATGCGATCACGCAGGTCACGGGGTTTGATCCTGCGCGCCTGCCTGCGCCCGCCGTGGGCTGGCCGGTGTTCGCCATGCTGGGCGTCATCTACTTCGCGATGGCTTACCTGCTGCTGGGCGCGCTGTTCCTGACCATCGGTTCGATGGCGAGCTCAGTGCGCGAAGTGCAGACCCTGTCCATGCCGGTCACCATGCTGCAACTGATGGTGTTTTTCCTGGCCGCCTATACCATCAAGCAGCCGGGTTCCGCGCTGGAGATGGCTGCGGTTGCCTTCCCGCTGTCATCGCCGTTTGCGATGCTGGCGCGCGCGGCGCTGGAGCCGGAGCTTTGGACGCATGCGCTGGCCTTGGCCTGGCAGGCGCTTGCCGTGCTGGCGCTGGTCAAGGGCGGGTCGATGCTGTTTCGCAAGCGGGTGATGAAATCGGGCGGGGCTGGACGTGACAAGAGCCGCAAGGGCAATAGCGTCTCGGTATAACCAGTCTTCAATCGCAACCAATATTGACATTGTTGTAAGTTAAGGCAGATTGCGACTCGGATGGAGCGGCCCATGCCAGAGGCTGCCCGACGGGAGAGACAGACATGGCCACCATCGCCCCTCCGCAGCGCCCGCAAGTGCGCCGCGAGCCTTCTTCTTACGATGCGCTGAAAGCCCATTTCGCCAGCCACCCCGAAGAACGCCTGAAGCATGTCCACCCGTGGGATGTCAGCCGGTCCGACATCTATTCCGAAGATCGCTGGCAGCCGGTCTTCGCCGAAATGCGCAAGGCAGGCCAGCTGCACTGGATCCCGGAAAGCCCGTTCGGCCCCTATTGGGCAGTGGTCGGCCACAAGGCGATCCAGCACATCGAGGCCCTGCCCGAAACCTTCTCGTCAAGCTGGGAGCATGGCGGGATCACGATCTTGAACCGTCTCAGCGAGGAAGAGCTGGCTGCCAGCAACATCGAACGGCGCGAACTGCCGATGTTCATCGCCATGGATCGCCCGCAGCACACCGGCCAGCGCCGCACGGTCGCGCCGAAGTTCACCCCCAGCGCGGTGGTCGACATGGAGGCCGAAATCCGCGCCCGCACGGGCGAAGTGCTCGACCGGCTGCCGCGCGGCGAGGTCTTCGACTGGGTCGACACGGTCTCGATTGAGCTCACCACCGGGATGCTGGCGATCCTGTTCGGCTTCCCTTGGGAAGACCGCAGGTTGCTGACCTTCTGGTCCGACTGGGCGGGCGATACCGAGCTTGGCGCTGTGCGCGCGCTGGACGAGACCCGCTGGGGCATCCTTCAGGAAATGGCGGCCTATTTCCAGACGCTCTGGATCGAACGCACGATGGACAAGGAACCGGGCAATGATCTCATCTCGATGATGATCCACTCGCCCGCGATGAACCAGATGAGCCCGGAAGAATTCATGGGCAATCTGGTGCTGCTGATCGTCGGCGGGAACGACACCACCCGCAACACCATGAGCGGCATCATCCACGCGCTCGACAAGTTCCCCGATCAGCGCAAGCGTTACGAGGAAAGCCCCGAACTCATCCCCAACGCGGTGCAGGAAATCCTGCGGATGCAGGTGCCGCTCGCCCATATGCGCCGCACCTGCACCGAAGATACCGAAGTGTTCGGGCAGCAGATCAAGGCGGGCGACAAGGTGGTGCTGTGGTACATCAGCGCCAACCGCGACGAGGAAGTGTTCGAGGATGCCGACAAGCTCGACATCACCCGCGACAATGCCCGCCGCCACCTTGCCTTCGGTTACGGCATTCACCGCTGCGTGGGCGCGCGGCTGGCTGAATTGCAATTGAAGGTGCTGCTGGAAGAAATGCACAAGCGCCGGATGCGCGTCCACGTGGCGGGCGATGTGGAACGGGTGCGGGCGAACTTCGTCCACGGTTTCCGCAAGCTTGAGGTGGAGATCACCACGTTCTGACGCGCGTTGGCGCGGGGCCGTGTGAAACTCTGGGCGCGTTCCGGGCGTATTAAGCTGGGACCGCCCATTCCTGTGAACATGGAAAACCCCCGATGCGCCTGCCGCTGATCGATCGCCGCCGACTTCTCGCATTTGGTGCGGCGCTGCCATTTCTGGGCGCCTGCAGCGCCGCTCCGGCCGAAGCGAAAAGCTTCCCCAAGGGCAAGACCGACGCGCAATGGCGCAAGCTGCTGACGCGCGACCAGTTCTACGTGCTGCGCGAAGCGGGGACGGAACGCGCCTTCACCTCGCCGCTCGACCGGGAAAAGCGCAAGGGCACCTTTGTGTGTGCTGGCTGCGCCAACCCGCTTTATGCCTCGGTGCATAAATTCGACAGCGGCACCGGATGGCCCAGTTTCTGGCAGGCGGTCGACAAGGGCGCGGTCGGTACGTCCACCGACTACCTGATCGGCTATCCCCGCACCGAAGTGCACTGCGCCGATTGCGGCGGGCATCTCGGACACATCTTCGCAGACGGCCCCAAACCGACCGGCAAGCGTCACTGCATCAACGGAGTTGCGATGAAATTCGTCCCGGCCTGACAGCGGGAGGACGCTTACCCTTCAAGCAGCGCTGGCGCCTGAAGCTGCGCCGCCAGCTGGGCGAATTCCCCCAGCGCAAAGGTATCGTCAAACACCACGCCATATTCGCGGTCACGCCGCCAGCGCACCTTGGCACGCACTTCGCGCGGTTTGCCGGACAGGTCGGGGATGGCGAGCCGCACGGTCTGGTCGATTGCCAGCATCCGGTCACAGGTCAGACGCGCACCTTGTTGCGACAGGTTTTCGACCACCGCTTCGCAATTGCCGCTGATGGTGAGCAAAGTTACCGGGAAGCACACTGCCAGCCGCAGGCCGCGCTTGGGATATTCGGTCGATTCGTTGACCAGCATCACAACCTCGACCGGCGACGCAAAGGTGAACCCGGCTTCGTTGTCACGCTGCCACACGCGGGCAATTTCGTAGACTGCGCCAGCGGGCATATGCAGCGCGAATTCCCGGCACGATGGCAAGGCGTGAAACAGGCGGACGCTGACCCCGGTTTCGGATACGTCGCGTATAACGCAGACAAATTCGCCTTGTGCCGATACCAGCTTGGCCGCGCGGATCAGCAGCGTGAAGCGGGGCGCGGCGCGCTGCTCGGTGCCCACCGTTTCGGGTGTCGGTTCCAGACGTGCGGAAGGCGTCGCGGTATCCATGCCATGTTGCCCCAATCCGACAGCCCCAGATGCTGGCACTGGCGAGACGCGCAGAGAGAGCGAAACTGCCCCATGCTTCCCATCGGGGGATAGGTTCAAGGCGTTAAGAGGGCGCTAATCCCGACCCACGGTTCAGCGCGGTTTGCGGGGGGCAAGACCATGTCGGAACAACACGCTTCAACGCCTTCAGCTTCTGCGCCGTCGCAGGCTGGGCCGGTTCCGCCTGTAGCGGAAAGGATTAAGGTTCGACGAAAAACGCGGGAATGGTCTGACCTTCCGCGATGCACGCGAGCATCCGATCCGCCGCCGCCAGAGCCTCGCCGATCGTGACATCCATGTCGAGATAGCGATATGATCCGAGCCGCCCGACGAACGATACGCCGTCGGTCGCGTTTGCGCGCTCCACATACCGGCGCAACATCGCTTCCTCGTCGACTTGCCGGATTGGGTAATACGGCACGTCGCCAGGCTCGCAGAACCGGCTGAACTCCCGGTAACAGACCGTTCGCTCATGGCTTTCCGCCTCCCAGGGCGCGAAATGCTTGTGCTCAGTTATGCGCGTGAACCGCACGTCCTCGTCGCAATAGTTGATCACCGCGCTGCCCTGGTAATCGCCATCGGCCTCGAACCGCTCGAAATCGAGGGTGCGATAGCCGAGCCGGCCTTCGGCGTAATCGAAATAGCGGTCGATCGGACCGCTGTAGATGACGTGGGCAAAGCTTTCGTTCAGGTCCTCGAAGCGGGTGCCGAGCCGGAGTTCAATGCCGGGCAGATCCAGGATCTTCGCGACCACGGCGGTATAGCCGTCCTTGGGCATCGCTTGATGCGGGTGGGCGAAGTAGCTGTCGTCATAGTTGAAGCGCAGTGGCAGGCGCTTCAGGATGCTGGCGGGAAGGTTGGTCGGCTCCACCCCCCACTGCTTGCGCGTGTAGCCGCGGAAGAACGCCTCGTAGAGTTCGCGGCCAACCAGATTGAGCCCCTGCTCCTCGAAATTCTTCGGGTTCTGCGTCGGTGTGGTCTTCTGCGCGACGAAGGCACGCGCTTCGGCCGGGGACATGGTTTTTCCGAAAAACTGGTTGATGGTCATCAGATTGACGGGAAGCGAGAAAACGCGGTCGCCCACCATCGCTTGCACCCGGTGGCGGTAAGGGATCCATTCGCCGAATTGCTGAACGTAGTTCCACACACGCTCGTCGGCGGTGTGGAAAATATGGGGCCCATAGACATGGACCATTACCCCGGTGCTGGCGTCGCGAGCGGTGTGACAATTGCCCGCAACGCTCCCGCGCTCGTCGATGATCAGTACCTCGTGGCCGCCCTCCGCAAGCCTTCGACCGATGACGGCGCCGGAAAAGCCGGCACCAACGATGCAATAACGCATGATTTACCTCCAGGATCAGCGTTGCGCGGCGAACGCCCGATCGAACACGGCGAGCAATCGCTCGATGAAGGCAACCGAGTCGTACCGACGTTCGAGAAAGGTCTGCTGCGCCCGCTCGGCCCTGGCACGCGCTTCGGCCGGGTCCGCCAGGCATGCCCGTGTCGCCTCGATCAGGGTTTTGAACTGGCAATCGTCCCCGTAGTACCAGACCTCTTCGGCGGTGAAGTAGTCGTCCAGCCCCCCCTGCCGACCACAGACAACTGGCACACCTCTGGCCACAGCCTCTAGCAGAACGGTTATGCCCGAAGCATGGAAGTTGGGCAGCAACGGCAGCACGACGAGCGAAGCTTGACCGTAGAGCGCGTTCGTCTCGGTCACACCGTTCGTGGGCCGGACCTCGACATTGCTCAGTCCGGCCAGATCCACCGCTGGATTTTGGGAGGCCACGCGAAACCGCATCTGCGGCATGGCGATCGCTATCTCCACCACTGCCTCCCAGTCACGAGCTCGATCGGTCCCGATAGAGGCTATCAGGTCGCCGCTGCGCTCGACCGGCGGGGTGACAGGAAAAGACTCGACCGAGATGCCATACGGCACATAGCTGACGTCGCCGATCCCGATGGCTCTGCCCGCCGCCGCGTTGGGGGTTGCGTTGCACGTGTGCAGGTCGACCCGGGCCCACGCCCAGCGCGCAAACAGACGCTGCCATACAGGCCTCTTGGAGAACTCGAAGAAGAGCCAGAGAACATTGCCCTGCAGCACCGGTCCGCGCGCTCCGATCAGGCGCAGAACCGCAGCCGCAGCGAGGTAGTCGCGTTCGGTGTGCGTTAAGATCGCGTCCGCCGCCGCAAGCTCGGTGCGATGCACCCAGGCATGCCAGAAGTTACAGCCCAGGACCTTTCGAACGATCCGTTCTGACAACCCTAAGGCCCGGCCGCGGGTGAACGTCACATCATGGCCGAAACGCGCAACATGCCCGAAGCCCCACGGTGAACTGTCCGCAGAAAGTCCCGCCCGGAATCTCTGTTCATAGTGAGGCGCGTCGAATTCGGGTGGCAGAAAAGCGAGGAATTTGGCCATCGATAAGCTACTTTGACATGTCCATCATGGACCTGAACCGTCGCCAGCGAAAGCGGCCACACATTGGTGGCATGAGTATTCCGGCCAACGGAAAATAGCCAGAGTTAACAAACGAAACTAAAATAAAATGGTTTGCGCCGAGCATGCCTGGCGTTGAGAAACACTCCCCAAGGCACTACAAAATTAGCCCGTCTCGGTATCGCGTGCCCCGAACGGCGTGGCGATTGATCGAGAAATGGGGGAATTGCGTGGTACGGGCGGCGGGACTCGAACCCGCACGAGCAAAGCTCAGGGGATTTTAAGTCCCCGGCGTCTACCATTCCGCCACGCCCGCATGACTCGGCCCTTGCCACAGATCGCGGCCCGTTGACCAGAGCTTGCCAGCATTGGCATGGTGCCGGTCGGCACGAGCGCCAGCGGCCGCACGGAACGGCTGATCCATCTGGCGCCGGGACGCCGGGCCGTACGCGCACGGCTCCCATGCCCGGGCTCGCCTATGACGAAGCCCGGACGCTGGCGGCGTGACGGATTAAGAGCGCCCCCGCTTTTAATCCCGGCGCTGACGCAGCCTTATGGGTTCAGGCGTTCGCGGATTTCTTTGCCGGCCTTGAAATAGGGCACGCGCTTTTCGGGCACAGCCACTGTTTCGCCGGTACGCGGATTGCGTCCGCTGCGCGCATCGCGCTCACGCGTCGAAAACGCACCGAAGCCGCGCAGTTCAACACGGCCGCCTTCGGCCAGGCGCTGAGCAATTTCGTCGAAGAAAATGTCTACGACCTGCTCGATCTCGTCGGCGCGAAGGTCGGGATTGTCTTTGTGCAGTTCCTGCAACAACTCGGATCTGATCATTGCGATCTCCCGGCGTCCATGGTCGGCCTCGCCGCCATACCACGCCGTAATTGCGGGTTACCCCGTCGTTTCCTCAATTCGCCTCCGACCCGTGAGGCGCCCCCTTTAATCGCAGCGCGGGTGCATATGCAATCCCGCTGTCTGCAATTGTATGCAGAGTGTTAGACTGCGGGAATCCGCGAATAAACACTCGTGTAAGTTGTAGGACGGTCAGGACGCGAGCGCAAGGTCTGCCGGATCAAGGCCCAGCCGCGTCATGCGGCTGCGGATCTCGGGCCATTCTTGGCGCAGAAAGGCATCGCGTTCGGCCGCGCGCAGGCGTTCGGCGGCGCCGCGTACAACATACATGCCAACGCCGCGCTGCACTTCGACGAGGCCATCGTTCTGGAATTGCTGATACGCCTTGGCCACGGTGAGCGGATTGGCCCCCTGTTCTGACGCCAGTGCCCGTACGGAGGGCAGCATCGCGCCTTCCGCGTAGACGCCGTCAATGATCGCTGCGGCGATCTGATCGCGCAGTTTGAGATAGACGGGCCTTGAGGAGCCTGGGCGGTGGGGGTTCATGGTAATGGCTGTCCCTTGCTGGGTGCATCAGTGCCATAATACAGCCATGCGGTCAAGTTTGCAGGAGCCACTTGTGGAGGCCGGATGGGGAGGTGGGGCGGGAAGTCGGCATCGCGCGTGAGCGCGATCATAACAAGCGCACGCAACAAAAGCTTCACATGCGCGAGGCACGCGCTAGGGTGCGCCCCCATGGGACCGCGCCTCGGGATGGCGCGCACAAGGGATATCCGTTCACATGGCTACAGCTGAGCTTCCGCACGGGGATAGCGCCGGGACTTTCCTCGGCCACCCCAAGGGTCTGTTCGTCCTTTTCTTCGCCGAGATGTGGGAGCGTTTTTCCTACTACGGGATGCGGGCGCTGCTGATCTTCTATCTGACGCAGCATTGGCTGTTCTCCGACAGCCAGGCAGGCGTGATCTACGGCGCCTACACCGCGCTGGTTTACATCACCCCCGTGTTGGGCGGATATCTGGCGGACAGATATCTCGGGCAGCGCAAGGCCGTGACCTATGGTGCGATCTTGCTGACCTTCGGCCACTTCCTGATGGGGTTTGAAGGCAATGGCGGACAGGACGCCTCCACGCTCAACATCTTCTGGCTGGCGCTGGCCTTCATCATTGTCGGCTCGGGCTTCCTCAAGGCGAACATCTCGGTGATTGTCGGGCAGCTTTACCCGCGCACCGATGTGCGGCGCGACGGGGCCTACACCATCTTCTACATGGGGATTAACCTGGGCGCCGCACTCGGCTCGTTGCTGTGCGGTTATCTTGGCCAGACCTATGGCTGGGCTTACGGCTTCGGCGCGGCAGGCTTCGGGATGTTGCTGGGCCTGATCGTGTTCACCTGGGGCAAGCCGTTGCTGCTGGGCCGGGGTGAACCGCCTGCAGGCCTGACCAAGGGGCTTGAATGGGGTCTTTATGTGGTTGGCCTTGGGGCTGTGATTGCGTGCTGGTGGATGGTGCAGAACCAGTCGGTGGTTGGTACGCTGCTTGGCCTCGCTGGCGCGGCGCTGGTGGCCTACGTGCTGTTCACGGCGGTCGTGAAGCTGGAGCCGCATGACCGTGACCGGATCTTTGCCGCGATGTTTCTGATCCTCGGCTCGATCCTGTTCTGGGCGCTGTTTGAACAGGCGGGCTCCTCGCTCAACCTCTACACCGATCGCCATGTCGATCGCGGGCTGCTCGGTTTCGAGGTGCCTGCTTCGATGTTCCAGTCCGTCAACGCGATCTATATCGTGCTGCTTGCCCCGCTGTTCGCAACGCTGTGGACGTGGTTGGGGCGGCGCGGGCTTGAGCCTTCGGCGCCTGCCAAGTTCGGCCTTGCGCTGATGCAGCTGGGTGCGGGCTTCCTGGTGCTGGTAGCGGGTGCGGCAACGGGCGAGATGACCCCGGTGCTGTTCATCTTCCTTATCTACCTGCTGCACACCACGGGCGAGCTGTGCCTCAGCCCGGTCGGCCTGTCGGCGATGAACCGTCTGGCGCCTGCCAACATGGCTTCACTGATCATGGGTACCTGGTTCTTCGCTTCGGCCACCGGCAACTTTGCTGCAGGCCTGATCGCTTCGGCAACCGGTTCGGAAGCGGCCTCGGGTGAGGGCGCGGCCAAGGAAACCGTGCTCGGCGTGTATAACCAGATCGGCTGGGTGGCGATTGCAGTCGGCGTCGGCGTGCTGTTGGTCAGCCCGCTGATCAAGAAGCTGATGCACCTCGACACCCTGCGTGACGATGCCGACAAGCAGGACGGCGCGGACGAGGCTTACCCCGTCACCGCCCGCCCGGCCGAGTAACGCCCGAGTAAC
>ERZ1022756.182-NODE-182-length-21339-cov-22.934693_pt1 | contig 21339 bp, 18 predicted proteins | sample MGYA00520902_ERZ1022756 | MGnify/ENA primary metagenome ERZ1022756 (study PRJEB33162, sample SAMN09537601) | freshwater metagenome | isolation source: freshwater | place: Canada:Alberta | collected 2017-07 | study: EMG produced TPA metagenomics assembly of the...
GACATTGGCTCGGACGTTCCGCGCTGAGCGCTAACTGGAGCCGGAGTGTGCGCTACTGCAGGCGAAGAAATTGAAGTTGACGCAGCAGAAGATGCAGACATAACGTCTTCCTTGCGAATTCTTCCCCCGACACCGGTTCCAACAACACGAGTTAGATCAACACCGGTATCTTGTGCGAGCTTGCGAACTAGCGGGGTAACATATCCCGCATCTGTTGAGTATGGAGCAGTAGCAACATTGGCTGTGGCAACTGGGGCAGCAGGAGCTACTGGCACCACTGGGGTAACAGGAACAACCGGAGAAACCGGCGCTGCCGGAGTGTAAATCATGGGTGTAGACATTGGGGCCGCAACCGGAGCAGCTGGAATAACTGATGCAGCGGGAGTAACTGCAGGTGCTGGCGCAACTGGCGGGGCAACGGGTGTCTGGACAATAGGCTCTTCTGCAACTGGTGCAGGAGCTTGAGAGCTCGATCCTCCGGAGATGATTACTAGGACCGCTCCTACTTGTACCGTCTCGTCTTCTTGAACGAGAATCTGTTCGATAACACCGGCAACCGGTGAAGGAATCTCGGTGTCTACCTTGTCGGTCGAAACTTCTACTAGCGGTTCGTCAACTGCAACAGAGTCGCCAACTTTTTTTAGCCAGCGTGTCACTGTGCCTTCGGTTACGGACTCTCCGAGGGCTGGTAGAACTACGGATTCGCTCATTTTTCTAAACTCCTTGTGGGTATTTTCTAATTCTAAGCGTGCGCGTGTAGTGGCTTACCGGATAGGGCAAGGTGAGCCTCTCCGATAGCTTCATTCATGGTCGGGTGTGCGTGAACCAGGCTCGCAACATCTTCTGGGTACGCTTCCCAATTCACAATCAGCTGAGCCTCACCGATTTGCTCGCCAACTCGTGAGCCGATCATGTGCACTCCAACCACTGGGCCATTGTTTTGACGAACAAGCTTGATAAACCCTGCGGTTCCCAAGATGTTTGACTTTCCGTTACCTGCGAGGTTGTATTCGTAGGTGGAAACATTGTCAGCGCCGAACTTTTCCTTAGCCTTGGCCTCTGAAAGACCAACTGAAGCAATTTCAGGTTCACAATAGGTAACCTTAGGAATTCCGTCCTCGTCAATGACCGCAGGAGCTAAACCGGCGATGTCCTCGGCAATAAAGATGCCTTGTTGGAAGCCACGGTGGGCTAGCTGAACGCCTGGAACAATGTCGCCCGCTGCGTAGACACCAGGAAGATTGGTCTGCAAACGTTCATTGGTGGTGACCCAACCTCGATCCATCTGGAGACCTTGTTCCTCATAACCCAAGCCAGCTGTGTTTGGACCTCGCCCAACCGCAACCAGCATGAGCTCAGCCTCTACACGGGTTCCATCTTCCAATACAGCAGTGACGGAAGTGTCAGTCTGCTCGACGCCTGAGAAACGAACACCTAGTTTGTAGTCAATGCCGCGCTTGCGATAGGCACGCTCTAAAGCTTTTGAAATCGACTCTTCCTCGTTTGGAACAAGGTGAGGAAGTCCTTCGATGATTGTTACCTCAGATCCAAATGAGCGCCAGATCGAGGCAAATTCAACTCCAATAACTCCACCACCAAGAACAATTACGCTCTTTGGCACAAAGTTGAGTTTTAGTGCGTGGTCGGAGGTAATTACGCGACCGCCAATTTCAAGTCCAGGCAAGGTCTTTGAATACGATCCGGTTGCTAGAACCAGGTTTACTCCGGTGTAGGTATCACCATTCACAGTTACTGTCTTGGCCCCAGTGAGTCTTCCTTCGCCTGACACAACGGTGATGTTCTTTCCAGAACCTACTAGTCCGGTAAGTCCCTTGAAAAGTTTGTCTACTATTGAATCGCGATACGAGTTCACCTTTGGCATGTCAATTGAGCCAAAGGTAGCGTTCACTCCGTAGTTTGACGCCTCACGAGTGTTGTCTGCAATCTCTGCCGAATGCAAAAGGGCCTTGGTTGGGATGCAACCGCGGTGCAAACAGGTGCCACCGAGCTTATCTTTTTCGATTAGAGCAACGGTTTTGCCAAGCTGTGCTGAGCGAAGTGCGGCCGCGTAGCCACCGCTTCCACCGCCGAGGATTACAACATCGAAAGAGTGGTCGGACAAGGCTTTTTCTCCTAGATTTTTTGATTCTTCGAGGGACTAGAAGAGTTTACTACTGATACCTACTTGGCTAGGTCCTTAGCCAACTGGACCAGCGTTCTGACAGTTACCCCAGTAGCTCCCCTGGGAGTGTGACCGTAGGCCGCAGAATCGTTGTTTGCGGGACCTGCAATATCCAAATGAGCCCAGGCAGGCTTTGAAGCCTGGTCAGCGTCAACAAACTCGCGCAAGAACAGCCCGCCGATTAGCATTCCACCAGCTCTATTACCGATCTTTACGTTTGCTATGTCCGCGATGTCTGAATCTAGAAGCGGTCGTAGATCCTCAGGAAGAGGCATGTGCCAGACCAATTCTCCAACTGACGCTGAGGCTTTTTCAACTTTAGTTATTGCCTCCGCGTCACCCATCAGTCCTGCGTATCTGTTACCCAGAGCAATGGTTGCAGCTCCAGTTAGGGTAGCGACGTCGATTAGGTAATCAGGAGATTCTTCTACCGCCATCGATAACCCGTCAGCTAGAACTAGTCGGCCTTCCGCGTCGGTGTTTAGCACCTCAACTGTCTTGCCATTTCTGATCTTGATGATGTCATTTGGACGGGTTGCAGATCCTGAGGGCATGTTTTCTGCGAGACATAGCCAGGCGGTTGTTTTAACCTTTATACCTAGAGTCGCGATAGCCACCAAAGCCTGCATCACTGCAGCCGCTCCAGTCATGTCGTATTTCATTCCCACCATCGACTCAGCAGGCTTGAGAGATAGTCCTCCAGTGTCGAAAGTAATTCCTTTGCCAACCAAAGCCAGCGAAACCGAAGCGCCACTGGGTTTGTACTCGAGTTTTACAAGTCGTGGCGGGCGCGACGACCCTTTACCAACTGCATAGATTCCACCAAGGCCGGCGGAGAGAAGATCCTTTTCTTCCCAGACCTTGATCTTGATAGGTAATCCTTTAGCTGATTTTTTAGCCTGTTGAGTCATGATTTCCGGGTAGAGCTCGTTGGCTGGCTGATTAACTAAGTCTCTGCACGCGTGAACAGCGGCGACAATGGTTTCAAGCTCTGCCAGTTCATTTGATTTAGGTTTAGCTTTGGTAACAATCGTCAGCTTGGAGAGTTCTCGCTCAGTGGGCTTTGATTTATAGTTTTGGAAATCATAGTTTCCAAGTAGGAAGCCTTCGAACAGGGCCAGGGTCTGGGAAGCTGACATTAGTGGGATGTCAACAACAACATGCGATGATCCACCAAGTTCACGGGAAGCAACTCCTCCCACGTACCTCAAAGAGTCAAGGTCTTGATTTTCACCTAGCCCAATCAAGACAACAACGCTGGTACTTGGTCCTGCAACTTTAGTTGTCTTTCCTAGCGCGCCAGTTACCCCAAGGGATTCGAGGTTGATTGCAGCCAAGATTTTCGGGTCGAGGTCAGACTTTGCTAGCACGGGCTTTCCATCGACTGGTGTTACACCAATTACATAGGCGACTGACTTGGAGGCGGAAGGCAAAGTTTCGCTGATGGCGTGCTTTAGTTTTGTCATGTTGACCATGATAAACCAGTCAGTGCTTAGGATTGATACATGTCATCCGAACCGATATATCACTTTGAATCCGATCATCTTGAAGTTCCGGCTGGATTGCATCTGATTGCTGGATTGACAGGCTTTACTGACGCCGGGGGAGTGCTCAACCAGTTCTCGGAACACATCTTTGCAAATCTAGAAACCTCCCAGGTGCTGCGCTTTAGTAACGATGAGCTACTTGATTACCGATCCAGGCGACCGGTTATGTTTTTTGAAAAAGACCACATTGAGGATTACGAGCCTGCCAGCTTGGCTCTCTATCTGGTGCACGACGAAGTGAACCAACCATTCTTATTTCTACACGGCTACGAGCCGGATTTTCGCTGGGATGCGTTCACCGATGCAGTTTTGAGATTAATCAAACGTCTTCAAGTCAAAGACGTAACATGGCTTCACTCGATTCCGTTTCCTATTCCACACACCAGGGAGACCGGTGTAACGGTATCTGGAAATCGGATGGACATTGTGAACCAGCTCTCGGAATGGAAGCCTCAAACTCAGGTTCCAGGCAACGTCCTGCATTTGCTTGAATTCAAAGTAGCCAAGACGGGTCTTCCAATTGTGGGTTATGTTCTGCTCTGCCCACACTATCTAGCTGATAACGACTTCCCGCAAGCTGCAGTTTCAGCTTTTGAATTGGTGGCATCTTCAACAGGGTTGGTATTTCCAACAGACGATCTCAGAGACGACGGCTCAGAGTTTCTAGTCAAGCTAAATGAGCAAATATCAGAGAACGCTGAACTTCAAAAAATGATTGCTACTTTAGAGCAGGGATACCAAAACGAAGTGACCGGTCCTTCTAGGGCTCCAATAAGAAAACCCGCTGTCAAACTTCCAAACGCGGAAGAAATTGCAGCCGAGCTAGAAAGTTACCTCGCCTCGAGACAGAGAAATAAACCGGACGAATCAAACGGTTAGTTTTTTGCCAGAAAGTTTTTCCAGCATTCTCCAGTTTTCTTGGAGAGCATGTGCATTGAGCCTGGTAGGAATTTTTGCTGGGGCTGATGGTCCCCATAGTTCAAAATATTTTGGACCTAGGTAAGAGCCGCCAGGTAGATCTTTATCCGTCGCACCTTCGATAATTGGCATTGCGCCATGTTTTGCCGACTGCGCTAGGAAAGACTCGAAAAATCTAGTTGATTTCCGACCATAGGGCTGCGCTCGGGCGAATCCAGGGTGAGCAGCTACAGACGAGAATGATTCTGTGCCAAGAAGGTTTTCAAGTTCCAGTGCAAACGCGAGATTAGCCAGCTTGCTCGCGCTGTAACTCATACCAGCTTGGTAATTCTGCTTCGAGCCCGCTGGACCTAAAGTTGCGGGCGCGAACCTTGCGATTATTGAAGCGACAGATACAACTCTTGATCTTTCAGCACGGTATTTCAAAAGATCCAGCGTGAGCGCAAAGTGACCCACTGCGTTGACGCCGAAGTGGTACTCCACCCCAAATTCTGTTTCCGAGTAATCCGAGAGAATCTTCGCCCCAGCATTATTTACCAGTAGATCCCAGCTTCCGAAAGATTCCTGGAAGGATGTGACGAAGTTTTGAATCGAAATCATGGATGAAAGGTCGAGCTCCAAAGTAAATGCCTTCGCTGAGGGCAGTGACCTGGTAATCCTGGAAACTGCTTCGGCGCCCTTTTTTACATCCCTACTGGTTAGCAGCACTTGGTATCCCTTCGCTGCTAGCGCGAACGCAGTTTCGAAGCCCAAGCCCGTGTTGGCTCCTGTAATTATTGCTAAAGACATGGTTTCAAGGCTAGGACAGGAATACACAGCCCGATACCAAGGTTGTATCCATTGCTGTGTGTCACCTGCGCAATGACCAGCCAATTAGGTGACATAATTGTCAAGGACCCAGTCGTCGAAGATTTTTCGACTTGACATGGGTCTTAGTAATTCCCGAAATCAAGGCATTATCGAGAGGTCAGATTGCCAAAAGTGACAGTAGCTCCAAAGAAGGCTTCGCCGAAGGCTGTCTCTAAGACTGAGTCGAAGACCAAAAAAGGCTCGACATCGGCCAAATCTGCCTCCAAGGGCTCCAAAGCGAAGGTCTCTGCTAAGCCAGCGGCCAAGACTGTCTCAAAAACTACAAAAACCCCCGCGAAGTCGGCGGCCAAGTTAGCGCCTAAAAAGCCAGCGGCAAAATCGAAAGCCGGCTCGACTGGCCCAGTTCCCAAGACCAAGAAGTCTGAACTCAAATCCAAACCGGGAAATTCAAAACTTGGTGAACTTCCTGAAGATGAACTAGAAGACGATGATGATGTCCTGGAATCAGTAGAGGACATTGTTGCTGATGTTGCAGAAGCTGTTGACATTACTGCTGTAGAAATTGATCCAGCGGTTGAAGAAGTCGAAGAGGTGGTCGTTCCAGGTGGTGGGTTTGTACTTAAAAACACCGAAGAAGACGACATTCCAGCACAGACCACAACAATTACTGGCGCAACAGCGGATCCCGTAAAGGATTATCTAAAGCAAATCGGTAAGGTTGCGCTTTTGAACGCCGAACTTGAAGTCGAGCTCGCCAAACGAATTGAAGCAGGTCTTTTTGCGGAGGAGAAATTGGCCGGCAAGCGCCAGCTCTCCAAAGATCTTGAGCGCGATTTGCGATGGGTAGTTAAAGACGGCCAAAAGGCCAAGAGTCATCTTCTGGAAGCCAATCTTCGACTTGTTGTTTCTCTTGCCAAGCGTTACACCGGAAGGGGCATGCAGTTTCTGGACTTGATTCAAGAAGGAAACTTAGGACTTATTCGCGCGGTTGAAAAATTTGACTACACCAAAGGTTACAAGTTCTCGACCTACGCTACTTGGTGGATTCGTCAGGCAATCACACGTGCAATGGCAGACCAGGCCAGAACAATTCGAATCCCGGTTCACATGGTTGAAGTAATCAACAAGCTAGCCAGAGTTCAAAGACAGCTTCTACAGGACCTTGGAAGAGAACCAACCCCAGAAGAACTTGCTAGAGAACTAGACATGACACCAGAAAAAGTCGTTGAAGTTCAAAAGTATGGCCGTGAGCCGATCTCTCTTTCCACACCATTGGGTGAGGACGGCGATAGCGAGTTTGGCGACCTAATCGAAGACACCGAAGCTGTTGTTCCTGCAGATGCTGTTGGATTTACCATGCTTCAGAGGGAACTCGAAAGAATCCTTGGGTCATTACATCCACGTGAGGCCGGAGTGATAAAGAGCCGGTTTGGATTAGGCGACGGAGTTCAAAAAACGCTGGATCAAATTGGTGAAGAGTTCGGCGTGACGCGAGAGCGAATCAGGCAGATTGAATCGAAGACAATGTCTAAGCTCAGACACCCGTCGAGATCACAGATGCTACGCGACTACCTAGAGCAGTAAACCCCGTGAAGCTTGTCCTCGCCGTTCTAGTCGGAAGATTAGTCAGAATTCTTGCGAGACTAAGAGGTGGTGGCTCTGCAATTCCGGGCAAACTTGCACTACTGATCGAGCCTCGGTTGTTGGAGAAATCGCTTGGGGAACTTCAATTCGGCGTAGTTTTTGTATCAGGTTCCAATGGAAAGTCAACAACAACCGCGCTTGTTACCGCAGCGTTGCGGTCTCAAGGCTTGAGAGTTTTTAGTAATCCCTCCGGTGGCAACTTGCCACAGGGGATCGCATCTGCCGTAATTGGTGAGTGCAAACTAGACGGCACTGTAACTGCTGACATTGCTGTTCTAGAAGTTGACGAAGCCTACGGGGTGTTAATCGCAAACTACCTAGCCCCAAGCTGGGTAGTGCTCACTAACGTTCAGATCGACCAACTCAATCGGTTCTATGAGCCTGAGCGCGTCTTGAAAATGTTGGCTGATGCGGCAGCTACGGCATCCAAGGGTGTCGTTATTAACGGAACAGACAACAACCTATTGCACTTAGCAGAGGATCTTAAGGATTCTCAGGTGTTTCAGGTTCAGGTGTCTCAAGAGGCACTTAGTAAATGGCCATCTGGAGCTCTCGCTGCACCAAGTTTTAGGAAAACTTCATTGCAAAGAAACCTTCCGGTTTCGGCGCATGTGCTTGAAGAGGATGGTGGAGTCGCCAGCATCGAAGTCTTAGGTGAAATTTCAAAAATTACACTCCCTGGAAGTGGACTTCATTTTGCCATAGATACTGCACTCGCACTTGGTGTCACACAACAGATTGTGGGTAATTCCTTCGACTTATCCTTGGCTGCAGAAGCCATCTCCACGCAGGAGACCGTTTTTGGTCGAGGTGAAATTGTGCGATACCAAGGGGTCGAGATTCGAATTGTAATGATGAAGAACCCCTCAAGCATGAGGGCCAATCTTATGTCGATGGAGAAACCCGAGACCGCTATTTGGATAGCCATGGATGAAGGAACCCCCGACCCGTCGTGGATATATGACATTGACCTATCGAAAATTCCCGCAGCAAAAGTGGTCTCTGGCGCACGCGCATGGCACTGGGCAGTCCGTCTGGCTTACTCAGGCATAACTCTTGATGATGTTGTTACAGACAGCAAGAAAGCGCTCATTGCCTATGTTGATTACCTTAGATCAATAGGTAAACAAGGGATTCTTCTAACCAATTACGAGCAAATGATGACAATTCGAAAGCACATGGGATTTCTTGAGATGGGGTCAGGCAAATAGTGATCACAATCTGTCACCTCGCGGCAAATGAACTAAATCTCAACGGCGAAAAGGGAAACCTTCTTTGTATTCAGCAACGCCTAGCATGGAGTGGAATACCAAGCGAAATTGTAGAAGCCACGAGCAAACACTCAATCCCAAGAAGCGTAGATGCCGTTTTCATAGGTTCTGGAACAGTAGCGGGTGCCGATCAGGCGCTAATGGATCTTCGACTGCACGCCGAGTCACTTCGTGATTTAGCAAATTCAGGAGTTCCCTTCCTCGCATTGGGTTTGGGTTGGGAGATTCTTGGTCAAACAATCGAGCTGGCTGATGGCGAGGAGGTTAGAGGGCTGGGAATTTTTCCATCAAGCTCGAAAAGGGTTAGCCACCGGGCCTCTTGCGAATCAAGTGGTCATGACAATTACGGTGTACTTACCACCGGTTATGCCAATCACCAATCCGATATGTCATTGTTCTCAGGTGCAAAGCCATTAATAGAACTAGAGGCTGGTCACGGAAATAGTTCAACACTGGATTACACGTCGGTGCCAGGGGAGGGATTACTGTCCGAAAACCTGATGGCCGCAAGATTAAACGGCCCTCTTCTTCCAATGAACCCCCACCTAGCAGATTTCTTCATTGGTTTGATGGCCAGTAATTCGGGCTTTAAATATGAGCAAAAGAGCGCTCAAGCTCAATCTGCCGACTCTTTTGCTAAAAAAGCTAGAGAAGAGCTTAGGTTACGGTTACTTAGAAAGTAACTTACCTGTCTCGTCCAACCAGCCGGTTGCAATCGGTTCCAGCTTTGCCTTGTTAGCGTTTCCGTGGTGAGCACAGAAAAGCAGCTCGCCAGTAGCGAGGGAAACGCGAATGTAAGCCTGAGCTCCACAAACGTCGCAACGATCAGCGGCGTTGAGCACTTCGCTTGGGTTCTCATCTCGTGTTTCAAGTGGTTGCATATTGGTTGTTTCCCTTCTGGCTCCTATTTGAGCACACGAATCACTTGCATTTGTTCAAATTGAGTCATATTTCGCTAACTGCGAAGTTATTTCACGACTTTGTGTGTTTAGACGCACTTGATAGCTCGCCCGAGATTAGCATTTCATAGTGGCAAGTGATGACTATTCAGCTAGACACCTCTCGGTTCTTGAAGGACTAGAGGCTGTTAGAAAACGTCCAGGTATGTACATCGGTTCAACCGATGGTCGCGGACTCATGCACTGCCTCTGGGAGATTATCGATAACAGCGTTGACGAGGCTCTGGCTGGCCACGGAAAACACGTCACTATTGAGCTAAACAAAGACGGAAGCGTCACTGTCCAAGATGACGGCCGCGGCGTTCCTGTAGACATCGAGCCAAAGACTGGACTCTCGGGTGTTGAGGTCGTTTTCACCAAGTTGCACGCCGGTGGAAAATTCGGTAGCGGCTCTTACGCAGCATCTGGAGGCTTGCACGGTGTAGGAGCCTCTGTTGTGAACGCCCTGTCGGAAAGATTAGATGTCGAAGTTGATCGTAACGGGCAGACGTGGGCAATGTCGTTTCACCGCGGGGAGCCTGGCGTGTTCGATGACAAAAAATCTGTCTCTCCTCAAAGCCCATTCAAGGCGTTTGCCAAAAAGAGTGAACTCAAAGTTCTTGGAAAAGTTGCCAAGAATAAAACCGGTACACGAGTAAGGTACTGGCCAGACCCGCAGATCTTTGTAAAAGAGACAACCTTTGATCTAAAGGATCTAGAGGATAGAGCTAGGCAAACAGCATTCCTTGTTCCTGGACTTGTTCTATCTGTTGTGGATAAGAGAACCGGTAAAGCAGCTAAACAAGAGTTCAAGTTCGACGGTGGAATCTCCGAATTCGTAGAGTACTTAGCTCCCGATGCGCCACTGACGGCAATTTGGCGACTCAGGGGCGAAACCGAGTTCACCGAAACAGTGCCTGTTTTAGACAAAAAAGGAAACATGGTTTCTACCGAGGTCACAAGAAAGTGTGAAGTAGATATTGCTTTGCGTTGGGGCACTGGCTACGAAACCAGCTTCCGATCATATGTGAACGTGATTGCAACTCCAAAAGGCGGAACTCACGTTTCCGGATTCGAGCAAGGCGCCGTGAAGGCGATACGTGCTGAAATTGACGCCAACTCGAGAAAGCTTAAACTCGGAAACGACAAGGTGGAGAAAGAAGACATTCTCGCAGGCCTGACAGCTGTGGTTGCAGTGCGATTAGCAGAGCCGCAGTTTGAAGGGCAAACCAAAGAGATCCTGGGGACGCCTGCGGTAAAAAACATTGTTTCTTCAATTGTTGCAAAGAGACTAAATGAGAGATTCTCCTCTGGCAAACGCGACGATAAGACCCAGTCCGCTCTTGTCTTGGAGAAGATCGTTGCCGAAACTAAATCTCGGGTATCGGCACGTACCCACAAGGAGACTCAGCGCAGAAAAAACGCCCTCGAAAGCTCTTCATTGCCCAGCAAGCTGGTGGACTGTAGAACTTCAGAAACCGAAGTGTCAGAGTTATTCATAGTCGAGGGAGACTCGGCTCTGGGTACAGCCAAGCTTGCTCGTAACAGTGAGTACCAAGCTCTGCTGCCGATTCGCGGAAAGATTCTGAATGTCCAAAAAGCATCGGTTGCAGACATGCTCTCGAATACGGAATGCGCTTCGATTATCCAGGTCTTGGGTGCTGGCTCTGGGCGTAGCTTCGAGTTACCAGCCGCTAGGTATGGAAAAGTTATTCTCATGAGCGACGCCGACGTTGATGGTGCTCACATCAGAACTTTGTTGCTGACTTTATTTTTCAGGTACATGAGACCTCTCGTGGAAGCGGGAAGAGTATATGCAGCTGTACCTCCGCTGCATAGAGTGACAGTAATCAATCCGGGAACCAAGGCTAACGAGCACATCTATACCTATTCGCAAGCGGAGCTTGAAAAGCTCTTGACAAAGCTAAAGACAGCCAAGAAAAGCTATCAAGAGCCGATTCAGCGCTACAAGGGACTTGGCGAAATGGACGCTGAACAACTAGCGGAGACCACAATGGATCGGTCGAAGAGAGCGCTCAGAAGAGTAACCGTGAAAGACGCTGAGTCAGCCGAGAAGATGTTCGAACTTTTGATGGGCAATGAGGTTGGTCCAAGACGAGACTTTATTATTGATTCCGCGGACACGCTCGAGCGTGAAAGAATCGACGCCTAGGTAAGACCTATAAAACCAATTGCCGGTGCTGCATCTCCGGAGGTGTCCCGCTTTTGAATTTCATACTCGATTCCTATGGCCTTGCCCTTAGGGTCGAGCAATTGGAAGTTTTCGGGTCCAACAAAAGCCAGAGAGATTTGATCTCTTGCCTTGGTGAACTTGTGAGCCCTCATTCCTCCAGTAGCCCGTCCCTTTTTAGGAAACTCATCAATTTTTGTGACCTTAAAGGCTCCAGCATCAGTTCCTGGTAAAGATTTCGAGCTGTTTGCAATTGTGAAGACGATGTTTTTTGCTTTTGGTTTCAAAACCCCAAAGAACACAACTTCTGAATCCGTCTTTATTCCTGCCATACCTGCGCCGTTTCGACCTTGCGGGCGCACGGACTTGGCGTCGAATCTAAGAAGCTGCGCGTCTTGAGTTACAAAGACAAGTTCATCGTTCTCGTCAGAAAGGGCTGCGCCAACAACCTTGTCGCCTGATTTGAGATTTATACACTCGAAGTCTGGCTTTTGAGGAAAATCTGGCGAAACTCGCTTGACGGTGCCGTTCTTGGTTCCAAGTGCAACAACGCTCTTATCGTCTACTGGAATAACTGCGATAACTCGCTCTTTCTTTCCAAGACCCAAGAACTCGGTCGCAAGTGGACCAGGATTTTGAGCGCTGTAGTCACCAACTGGAATGTCTCCGATATGTGTACGCAGCATTCTTCCAAGATCGGTTATGAAAACAACATCCGACCTTGTCGTGGAGGGGAACCAGTTTCGATAACCCAATTTTCTTGAGCTGGGCGATTCGGGGGACTCAGAGCGGAAAACGCGTCCGTTTGAAGTTAGAGTTACCGCGGTAGGCGAGTCCGTAAGCTGCGCTGAAACTTGAGACTTGCCGGTCGCCACGGGAGCTGAGGTTTCGTCTGGTTGAATAGCAGTTCTTCTATCGTCGCCGTAGTTAGCTGCTACCTCTTGCAGCTCGCTGGCTACGAGTTCTTTCAGGACTTTGTCTGATTGCAGAATCTTCTCAAGTTCCTCAATCTCTTTTTTTAACTGTTTCTTCTCGTTATCGAGTTCTAACTTTGAGAACTTGGTAAGCCTTCTAAGTCGAAGCTCGAGAATGTATTCCGCTTGAATGTCTGTCAGTTTGAACTTCTTCATTAGCTTGGTCTTAGCCTCTTGGACTTCCTCTGAAGCTCTTATGATCTTTATAACCTCGTCTATTGCAACAATTGCGAGGAGCATTCCCTCGACGAGGTGCAGCCTGGCCTTGCGTTTGCCAAGGCGATTTTCACTGCGTCTTTTTGTGACCACTACGCGGTGTGCCAAATAGACACCCAGTAGATCTCTGAGACCGAGGGTTTGGGGTTGTCCTTCCACTAGCGCCACATTGTTAATTCCAAAACTGTCCTCCATTGGCGTGTACCGATAGAGAAGATCTAAAACAACTTGGGGGTCAAAGCCGGTCTTGAGTTCAATAATCAATTTCAGGCCATTGCTGCGGTCGGTTAGGTCGATAACATCAGATATTCCCTGCAGTTTTTTACTATTGACGCCTTCTTTGATCTTTTCAATAACCTTCTCTGGGCCAATTAGGTAGGGAAGCTCGGTGACCACAAGGCCCATTTTTCTTGGTGCCACGCTTTCAACGGAGACTTTTGCGCGAGTCTTGAATGAACCTCTCCCAGTTTCGTAGGCTTCTGCAATCCCCTCACCAGCAACAATGATTCCGCCATTAGGAAAGTCTGGTGCTGGCACAATTTTCATCAAGTCGGACAAGGTGCTCTTTGGATTCTTGAGCAGGTGGATTGCAGCCTTGATAACCTCGCGCATGTTGTGAGGTGGCATGTTGGTCGCCATACCAACTGCGATTCCCGATGCACCGTTTACCAATAAATTTGGGAACGCAGCAGGGAGCACCTCTGGCTCAGAAAGCTGCGCGTCATAGTTGGGTTTGAAATCAACAACGTCCTCGTTTAGGCCTTCATTCATCACTAACGCTGCCGGCGAAAGCCTGACTTCCGTATACCTGGCAGCAGCCGGACCATCATCCAAACTTCCAAAGTTGCCATGGCCATCTATCAGAGGTGCTCTTAGCGAGAAAGGCTGTGCCATTCGAACTAGTGCGTCATAAATCGCGCTGTCTCCGTGGGGGTGGAGCTTACCCATAACCTCACCGGTAACACGAGCTGACTTAACATGACCCTTGTCAGGCCTTAGCCCCATTTCGCCCATTTGATAGACGATGCGCCTGTGAACAGGCTTTAGTCCATCCCGAGCATCCGGGAGCGCTCTTGAATAAATTACCGAGTATGAATATTCAAGAAACGAGTCTTGCATCTCCTTGGATAGGTCTATATCGAAGATGCGCTCTGGTACTGCTTCAGTTGGGTCTTTGGCCATGGTCTTCCTGTTGCTGTGGCAAACTTAGCTTCGATGCTACCTTCTGTTCCCAAATCACTCGGGAGGCTTTCCGACGTCTACCTAAGCGCATATCTTGCTCTTAGCACCTCAGAAAACCCTTTGAAGCTAGCGGCTAGGAAGAGCTACCTCGTAATACTGGTGGACGGGCTTGGAGTAGCAAACATAAAAAGCGCTGGTGGTCACGCCAGCTTCTTGAATCAAAAGCTACGTTCGGCAAAATCACTATTCTCGGGATTTCCTGCAACTACAACAACCAGCCTTACCTCAATGGCAACTGGGGTACCCAACGGCAATCACGCTGTGCTCGGTCACCGAGTCTATGACCGGCAGCTCAAGCAAAACATCAACTTCCTAAACGATCTCGGTGGTGAGTTACAACCCGCAAAGTATCAAGACCTGGAGACAATCTCTGGGCGGGCCAGCGCCCAAGGCGTTAATGTTTCAACAATTGGACCGGCCGAGTATGACAGGTCAGGATTCACGATGGCAACTATGCCCGCCTCCAATTACATTTCTGCCGAGAGCTTCAAAGATCGTTTCAGGCAGTCACTAAATTCCCTTGCGGTTGCTAACAGTTTGACCTATTTATACTTTCCGGAATTGGATCAACTGGCTCATAGATTCGGTGTTAGTTCCACTCAATGGCTAAACGCAGTAGAGGAGCTCGATTCCGAATTAGCAAAATTTGCGGCGGCCTTGCCTGCGAATTTTGGCGGGGTTTTGACAGCAGACCACGGGGTTATCGACGTTGCCATGGATCGACACGTTTACCTAGATGAATATGAATGCTTTGTTGACTTGGAGCAAATCGGGGGCGACCCGCGAGTTGGATTCCTATATTTTGAGTCAGGCACTGATCTCAAGAAGAAAGTCATCGAGATTGAACAGCAAATCGGTGGCATCTGTGACGTCGTTACCGTTAGTGACCTTGTTGAAGCTGGTTGGCTTGCGAATCCGTCGGCTCAAGCTTTGGAGGTAGTACCGGATTTAGTGCTACTCCCAAAATCCGATCGAGTTGTTTATCATCGAGGTTTTGCTAAATCCAGATCACTTCTAATGATCGGCCAGCACGGGGGCATGACTCAGGCTGAATGGGAAGTGCCGCTAATTGTTTTCTAATCCTCAGTTTTCGTACCAAAGACAATTTCGTCCCAGCTAGGTATGGACGCTCGACCTCTTTTTGGTGTTGCGCTTGATTCTGTCTGTACAACTGATGAGGTTGGGGGGATGTCTTCTTCATCCTCTTCAGTCACCAGTTCCTGCTCTTGAACATCCGGCACTAAGGACAAGAAATCTGTTTGCGGAACTTGTTCTGCTGTCTCAACTATCTCTCGCTCGCTGCGCTTTTTGCGCAGTGCATCTAGAAGATCAGCAGTTTCAGAAACTGGCTCGCTGGAAGTTGCAACCGGTTCGTTCCTGACAACAACTGGTTGCGGGAGCGTTCTGGCCAAGTCAACTGTGTCAGGCAAATTCGGTGTCGAAACAGGTTCTGGGCTTTGAACAGTTTTTAGTTTTGGAGCAGGCGGTGACATTCGCTCTGAAGTTGAAAGCGAAATTGCTAATGCATCCTCTGGAACCAATGCGAGACGCTTAGGGTCGTAGGCCCAAGTGGCCTTTTTTTGATCGCCACCAAGCTCAAACTCGCAGTAAAGATAAAATCCGTGATCAGGAGCTTTTAGTGCTGACCATCTTTCGATACCAGCACCGCTGGCGGCTAACCGCGCCTTAATGATTTCTCCGAATTCACGGGTAGTTGGCTCATTAAACCGGTCGCCTGGAACTTCAAGTCTGACCGTCAGGGCGTTTAGGACAGCGTGATTTAGTTCATCCAGTACTGGCTGAGCGAACTTCATTACGTATTCAACAGCTGCTCCACTGGCACGGACTATATCCTCAATACTGCGACCTACGCGTATTTCTTCCTGAATCTCACGAGGAGTCAAGGTTGGTTGATCAAGTCTTTGGTTTGGGTCGTTCCTGATTGACCGGCGAATTGATTCGTCAATCAGAAGGCGGAATTTCTGACCCTCGGAATCCTCAAGCAATAGGAAATCGCCATCTGATCCCAAAAATCTTATGTCTTTCATGGCTGTGTCTCTCCTGTCTATGAGTTTGCCAGCAAGCTTCGACAGTCAGTGCAAAAACACGGCATATTCTAAGTATTTTCCCGCTGTGTCAGTTTGCTATTGGGGGGTATTTGTTAGACACTACTAGCGCCTAAAGAACGAAAGAAAGGGCCAACCATGGCTACCGATTACGACGCTCCAAGAAAAGCCGACGATGACACAGAGTCCCTCGAGGCTATAAAGGAGCGCGGTCCTGCCAAGGCAGCTTCGGATACCGAGGACATTGACTCTGGCGACTCGTTCTCTATCCCAGACGTTGTGTCCGAAGATCTTGAGGTTGTTGTTCTACCACCTCAAGACGATGAGTTCACTTGTTCAAACTGTTTTATCGTGAAGCACAGGTCGTTAGTGGCTAGAAAGACAAAGAACGGACCTATCTGTTCAGAGTGTGATTCCTAGTATTTTTTAGGGCCTGGGCAAATTTGTCCGGTCTTCTGCTAGAAATCAGCCAGTAGGGCGTCGAGTCCTCCGGATCCACGATTGGAATCTTTAGAGCTGTCTTTACCGTTCCCTGAAAAACTTTGTGTGCCCTCGAATCAAGCTTTGGACCGCGTTCGTCGAAAATTTCTCGCTTGGTCACAACTTCGGGTTCACCTAGGAGCTCTAAAGGAATTGACACTTGGTTAACAGCCAGGTTGCCATTGGATACTCGAATACTTGGCGCTTTCAGAACCAGCAGAGTCCAAATTACTGCCACCCCGGTTGCACCGACTACTAGCCCCACCGAAATGTCAAATGGTTCAGATATAACTACAGCTGATGGCAGAAAAACGAAGGTGGCGGCAAAAGTGCCAAAATTTGGCAAAACCCGCTCCTTGTATAAGGGCTTAGCGGTCTTCTCTGGTTCACTCACAATCAATAGATTACGCTGGGAATCTATGAATCACCTACCCGTCCTAATGGTCTCAGAGCCAGGATTCGAACCAACGTATGCGACAGCAGGAGATGCCGGCGCTGACCTTCGCTCGACCAAAAAGATTTCAATCGCACCTGGAGATCGTGAGCTTGTTCCAACCGGGGTAGCAATCGCGCTTCCAGCTGGTTTTGTGGGGCTTGTCCACCCTCGTTCTGGACTAGCACTAAAACATGGGGTTACAGTGCTAAATGCTCCCGGAACGATCGACGCTGGCTACCGCGGCGAGATCATGGTTACCCTTTACAACTCATCTCATGAAGTATTCGAGATTGAGGTGGGGGATCGAATCGCGCAACTACTAATTCAAAGCGTGGAACACGCAAAGTTCATAACGGTCGCCAAGCTCCCCGAGAGTAATCGCGGTCAAGCGGGCTTTGGTTCTTCCGGGAGAAGCTAGATGGAAAACTACGGAAGCAGCAAATCGCAACCACTTGATCGGCTAAGCGCTGGGCCCTTTGACATAACAGAACTCATTCAAGTTCGACCCAGCATCGATTTTGGCGCTATTCAGCTTCCACTGCGTGATGATGTCGTTTACAAGCTCGAAGTAGAGGAAGCGACCAGCAAGATTGTTGCGCTCACTGTCGAACACAAGGGCTCTTCATTACAACTTCAGGCATTCAGCGCGCCAGGAACAGATGGAGTGTGGCATGAGATCAGGTCCACACTTGAACAATCGATCCTTGCCCAAAATGGTCGAACCGAGCAGGTGGTGGGACCGCTAGGTCCAGAACTTAATGCACAGATCCCTACCGCGGACGGCGGGTTCCGGCTCGCAAAATTCATTGGGGTGGATGGACCTAAGTGGTTCTTGCGCGGAGTGATTTCGGGAATTGCGCTCGGTGACGTTCTTTCGATGTCGCACATCATAGACATTTTCAGATCCGTTGCAGTGGTGCGGGGTAGTCAACCGATGCCACCAAAAGAGCTTTTAGAACTTACCGCACCAGCCGGTGGTCAAAAGAGCGTTAAGTAATGACTGAAGACAAGCTAAAAGCGTCTGCTGCTCAGAAACTTGGGGTCAGTGCCTCCAACGGAAAACTGAGTCTTGACAGTAAGTCTGTTCTCGAGGGTATGGGCGGAAAGCTTGGAATAGCAGAAACAATATTGCCAAGCGTGCTTTTTGGTTCAAGTTTTGCATTGACAGGACAGGCCTTGATTGCAGTGTCTCTCGCAGGTGGTACTTCCGCACTTTTTATTCTCTATAGATTGATTACTCGTCGATCTGCCAGCAGCGCCGTGATTGGTGCTCTGGCAGTTGGGCTTGCGGCGTGGTTAGCCCTAAGAGAGGGGGGTGAAGCGGTTGACTACTTCATCCCAGGTTTCATAACTAATGCTGTCTATTCCGCTGTGCTACTGGTCTCAATTTTGATCAAGTGGCCACTTGTTGGAGTTCTCGTCGAGGTCTTACGTGGACATTCAACAAGCTGGCGTAAAGATCGTAAAATTGTCACGGTATATTCGCTGGTCACTGGATTGTGGGTGGGATTCTTCTGCCTGCGCTTGGCTGTTCAAGTTCCGCTTTACATGGCTGGCAACGCTGAATTGCTGGCTGCGGCGCGCGTAGCCATGGGGCCACCGCTATACGCGGGGGTAATTCTTATCACTTGGCTTATTCTTCGGGCTACAGTGCTCCGAAGCACAGCTCTTCCGGCCCGCTAAGTGGTAAATTTGATAGCTGGAGCGGATCCGCTCAAAACTTTAGGAGCAATAAATGTCCAAGATTGATAGTTTCGGCGTGGGGCGAGAGCTCAAGGTAGGCAATCAGACATTTCGCATTTTTGACATCAGTCAGCTTGATGCAAAGACCTTGCCATACAGCCTGAAGATTCTCCTTGAGAACCTGGTCAGAACCGAAGACGGGGCTAACGTCACCGCTGAACATATCAAATCCATCCTCGAATGGGACCCAAAGGCAGAACCCGACACTGAGATTCAGTTCACGCCGGCAAGGGTAATCATGCAGGATTTCACCGGCGTGCCATGCGTTGTTGACCTTGCGACCATGCGCGAAGCAATGGTCGATCTTGGCGGAGACCCAAAGAAGATTAATCCATTAGCGCCTGCAGAACTTGTTATTGATCACTCCGTTGTTATTGATGTAGCTGGATCAAAAGATGCATTCGAGAAAAATGTTGAGTTTGAGTATCAAAGAAATGCAGAACGCTACCAGTTCCTTCGCTGGGGACAAATGGCATTTGATGATTTCAAAGTTGTCCCTCCAGGAACCGGAATCGTGCATCAGGTAAACATTGAGTATCTTGCCAGAACCGTTATGACTAGGAACGTAAATGGCCAATTACTGGCTTATCCAGATTCTTGCGTTGGCACCGACTCACACACAACTATGGTCAATGGTCTTGGAGTGTTGGGTTGGGGAGTGGGCGGAATCGAAGCCGAGGCTGCCATGCTTGGGCAGCCGGTTTCGATGCTTATCCCAAAGGTTGTGGGTTTCAAGCTAACCGGACAGATCCCGATGGGAGCAACAGCAACCGACGTTGTGCTTACGATCACGCAGAAGCTGCGCGAGCACGGAGTGGTTGGAAAGTTCGTTGAGTTTTACGGAGCTGGTGTTTCATCAGTACCGCTTGCCAATAGAGCAACAATTGGAAACATGAGCCCGGAGTTTGGTTCCACCGTGGCAATTTTCCCGATTGACGAGGTAACTCTTGATTACCTTCGCTTTACGGGTAGAAAGCAAAGCGAGATTGATCTAGTTGAGCAATACAGCAAGGCGCAGGGCTTGTGGCACGACCCTTCTATCGAGCCTCGCTACAGCGAATACCTAGAGCTTGACCTGTCCTCGGTAGTTCCATCAATCGCGGGACCAAAGCGTCCGCAGGACCGAATTGAGCTCTCAAAATCCAAGGGCCAGTTTGCCAAAGACATACTCAATTACTCTTCTGAGCCTTCAAACCCCACTCCTGTAGCGGGAAGAGATTTCTCTATCGACAACGGTTACGTAAGCATCGCTTCAATCACGTCCTGCACCAACACATCAAACCCTTCAGTGATGATGGCGGCTGGACTACTAGCCCGGAAAGCAGTTGCCAAAGGACTCAAGGCAAAGCCTTGGGTAAAGACCTCGCTTGCTCCAGGGTCCAAGGTGGTCACCGACTACTACGACAAGGCGGGACTTACTAAAGACCTTGATGCGCTTGGCTTCCAACTAGTTGGCTATGGATGCACCACCTGTATTGGAAACTCAGGACCCCTCGACGAAGAGATTTCGGCCGCAGTCAACGAGAACGATCTAGCGGTAACAGCTGTGTTGTCTGGAAACCGAAACTTTGAGGGACGAATTAATCCGGACGTAAAGATGAACTACCTAGCTTCACCACCACTGGTAATCGCTTATGCACTCGCCGGAACGATGGATTTCGATTTTGAGAAAGACTCTTTGGGTCTTGACGATTCAGGAAATGATGTCTTTCTTCGAGACATATGGCCAACTCCGCAAGAGGTGCAATCCACTATTGATTCGTCGATAAACTCCGACATGTTCACTAAGCAGTACGCCGGGGTATTTGACGGCGACAAGAGATGGCAATCCCTTGAGACTCCAACTGGTGACACATTCTCTTGGGACCCAAACTCCACCTACGTTAGAAAGCCACCGTATTTTGATGGCATGAGCATGAAACCGACCCCGGTTACGGACATAACGGGTGCTCGGGTGCTAGCAAAGCTAGGGGACTCGGTCACCACTGATCACATCAGTCCAGCAGGTTCTATAAAAGCTGATTCCCCCGCAGGTAAATATCTAACCGAGCACGGTGTGTCAAGAGCTGATTTCAACAGCTACGGATCTCGTCGCGGCAATCACGAAGTCATGATTCGAGGAACATTTGCGAACATCCGCCTACGTAACCAGTTGCTCGACGGTGTCGAAGGTGGCTACACCCGCGACTTCTCTACTTCTGAGGGTAAGCAGTCATTTATATACGACGCTTCGAGAAGTTACCAGCAAGCCGGGACTCCGCTGGTAATTCTTGGCGGTAAGGAATACGGTTCTGGCTCATCGAGAGACTGGGCAGCTAAAGGCACAAGCCTACTTGGTGTTCGTGCAGTAATCACTGAAAGCTTCGAGCGCATTCATCGCAGCAACCTGATCGGAATGGGTGTTTTGCCTCTCGAGTTCCCGTCAGGATCCTCGGCAGATTCTCTAGGACTTGATGGCACAGAGATCTTTGATATCTCAGGCGTTGAGCAGCTTAACAATGGCGTCACGCCTAGAACCTTGAAGGTTGTTGCTAAGCCCAGTGATCATTCAAAGCCGGGCAAGGAAGTAATTGAGTTTGAGGCCAGGCTCAGAATTGACACACCAGGAGAGGCCGACTATTTCCGCCATGGCGGAATCTTGCAGTATGTGCTTCGATCGTTAGTAACGGCATAGGGAAGAA
>ERZ1022756.184-NODE-184-length-20989-cov-25.438378_pt1 | contig 20989 bp, 21 predicted proteins | sample MGYA00520902_ERZ1022756 | MGnify/ENA primary metagenome ERZ1022756 (study PRJEB33162, sample SAMN09537601) | freshwater metagenome | isolation source: freshwater | place: Canada:Alberta | collected 2017-07 | study: EMG produced TPA metagenomics assembly of the...
GGTTGCGATATCCATGTGAGCCGATTTAGGTTGATTCGGGCAGCCGTCCAATCTTTAGGTTCAACCCATGGGGCAATTGCTGATCTTCGGGCTGGGCTACACCGCGACCTGCATCGCTGACGCGATGCGGACGAAAGGTTGGCAGGCGCGCGCAACCGGCAGCGCGGGCGACATCGCCTTTGCCGATAGCGATGCGGTGCTGGCCGCAATCCGCGAGGCGAGCCACATCCTCTCCTCCGTCCCGCCCGACCGGGTAAGCGGCGGTGATCCGGTGCTGGATTTCTATGGCGAGGCGCTGGCCGGGAAACCGCTGTTCTACCTCTCATCCACCGGGGTCTATGGTGATCGCGCAGGCGCGTGGGTGGACGAGGCAACGCCCACCATCGCCGAATCGGGCGAGGGCCGCAGGAATGCGCGGGCTGAGGCTGATCTTGCATGGCTGAACATGGGCGCACGGGTGTTCCGCCTGCCGGGGATTTACGGGCCGGGCCGCTCTGCGCTCGACCGCGTGAAGGAGGGCAAGGCGCGGCGCATCGACTTGCCGGGCCAAGTGTTCAGCCGCGTCCATGTCGAAGACATCGCCAGCGGCGTGATTGCCGCACTTATGCAGGATGCGCCCGCCGGAGCCTATAATCTCGGCGACGATTGGCCGTGCAGCGGTAACGAAGTCACTGAACACGCCTGCCGGTTGCTCGGCCTGCCGCTCCCGCCGCTGGAGTCGCTGGAAGACGCGAACCTGTCAGAGATGGCGCGCGGATTCTACATGGAGAACCGCCGCGTAGCGAATGGGAAGGCCAAAAGGGTGCTGGGCTGGTCGCCGTGCTTCCCGACTTACGTCGAGGGACTGGAGTCCTTGTTTTCGCCTCAAGCGCCAGCGGACGCATGCGCGCCATAAGGCGCGGCGTGCCGATCATCAATCGGCCAGCAGATTACCTCCGCAGCGCCCCGCTCGGCTGCACCTGCACCGCCTTTACCCGCCGGGCCCGCAACGCGAGGCCCATGCCGATCAGCGCCAGCGCCATGCCGCCTGCCGACAGCGCATCCCACTTGAACCCTTCGAACAGGGTTGACAGCAGCATCGCCACACAGACCGTCACGATCCCGTTATAGGCGGTCTTCCCCGCCCCGATCTCGCGCACCAGATTGTAATGCAGCGGGAAGGTCACGACCGAACCGATGATGGCAAGATAGGCCGTCCCAGCCCAGAACTGCCACGCCGTTGGCAGCGGCGGCGGGCCTTCGGTCAGGAAGGCAAAGCCGAGATCGAAGATCGTGCCGTACAGCATCGCCCAAGCCAGCAAGCTCACCATCGGCACCCCGCGCCCGGTCGGATTGGCCTGCACCACATTGGCAATCGAGGCGGACAGCATCCCGCCAATCGCCAGCACGATGCCGAGGCCCACGCTGCCTCCCAGCGGCGCGGCGTTCCATTCGTGGACCAGCAGCATCGCCACACCCGCAATCGCGACAAGGCTGCCGCCGATGAAGCCGCCCTGCACCTTTTCGCCGATGAACACCTTGGCGAAGATCGCGTTGGGCACCATCAACAGCGCGAACATTACCGCGACGATGCCGGAGGTGATGTGATGTTCCGAATGATAGACGAACAGAAAGTTGCCGCTGAATTGCGCGATGCCGACCCCCAGGGCCAGCACGTGCTCGGCCCGGTTCAATCGCAGGCGGTTACCCATGATCAGCGCCAGCGCAAACAGCGCAGGCGTCGCCAGCATGAAGCGGAAGAACACGCCCCACGCGGCGGGCACATCGCTGATCTGACCGGTGATGACGAACCACGTCGACCCCCAGATCGTGCCGGTCAGCATGAAGGGGATCAGCACCTTGGGGCTGAGCATCGACGGTGCGGACACATCGCTCATAGCGCGGCGATCGCCTTGCCAAGCGCCTGAGCATCTTCTGCGCGGGTGTTCCACGCCGTGACGAAGCGGGCCGAAGCAGGGCCCCAGTCATAAAAGGCAAAATCCTGCGCGCGCAGCGCCGCACGCTCGGCTTCGGTCAGATGGACGAACAGCTCGTTCGCCTCGACAGGGTGCATCAGGCGGTCGGCACATCCTGCCGCAACTTCCTGCGCCGCGGCATTGGCGTGGGCGGCATTGGCGAGCCACAGGTCGCCCTCCAGCATGGCGATGATCTGCGCGGCCATATAGCGGCCCTTGCATTGCAGGTGCCCGGCGCGCTTGCGGCGATAGCGGACTTCGGCGGCGCGTTCGGGATCGAACAGCACCACGGCCTCTGCGCCCATCCCGCCATTCTTGATGAACCCGAAGGCAAGGCTGTCGACCGACCCGCTCGCGGCCCGCGCCGCAGCGTGCGCCGATCCGCCCATGAACGCCGCAGCATTGGCAAACCGCGCTCCGTCCATATGGAGACCAAGGCGGCGTTCCTTGGCGAAGGCCGCCAGCGCCGCCAGTTCTTCGGGCGAGTAAGCGCGGCCATATTCGCTGGCCTGCGTGATCGCGATGGCGTGCGGCTGCACCTGATGCACATCGTTGCGGATCGGATCGATCAGCGCGGCAATATCGGCAGGTGTCAGCTTCGCGCCGTCACCTTCCGCCAGCATCAGTTTCGCGCCGTGCAGGAAGAAGCCGGGCGCGCCGCCTTCATCAACCTCGATATGCGCTTCTTTGTGGCACACCACCCCGCCGTGGGGCGCGCACATCGTGGCCAGCGCCAGGCAGTTCGCGGCTGTGCCAGTCGCCACCCACAGCGCCGCACATTCGCGCCCGAACAATGCCGTAAACCGCGCGTCGAGTTCCTGCGACAGCACGTCTCCGTCGTAAGGATTGTCCGGCTGGTCGGCTCTGTGCATCGCCTCCCACAGCTTGGGGTGGACGGCGGCGGCGTTGTCCGACAGGAAGGGCATGGCAAGGCTCATGCGGCAAGGCCTCTACTGCGCCGCGCAGCCAAGGCAAGCAGGAGCAGCACGCGATGAACGAAGAAAGCGCAGACTTCACCATCACCCACCACGTTCAGGGGACCGGCGGGCGGTATGTCGCGGCGGTCGAAGGCGCGGCGGATCAAGGCTATCTCGAATGGGAAGCCGGCGGCGAGCAGCGCGGCAAGGAAGTGCGTATCGCCGCCCACACCATCGTGCCGCGCGCCATCGGCGGGCGGGGCGTCGCCGGCGCGCTGGTTGCCCGAATGATCGAGGATGCGGGACGGCAGGGCTTCCTCGTCCGGCCCGATTGTTCCTATGTCGCCAAGAAGTTCGCTGAAAACCCCGACTGGTCGTCGCTCAAAGCCTGATCCAGCCGGGAATAATCGGTCGCCGCGATGGTTTCCATCACCTGCGTCCGCAGTTTCCGCGCGTCATGGATCGGGACGCCGTGCATCGCGAAAACCCCGCCAGCCAGTCCGAGATGCACTGTCGCATAGCCGCGCAGCCGAGCAAGCGGGCCTTGCGCAATTTCGACCGAGTGCAGCTTCAACCGTGTGGCGATGGCCTGTGTCGGCGACAGAAAGCCGTGGCTGGCATAGACGTAGCCGTCATCAACCGCGTGACGCCGGAACTCCCACGCATAAAGGTTTGCTGCCACCGCCAGCACCGCAAGGCCCAGCGGGATCAGAAACAGGCCGAAAGGCGCAAAGATGGCGGTTCCGATGGCCGCGATCACGAACAGCGCCGCATCGCGCACCGCCATATCGGTGCGGTGATGCGTGCTGGCCCGGCGCCACTGTGTCGCGGCGTCCGGCAGCACGAACCCAGCCGCATCAGCAATCGGCGCGATTTCGTCCATTTTTGCGAACGGCGCGACCACGTGGCTGGCGCTTTCGGCATCCTGCGCGAGACTGACGAAGCTGAGGCCGTGCCAGCCGAACCGATAACGCAGCAAGCCGGTGCCGATCACCAGCCCCTGAACCCGGTGGACCGGCATCACCACATCGGTGCGGGTGAACAGCCCGCGCTGCCGCCGGAACCCGCGCGCTGACCGGGTGAGGGTGAAGCCCCAGTCGCGCAACACGGTGCGCACCACGCCGGTGGCAATGCCAATCACGATCAGCCCCAACATCCCGGCAATCGCCCCGATGGCCTGCGCATAGGTGCCCAGGGTGGCGACCGTGCTACCCTGTTCCTTCAACCAACCATACCAAAGGTCGACATTCCACACGTCGATATCGGTGACATTGTCGACATATTGCAAGCCGCCGCCGAGCACGGCGAAAACGGCGAGCGAGAATTCGAACAGGCCGAAGGTGACGAGCCGACCGGGCTTCATCGCGAAAAGCACCTCGCCGTCGTCCGACAAGGCGACGCCGCCTGCGGCCGGATCGGCGCTGGCAGCGACCTCATCCTCGCGCCGTTCGCGCACCAGCTGGCGCAGGCGCTCTCCATCGGCTGTGGTAAGGTATTGGAGGGCAAGATCGTCGCCACCGCCCGCCCCTGTTTCGAACTTGACCGACACCAGCCCCAACAGCCGCGGCAGGGGCTTGGCTTCAAGGCTTACATCCTGAATTCGTTCGAAAGGCACCGACCGCGCGTCACGGCTGAAGACGCCGCTTTCGACGCGAATGTCCTGATCGCCGATGGTGTAGGTCAGACGGCGCCAGCTGATATAGCTTGCCGCAATACCGATCACTGCCGCCGCCACGCCGACACCGATAGCCAGCGCAAAACGGCCCGATCCGCCGATCCCGGAAAAGGCGATGGCGATGGCGGGCAGGATCGCCCCGCGAATGCTGCCGATCGCGCCGAGCACGACGCTGACCGGCGCGGTGCGCTGGACGTCGGTCATCGTTCGCGTCTCACAGGGTTTCGCGCCGGATATGGGCACGGATGTCCTCGCGCATCTCCCGCGCCAGCGGCTCTCCGAGGCCGGGAAGCGACACGCTGGCATTGTGATTGCCGGCGGTATGCACCGTCAGCGTTGCGATGCCGAAGAAGCGATCAAGCGGGCCTTGATGCACATCGATATGCTGCACCCGCCCGAATGGGACCACCGTGTCGAAGCGGAACAGCAACCCGCGCACCACCCGCAGCCGGTCGGCGCTGATCTGATAACCGCGCGCGTTGTAGCGGGTCGAGGGGACGCGGATGATCAGCGCCAACGCGATCAGCAGCACCGGCCCCGCGATGATCCCGCTGGGGAAATTCGCCTGATCGCGAAACGCCGTCTCCAGCACCAGCGCGCCAATCAGGAACGGGATCGCGGTCAGCGTAGCCCGCACCCGCAGCGCATGGGCATAGTTCCGATGAAGCTTCGTCAGCTCGCCCTCATCGTGTTGCAGGACATCAGCAGGCGGCGTGGTGGCAGGGGCATGATCCATGGTGCCTTATGTGCGCAACACAGCACGCGGGCGCAAGCGAATTAGCGCCTCCCCCTATCGGATTTATGAGGACGACGTTGGCACCCCTCGCCCCTAGAACCCTTTGCAAAATCAATCCGGGAGAGACACGCATGACCACGCTCCATTCCAGCCTTGGCCCCAACCCGCGTCTGGTGCGGATGTTCATGGTCGAAAAGGGGCTTGAGGAAGGTCGCGATTTTGCCCGCGTCCATTACGATATCATCACCGGTCAGAACCGGCAGGATGCCAGCTACATCGCCCGCAATCCGCAAGGCACCACGCCCACACTGGAACTGGATGACGGCACCTGCCTCACCGAAAGCTGGCCGATCTGCGAATATATCGAGGAACTGCACCCCTCCCCCAACCTGTTCGGCACCACGCCGGTCGAGCGCGCCACCGTGCGCAAGTGGGCGCGCTTGTTCGATCAGGAAGTGGTGGTGCCGATGACAATGGGCTTCCGCGCCGGAGCCGGCCGCCCGATGTTCGAACCGCGCATGAGTGTTGTCTCGGCGGAAGCGGGGGCGGAACTTTCGGCCATGTCGGACGAAAAGTGGCAGATGTTCGACGGCTATCTCGGCAGCAGCAACCACATCGCGCTGGGCCGCTTCACCTTTGCCGATCTGCTGATCTTCGCCTTCGCCAATTTCGGCTTCACCGTCGGCTGGAAGCTGCCCAACGGGACGGACAACCTCGCGCGCTTCATCGAAACGCACAACCAGCGCGCCTGCGCGGCGATCTGGCAGCAACCGGAATAATGCCCGATCTCACCGGCAAGGTGGCAATCGTCACCGGCTGCGCGAGCGGCATCGGCGCGGCGACCGTGCGGCGGCTGCGCAGCGACGGGGCCGAGGTGCTCGGCACCGACGTTGATGCGGCGCGCGGCGCGGCGTTGTGCGGGGAAGTGGGCGCGCTGTTTGCGGTGCAGGATGTGTCCGACCGGCCGCTCTGGCCGCAGATCGTGGCTCGCGCGGTAGAATCCTACGGGCGGCTCGACATTCTGGTGAACAATGCCGGGATGGTGTCGGGCTCAGGCATCGGCGATCTTGATGACGAGGCAATGTTTGCCGCTTGGGACAAGGTGCTGGCCGTCAACCTCACCGGGACGATGGCGGGCTGCCGCGCGGCGATTGCTGCAATGCGGGCCAATCCGGGCGGGGCAAAAGGCGCGATCGTCAACATCGCGTCCACCACCGCGATCGCCCCGCTGCCGACTGACGTCGGTTATTCGGCGAGCAAGGCGGCGGTGCGGGTGCTGTCGAAATCGGTGGCGACATGGTGCGCCAAGGCCGGGCTCGCCATTCGCTGCAACACGGTCATTCCGGGCGCGACGCATACCGGCATCCTCGATGCTGCCGAACTGACCATGCCCGGGCTGATGGCGGCCGTGGCGAAAACCTCACCGCTGAACCGCCTCGCCGATCCGTCAGAGACAGCGGCGGCGATTGCCTTCCTCGCCAGTGACGAATGTCCGTTCATGACAGGTGCGGAGATGCTGGTCGACGGCGCTGCGATGGCGATCCATCCCGGTTTCTAGTCGCCGCGCATTTTGTCCAGATACCCGCTCGGCCCCATCTGCGCCGCCGTCCACACGAATATCGCTAGGCTGGCGATTCCTGCGGCAAGGCACACGCTGAAGACCGCCACCGCCAGCGCGCTGTCGCCATGCGTCGGGCCTAGCGTATCGCTCACCGCGCCAATTACGCCAAGGCCCAGCGTCTGACCGATCAGGTTGTTGAAGAACAGCGCGATGGCCACAGCGAAGCCGCGGCTCGCCGGTTCGACGGACGCCTGAATACCCGACAGGATGCCCGCCTGACTGGCAACGTAGATGCCGTATGCCACCCCGAACCAGCAGAGAAAGGCGAAGAACCCGTCCGACGTCAGGCTGAGGGCGAGCGGTGCGACACAGCCGAGGCTGACCAGACCCGGCAGCCACGCCCGCCAGCGTTCGTCGCGCAGGGTCAGCCACTGGGTCAGATAGCCGCCGAGGATCGGCCCCGGAATGCCACCGAGAAAGAAGGTGAAGCCGAGATACAGCCCCACATCCCCCGTCGAGATCGGGAAGGTTCGCAGCATCACCGCCGCCATCCAGAAGGCGAGGCCATAGCCGATCATGATCTGCACCGCCCAGCCCAGCGCCAGCCCCATGAACACGCGGTTGGTCAGCAGGCTGCGGATCGTCTGCCCCAGCGGCCGTTGGGCCATGTCGGTGCCCGCAGGCGCATAGCGCCCGCGCACAGGTTCACGCACGGTGAGATAGATCACCCCGCCCAGCAGCAGGCCCGGCAGACCCATCAGCACGAAGGCCCAGCGCCAGTTGAACATTTCAGCCAACTGCCCGCCGATGATGAGCCCGCCCGCCGTCCCCATGCTCGCGCCGATGGTCAGAAAGCCCATCGCCTTGGCGAGTTCGCTGCGGGTGAAATAGTCGGCAACGACGCTTTGGGATGATGGGCCGGAACAGCCCTCACCCACCCCCACGCCGGTCCGTGCGAGGAACAGCGTCCAGAACCCTGTCGCCAACCCGCAGGCCGCGGTCATCAGGCTCCAGAAGCCGATCGCGGCTGCGACAATATTCTTGCGGGTCGACCGGTCGGCGAGCCGCGCGGCGGGAAATCCTGCGATCACATAGACGAGGCTGAACGCCAGCCCGCCGAGCAGGCCCAATTCAAAATCACTGAGGCCGAACTCGGCCTTGATGTCCTGCACCAGGATGCCGAACACCAGCCGGTCGGCCACGCTGAACGCGCTCGTCAGCGTGAGCAGCCCGAGAACGTACCAGCGATACGCTCTGGGCTTCTCGGCCTCAGTGGTGCGGTCTGGCGTTGAGGCCATTGTCTACCGGGATCGTCAGGCCGTTGAGAAAGCGTGCTTCATCCGAAGCGAGGAACAAGACGCAGCCCGCAACATCCTTGGGGTGGCCCAGCGCATCCATGGCCAGCGGGCCTTCGGGAATCTCCATCGGCGTGGTGCCACCGCGCCCGGATACGCCCATCACCATCGGCGTCTCGATCCCGCCCGGCGCGAGCGCGTTGACCCGGATGCCGTAGCCCTTGTCCTGGAAATCCACCGCAAGGCTGCGGGTCATGCCCGCAATCCCCGCCTTCGAGGCGGCATAGGCGGGGATGTTACCATAGCCCATCAGCGCCGCAGTGGATGCCATGTTGATGATCGACGAACCGCCCCCGCCGACTTTCTCGTGCCGGTTCTTCATCAGCGGCACGGCATATTTGCAGCCGAGGAATGTGCCGACCACGTGAATGTCGAGATGCAGCTTGAAGTGGGCAAGCGAGCAGTCCTCGATGCTTTCGAAAATCACATTGCCCGCGTTGTTGACGAGGATGTCGAGCCCGCCGTGTCGTTCCTCGACAGCGCGCATCACCTCGATCCACTGGTCTTCCCTAGTCACGTCGAGTGCCATGGCATCACCGCCGATGGAATCCGCCACCTGATGCGCGAGTTCGGCATCACGGTCGGTGACGATCACTTTGGCCCCTTCGCGCGCCAGCACTTCGCAATCGGCCTTACCCAGCCCCATCGCCCCGCCTGTCACGAGCGCCACCTTGCCCGCTACCCGTCCCGCCATCTGCTCTCTCCCAAAAGCTTGTGTTTATGGAGGCAGCCTATCGGAGGGGCCAAGGCAAACCACTGTCGAAAGCGCGAGGACGCGAGCTTTGCGCCGCAATGTATCATCCTTGTCCGAGGGAGATGCGCAATGATGGACGCTGGCGAAGTCGCACATCTGAAAGCGATGATGGAATGGGAAGGCCGCCGCACCGCGCCGCCCGAAGGCTTTCCCACGCTCCCCGATATGCCCGCCGGGCGCTATACCAGCGCCGAATACTTCGCGCTTGAACAGCAACACGTGTTCCGCAAGTCATGGCTGTTCGCGGGCCACCTCGATGAAATCCCCGAACGGGGGTGCTATATGCGGTGGCATAATGCCGGTGATCCGATTGTCATCGTGCACGGCATGGACGGAGTAGTGCGCGCCTTCCACAACACCTGCCGCCACCGCGGCGCTCCGGTGGTGACAGAGGATCGCGGCAAGTCCGCGCGGCTGATGTGCGGCTATCACAACTGGACGTATAAAACCGACGGCAGTCTGGTGGGCGTGCCCGAACGGCGCGACTTTCCGGCCGATTTCGACATGAGCTGCCGCAGCCTGATGCCCGTGCGGTGCGAGCTGTTCGGCAAGATCATCTACGTCAACTTCGATATGGAGGCGATGCCGCTACTCGATTGGCTGGGGCCACTGGCGCGCGAGTGGGAGGAGTTTGCCTTCGACCGCATCCGGCTGGGCGCGCGCCATTCCTTCGATCTGCAATGCAACTGGAAGATCGCGATGGAGGCCAACATGGAAGTCTACCATGTGCCCTTCATCCACCCCAACACCGTCGCGCCGCTGGTGGATAGCACGCGCAACTACAACACGTTCTACCCCAATGGCCACGCCCGGATGCTCGCTCCGCCGCCGCGCACGACCGACCGTGAACACGTCCGCGCCATCGATTCGCCCCCGGGCTGGCAACAGATCGACACGGTGGGGGAGCTGGGCCGCACGGCCACGCAAAGCTACACGCTGTTTCCCAACTGGGTGTCGCCCCTGTCCAATTACTTCGTGCCGCCGCTGGTGTTCTGGCCAACGTCGCTGAACACCACCCGGCTTGAACTGGTCACGATGGCGCTTGATTGGGGAGACGCGCCCCCGCCCGATTTGTGGACGGTGCCGGATGCGACCCAGCCGAACGGGCGGCAGATGAGCCCGATCATCCTCGAAGACACCCAGTTCGGCGAAGCGATTCAGAAATCGGTTGAAGGATCCGCGTTCCGGTCGGTGCCGCTCTCTTATCAGGAAGCGCGGATATACTCCTTCCATCAAAGCCTCGACCGGATGATCGGAGACGGCAACGTGCCAGCCCATCTCAGGGTCGAACAGGTGATCGGGCCGGAGTGGGTGTGGCCCAACGATCCGCGCGCGCAACAATTGGCGGCAGAACAGGATCGCGAAGCCCGGATGGCGCTCGAAGCGGCCAAATGACGTTACGGCACGGAAGCTTTTCAGGCGAATGTGATCATTATGTCGCAGATTGGCAGGGTCACTATCGCTTTTGCTGATGGTGCACTTTGGCGAGGCCCATACACCTACACCCCATACCTAAAGGGGTGGGGAGACACGCCTAGGTTGGGGAATAACAGGGCACGCGGGAAGCCGCGGTCCGATGGGGAGAGACGATTATGACCACACTTCGTGCCCGAACTGCATCTGGCGTCCGCCAGGATGGCCTACGCCGCGCTTTGCTGTGCGGCGCGGCGTTGAGCGGCCTTGCCGCAATGCCGACCGCTGCCTTCGCCCAAGATGCCGAAGACGCGGCGGCAAACGGTCCCGCCGAGAACGTGATCATCGTTCAGGCCCGCCGCCAGAACGAAACGCTGCAGGAAGTCCCCGTCACCGTAACCGCAATCGGCGGCGAGACGCTCCAGCGTTACAGCATCGACCAGGTCGCTGATTTCACCAGCCGCGTGCCCACCCTCAACGTGCAGGTCGGCGGTTCGGGTTCGGGCGGCCAGCTTTCGCTTCGCGGCGTCGGCTCGTCGAACATCTCGGCAGCGTTCGATTCGGCAGTGGCCTTCGAATATGACGGCGTAGTCGTATCGACCATGCGCATGGTGCAGGCCGGTTTCTTCGATGTCGAACAGGTCGACGTGCTGCGCGGCCCGCAATCGCTGTTCTTCGGCAAATCGGCCACGGCTGGCGTGCTTTCGCTGCGTTCGGCCAACCCGACCGCCGACTGGGAAGTCGGGATGCGCGGCTCCTATGAATTCGAGGAAAAGGGCTACCTGCTCTCGGGCTATATTTCCGGCCCCATCACCGACACGCTCGGCATCCGCATTGCCGCGCAATTCAACGATATCGACGAATTCCAGCTGCTTCAGGCCAACACCCCGGCGGTCAATCAGGAACGCGGGCTGACCGACTTCATCGGCCGCGTCACGCTTGATTGGCAGCCCTCGGACACGTTCCGCGCCAACATGAAGGTGCAGTACACCAAGAACGAGAACGACGGCGCGATCGGCACCGCGGAAATCAATTGCGGCGCCAATGGCCGGGCGGATTCGATCTTTTTGCTGGGCGGCGCGGTCAATCTGCCCGCTGGCTATGATTGCAACACCAACGACCAGCGTTACTACCTCAGCGACGCCGCTGCCCCGCTGGCGGGGGCAGTGCCGGGCAATTCGCCGGCCAATGGCCGCAACGGCGTGCCCTTCGGCGAGACCGAAATCCTGTTCGGCCGTCTGCAGTTCGACCTCGACTTGTCGGATACCCTCTCGCTGACCTCGGTCAGCGGCATCCTCAACATGGATGCGATCGATTACGACGGATATTCCTATGGCGGCTTCCTGCCCGGCCCCAATGGCACCCGCCTGCCCGGCGCGGCCGGATCGTCCGACCCGATCAACAAGCTGGAGCAATACACCCAGGAACTGCGTCTCGCATCGGACTTTGACGGTTCGTTCAACTTCATGCTCGGCGCGTTCTACGAAGACCGCACCTTCACCTTCGACACCTCGCAGCAGGGCGTGAACATCTCGTTCCTCGGCCGCGATCCGGTGACCGGGTTCACCTATGACTGGGACAAGACCCACCTCACCAAAACGGAAGCCCTGTCGTTCTTCGGCAGCGTGATGATCGACCTCACCGAAAAGCTGGAATTGTCGGGCGGTGTACGCTGGACTGACGAAACCAAGGTGCAGACGATTTCGGTGCCCTACGTCCACACCTTCCTGCAAGGTCCGGGCTTTGTGCGGCCGGGCTTCTTCTCCGGGCCGATCAACTTCTCTGACAGCAACCTGTCGCCCGAAGCAACCCTGCGGTATCAGGCGACCGATGACATCAACATCTTCGCCTCGTTCAAGACCGGCTTCAAGTCGGGCGGGATCGACAACTCGGCACTGCCTTCCAACAGCCTCAGCCAGGCAGCCGCGAGCGGTAACTTCGGCGCACTGATATTCCAGTCGGAAGAAGCAATCGGCGGCGAAGTCGGGATCAAGTCGCAGTGGGCTGACCGCAGCTTCACACTGAACGCGACGGTCTACCAATACGTGTTCAAGGATCTGCAGGTGCAGAACTTCAACGCCTCGACCATCCAGTTCATCACCAGCAACGCGGGCGAACTGACCACCAGGGGCGTTGATCTGGAAGCGAACTGGATTACCCCGGTGGATGGCCTGCGGCTGTCGAGCAACCTGTCCTATCTTGAGTCTGAATACACCGACGACTTCTTCCAGCCGGGCCTCACCGGCGGCCTTGTCAATCTCAGAGGCCGTGGCGGCAGTCAGGCGCCGACCTGGGCTGGGAACATCGCGGCCGACTGGACGGTGCCGCTGAGCGACAGCCTCGAACTGTTCCTGTCGGGCAACGCGGCCTATAATGATGGCTACATCACCGACGAAGCTCTGCCGAACGACTATGTGCAGCCGAGCTTCTGGCTGCTCGATGCCAACATCGCCATCGGCCATCCGGATGGCGACTGGAAGCTGTCGCTGATCGCACAGAACCTGACCGACGAAATCTTCACCATCACCACCGGCGGACGTCCGTTCCTGCCCCCGGGCGGCGACGATTTCGTGATGACCCAGAACCGTGGTCGTCAGGTCTTTGCGGAAGTCAGCTTCCGCTTCTGATCCGCGTCAGGCACGATAATGCGAGGGGCGGGCCAGCGATGGCCCGCCCCTTTGCGTTGGGCCACGCTCTGCCAAAAGTGAGCATTGCCGCGCGGCCCGCGTGAGAGGATGCTGCCTCGCAAGGTTCCAAGGCCCGGGAGAGAATACCATGTCACGCGAAACTCTGGTCGAAATGACCCGCAATCTGGTCGCGCACGGCGCTGCCGATACGATGGAATATGCCGACGATGTCGTCCGCGTGCCCGCCGGCGCCTATACCGATCAAGCGATTTTCGAGCTGGAAAAGAAGCAAATTTTCCGCCGCCTGCCGCTGATGGTCGGGCCTTCGTGCGAGCTTCCGAACCCCGGCGATTTCAAGGCGATGGATATCTGCGGCGTGCCGCTGCTGCTGTCGCGCCAGAAGGACGGCAGCATGGGCGCCTTCCTCAATATGTGCACCCACCGCGGCAATCCGCTGGCGGCGGGCTGCGGCAATGCCAGCCGCTTCACCTGCGGCTATCACGGCTGGACCTTCAAGGCGGACGGCGACCTGATCGGCGTTGCCAGCCCCAAGGATTTCGGCGCGATCGACAAAAGCCAGCATTGCCTGACCAAATTCCCGGTGCACGAAAATGCCGGGCTGATCTGGGTGACGCTGGACCCCCAGTCACAGCTGTCGATCCCCGATTACCTGTGCGGCTATGACGATCTGCTGAAAGCGTTCGAATTCGACGGCTGGACCCTGTTCGCCTCGCGCGTGCTGGAAGGGCCGAACTGGAAGACGGCCTATGACGGCTATCTCGATTTCTACCACCTGCCGGTACTGCACAAGGACACGTTTGGCGCAGATTTCTATAATCGTGCCAATTACTTCGCGTTCGGCCCGCACCAGCGCCTGTCAACCCCGTCGAAATTCGCGATCAAGGTGCAGGGGGATGACGATCAGGCGCTCGATCTGGAAGCGATGAGCGATGACGAACTGCCGCAGGAAGTGCTGGTGCAGGGCGTGTGGACGATCTTCCCGCATATCTCGATCGCCAGCTTCTACGGAGGCGGGCAGCGCGGAGCGCTTATCAGCCAGCTGTTTCCGGGCGCGGATGTGGGCACCAGCTACACCACCCAGTTCTACGTCATGGAAAACCAGCCCGAAACACCCGAACAGGTTCAGGCGGCGCATGACCAGTTCAACTTCCTCGAAATCGTGGTGCGCGATGAAGATTACGCCACTGGCAAGCGCCAGCAGCAGGCCTTGGCCTCCGGGCTGATGAAGGAGGTGCTGTTCGGCCGCAACGAGAGGGGCGGGCAGGTCTTCCATGGATGGGTGGAACGGCTCGTCGCGGCGAGCGACGATGAACTGGTACAGATCTTCGCGCAGGAGCAGCGTCAGGCGGCGGAATAGCCGGAAAAAGCGCCTTTCAGAGCTTCAGAATTCAAAGGGCCGGGCCGGAACGCTCGGCCCTTTTGCTGTCGGGTTGTCGTTAAGCGCCAGTTCGACCAGCGCGGTGTCGAAGAACTCGTGCAACTCCACGATCAGCCCGTCCCTGATGGTCATGATCTGGCAGTAGGTCTGGAGATATTCGTGGCCATTGGTGGCCATCCCGCCGCCGCGCATCAGGCCGACCACGCAATCATCGTCCGCGCACATGATCCGCCATTCGCGCGAGAAGCGAATCGTCTCGGCCACCAGCTTGCCGATCACGCCGTCGGCGACAATCGGGCCAAAGCACACAGCTTTGCCCTCCCACCGGCCTGAAACGGGGGTGGTGCCGACCAGATTGAACACGATATCGTCCGAATGCAGGGCGGCGAGCGCATCGAAATCGCCCGCCGCCAATGCCTCGTAGAACCGCGTGGCGACCGCAATATTGGCCGCGCGCCGCTCGCTCATCGTCTCACCCGAACGCAGGGCGATAATTGCTCTCGCCCCAGTCCTGCTTTTTGGTCCATTCGCCCATCGTCTCAAGCTTGCCGTCAAGCTCGGGGAAGCGTTCGTAGACGTGGTCCATATCAACCGCGAACGGCCGGGTCGGCGCGTTGTTGTTGTATTCGTAGAACGCCTCGATCCCCTTGGCGAATTCTTCGCGCGCTTCGGCGGGCATGCCGTCGCCGGCCGCTTCGACCAGGTAACGACCGAATTCGGCGGGGCTGCACGGATCGTACTTGATCTCCTTGCCCAAGGCTTCGGACAGGCAGGCGGTGACCTGCTTGCCGACCATCCGCTCCGGCCCGCCGATGTTCAGCCACGCGCCTTCCATGTCGGGCCGCTCAAGGCTCGCCAGCATGAAGCGCGCGACATCATCAAGGCTGATCCAGTTCGCTTCCAGCGCCGGGTTGTGCGGGTACACATAGCGCCCTTCATTGACGATAAACGGCCGCGCCCAGTTGGTCAGCAGGTTGTCCATGAACAGCACCGAACCGAACACCGTCCCCGGCGCGCCGGAACGCCACAGCGCGTTGATGCCCTGGGTGTTCCCGGCATAGGTGAAGGCATCGCCGGGCTTGTCGGGGATCCAGCTTGAGGTGTTCCACACCACGCGCTTGACGTTCAGATGCGCGGCGACCTTGCCCACCTCGCCAACCAGGTAGGCGCGATCAGCGCGGGCCTGCAGCGGGTGGGTGTAGAAGATGTAGTCCGAGCCTTCCAGCGCATCGGCGAAGGTTGATGTGTCGTAAAGGTCCATCGGCCGGATTTCGACCTTCTCCACCCCGTCGATCGGCGCGCCCTCCAGCGCATCCGGACGGCGCGAGATTGCGCGCACATCATAGCCTGCAGCCAGCGCCTGACGTATCTGCGCAAGGCCTTGCCTCCCGCTTGCGCCGATCACGGTGATAAGTGCCATTGGTGTCTCTCCCTCTTCCCTTTTGTGAGGCGAGACTAGGAAGCCCCCTGCCCCCATGCACCGCGCCAAAGTGATAGCCGCGCGTGCGGGCAGCCCTAGCGAAAAGGCGGGGTTGCCGTAGCAGCGTGACCGCCGGACAAGACCGCATGGACAACCGCTTCTGGCGCATCGCGCGCCGCCCCGCAGGCACCGATTTCGCCGCCGCGCTGGAACTGGCGGAGGAGAATTTCTCCCCCCTTCCCGAAGGCGCGATCCGCATCCGCAACACCCACCTGTCGATGGACGCGGGCACCCGGATGTGGCTTTCCGATCGGGAGGACGGATATCAGCCGCCGCTGCCGGTGGGCGGACCGATGACCGGTCTGGTGCTTGGCGAAGTGATCGAGAGCCGGGCGGAAGGCTTTGACGAAGGCGATCTGGTCCGCGCCTTCGGGCAATGGGCGGATATCACCACGGTCGATGCCGTCATGTCGGGCGCGATCCTGCTCGATCCCACGGTCGCTGACCGGCGCGCATGGTTTGGCCCGCTCGGCATGAACGGTTGGACGGCGCTGTGGGGCGTGGAACAGACCGGCGCGGCCAAGCCGGGCGAACGGGTGCTGGTGTCTGCCGCGGCCGGGGCAACCGGCATTTTGGCGGTGCAGATCGCCAAGCTGCTGGGCTGCGAGGCGTGGGGGATTGCCGGCGGCGCGGCCAAATGCGCTTACCTGACGGATGAACTCGGGATCGCGGGCGCGGTGGATTACAAATCCGCCGATGTGGCTGCGCAACTTGATGCAGCGGGCGGTTTCGACGTCTATTTCGACAATGTCGGCGGCCCGCTGCTCGACACCGTTCTCACCCGCATGAACCACTATGGCCGGATCCCGGTGTGCGGATTGCTGGCCGATTACACATCCGGCACCCGCACCGCTCCACACGAATTCGATCAGGTGCTGATGCGGCGGCTGCGGATCGAAGGCTTCTTCTCGCCCGACTTCATGCATGAAGGCCCGGCCCTGACCCGCCGCCTGCGCGAATGGAGCGAACGCGGCGATCTGGTGATGCCCTATGACGTGACGCGAGGTCTTGAAAACACCCTCACCGCCTATGCCAAGCTGTTTACCGGCGGCAATATCGGCAAGGTGATCGTGGAGCTGGAACCATGAACGGCACAATCGAAGACCGCGAGGCAATCCGCGACATCCTCGCCGCCTATGCCCATGCGATTGACCGGCGGCGCTGGGGGATGATGGAGCAGCTGTTCCATGCCGACGCCACCTTCCGGTTCGGCGTGATCGAGGGGGACTGGCGCGGGTTTGTGGAACAGGCGCGCGCAGTGATCGACCCCTGCCTCGCCACACAGCACCAGTTGGGCCAGACGATTTTCGGCTTCGATGGCGCGGACGTGTGCCACACAGAAACCTACATGACCGCGATGCACACCATCCCGCCGGGCTATCCGCTAGCAGCGGTGTTCCCTGACAAAGGCGTGATCTATTCGGCGATTGTCGCGGGCCGGTATGTTGACCGGTTTGAAAAGCGGGGCGGTGTTTGGCGGCTGGCCCAGCGCACCGGCTTGTATGACTGGCGCGAATTCCGGGTGGTGGAAGGCGTCGACCTGGCCGACACGCCCGAGGGCGCAGCGGGATACCACGACGAGCGCGACCCTTCGACAGCGGCTGTAGCGCGCTGGCTTGGCTAGGGCCGCTTGAAAGCAAACACCCCGCTCATCGTCGCCACCTGTTCCGCGCCGCGCCACACCCCGCCCGAGGTATAGGCCGTGCGCCCGCCAAGCCTGTCAATCCGCACCCGCGCCTCCAGCCAATCACCCAGCCGCGCTCCGGCGAGGTAATTCACCGTCAGCGTTACGGTGGACGGGGCAAGCCGAGGACGCTCGGCATCGTAAACCGCATGGCTCAAAGCCACATCGGCAAAGGTCGAAATCACCCCGCCGTGCGCCGCATCCTGGTAATTTATGTGGTGCGGGCAGATCAGCAGGCCGACCGCCCTAACCCCGTCCGCCTCCGGCCCCAAATAGTAAGGCCCGCCATGATCGAGGAAGCCCGGCGTGAAACCGGCGGGCGTGAAGTCTGAGGGAATATCCATCCCCCCACCCTACTGCGCTCACACCCGGACGCCGCTATGAAATGTGCCAATGACATGGCTCTCGGCACGGGGTATCCCTCCCGCCCATGGGAGAGAACACAGCACTGGTACCGGAGTCCTTCTGCGACGTTGTGCGCGAGCACGCGCGGACGCAGGGCGACATCATCGCTTTCACCTTCGGCAACGAGGAACTGTCCTTCGCCGAGATCGACGAGGGCGCGAACCGGGTGGCCAATGGCCTTGCGGCGCTGGGCGTAAAGCCGGGCGAACGCGTCGCCTTCCTCGGGAAGAACCACCCGCTTTATTTCGAAGCATTCCTGGGCGCCAACCGGATGGGCGCGATAATGACGCCGGTGAACTGGCGTCTGGCTCCGCCGGAAATCGCCTATGTGCTGGACAATAGCTGCGCGCGGGTGGTGTTCGTGGGCGAAGGCTTTGCCGATGTGCTGGCCGGTATCCGCGAACAATGCCCCCACGTTGAACAGGTGATCGGCATCGACGCGCCCGAATTTTCCGGCACCGATTACCGCATTTGGCGCGATGGCTTCCCGGCAAAGCCTCCGGCGCACCGGGTGCGGGCCGAAGACGACTCGCTCCAGCTCTATACGTCCGGCACCACTGGCAAGCCCAAGGGCGCGGTCATCACGCACGGATCGCTACTGTCCAGCCGCGATGCGACTGCCAGCGGTGACGATATGCGCGGCTGGCAGGAGCCGATCCCGGGCGATGTCACGCTACTCGCCATGCCGTGCTTCCACATCAGCGGGACAGGCACCGGCATCGGCACGCTGGTCGCGGGCACCAATGCCATCGTCCTGCCCGAATATGATCCGACCAAGGCGCTTGATCTGATCGACAATTTCAACATCTCCAAGATCTTCCTCGTTCCCGCCGCAATCCAGATCCTGCTTAATCATCCGCGCGTGAACGAGGTGGATTTCAGCCGCTTGAAATACGTCACCTACGGCGCATCGCCCATCCCGCTCGACCTGATGCGAGAGGCAATGCGGGTGCTGGGCTGCGGCTTCGTGCAGATGTACGGCATGACCGAAACCAGCGGCACGATTGTCGCATTGGATCCTGAAGATCACGTGCCCGAAGGCAGCCCCCGGATGCGCTCTGTCGGGCGGGCGCTGGCTGGCGTTGAGATCAAGGTCATCGACGAAGCGGGCAACGAAGTGCCGACCGGCGCGGTGGGCGAAATTGCCACGCGGTCGTCCAAGAATATGCGCGGGTACTGGAACAACCCCGAAGCCACGGCCTCCACCATCGACAAGGATGGCTGGCTGCGCACCGGAGACGCCGGCTATCTCGACGAAGGCGGCTACCTTTATATCCACGACCGGGTGAAGGACATGATCATCTCCGGCGGCGAGAACGTCTATCCGGCAGAGGTCGAAAACGCGCTCTATTCGCACCCCAAGGTTGCCGATGTGGCGGTGATCGGCGTGCCGGATGCCAAGTGGGGCGAAGCGGTAAAGGCCTGCGTGGTGGTGAAGGACGGCGAGGAGCTGACCGAAGCCGAACTGATCGCCCACGCCCGAACGCTGATCGCCGGTTACAAATGCCCCAAGTCGGTTGATTTCATCCCCGCACTGCCGCGCAACCCTTCGGGCAAGATCCTGCGCCGCGAACTGCGCGCGCCCTACTGGGTGGGCAAGGATCGCGCGGTTAACTGAGATGCTGCCCGTTCGCCAGCTTGCCTACAAGGTGAACGATCTTGAGGCAGCAGCGGAGGCGCATCACCGGCAGTTCGGATCAGGGCCGTTCTTCGTGCTGCGCCATGTCGCGCTGGCGTCCTCGCAGCATCGCGGGGTGGAGCGGGCGTTCGATCACTCATCGGCCTATGGCCAATGGGGCAGCGTGATGGTGGAGCTGGTGGTGCAGCACAATCCCGACCCGTCTGCGCTGCACGATATGTTTCCGCACGGGGCCGAGGGGCTGCATCATGCGGCATTATTCGTCGATGATCTGGATGCAGCGATAGCCCGCTTCGCAGCCGGGGGCGCACCGCTGGCGCAGCTTTCGGTGACGGCGGGCGGGACCGCCTTTGCTTTCGTCGATACCCGCGCAAGTCTGGGCCATATGCTGGAACTGTATGAACCGACCGTGCAATTAACCGGGTTCTATGACTTCGTGGCCGAAGCGGCGAAGGGGTGGGACGGGCGTGATTTGCTGCGGGAGCTGGGCTAAACCCCCGCCAGCCCCGGCAAATCGACCAGCGCGGCCCGGCATTCGGCATCGGCCAGCGCCGTCACCACGGAAAAGGCGACAAACCGCGGCTCGCCCAGATGCGCGACCATTTCGGCGGCTTCCGCATCGGTGATCGCGGTGTGTTCAAACGGTATCCGCCGCGCATAGGCGATGGCCGCGCGCGTTGCGCCGTCCAGCACGCTTTCGTCTGGCGCCGCCTCCATCCCGTGCACCGCCGCGACCGCCTGCCGGACCAGCGCCACCAATACCGGATCGAGCGCGCCTTCGGCCTTGGCACGAAACGCGGCGTAATGTTCGGCCAGCACCGGATCACCCGCCAATGCAGCGTGAACTGGCCCGCTCATTCCGCCGCCTCCAGCACGGCGGGCGTGGGCAGCACGGTGCGGTCCATCTCCTCCGGCTCCAATCCCATCGTGATCAGCGCCTTGGCCAGAGCGAGGAACAGCGTCACGCCCAGCCCCAGCTCGGCGACCTGCGCCGGTGTCAGGTGACCTTGGAGCGCCGCGCGCGCATCGCCATTGAGCAGTTCGGGATCGTGGATCAGCGCGTCGGTAAATTTCAGCGCCGCCTTTTCGGCATCGGACAATCGCGCGCTCGTCTCGTAGCCATCGGTGATGTCATCCACCACCTCCTCGCCCAGCCCCTGCGCGACCGCCTTGTCGAAGCGGACATTGCGGCAGAACCCGCATTCGGTGACGCGGGCATTGCGCATCCGGGCGACCTCCTTGATCCGCGCGCTCAGCACGTCCGAACCCCAGAACCGGCCATAAAGCGCGAAGAAGCTTTCAGCGATTGCGGGCTGATGGGCGAGCACGGAACCAAGATGCGCAGGCTCTCCGGCAATGGCGGATGATACGCGGGGGATGGTCGACATG
>ERZ1022756.185-NODE-185-length-20862-cov-9.387370_pt1 | contig 20862 bp, 26 predicted proteins | sample MGYA00520902_ERZ1022756 | MGnify/ENA primary metagenome ERZ1022756 (study PRJEB33162, sample SAMN09537601) | freshwater metagenome | isolation source: freshwater | place: Canada:Alberta | collected 2017-07 | study: EMG produced TPA metagenomics assembly of the...
CTTATCCCCTTTAGTCCAACAGTTTGAATGCCGTTAGCTATACCCATAGTTACTGCGCCAAGGTAGATGGCCAACATGATTGTTTGGGTCGTCCACTGCACCGCGAGCAAGTCGCTTCGCACAATAAAGAACAGTCCAACGGATCCGAGCAAAAAGGCCATTCCAGGCAATTGCATTGGATGGCCGCCCGCGCGAACTTCTAACTTTGCTGCGTTTATGTAGGCACCAATTCCAGAACCTGCAATAACGGCATAGAGCAATCCGGTTGCATCATTGGTTTGCAGTTCGCCGAGTGAGGCAACTACTAAACCTGAAATCGCAATTGCTGTTGAGACTAACCAGATTTTGGTTAAGCGCTCACGTAAGAATATCCAGCCAACAATTCCTGCTGAGACTGGAATGCAGCCAACGGTAATTAATGCTGCGGTTGCTACCCCAGTCCGCTCAACTGAAGCAAAGAAGAAAACTTGGTAGGAAGCAGAGCTTGCAGCCATGATCCAAACACCTGGCCGAGTGGCTAGACGAATTAGCCCCTTTATCCTGCCGCCAAAGAACGGCGCAAGGATAAGCAGAGTGATTGCGCCAATGGAAAGGCGAACAAATCCAATAACCGGTGATGGGGTGTTAAGCGCATAGATTGCTGCGACCGTTCCTGCCGTGCCAGCAAGTCCGTTTCCAAGAAGTGAAAGACCTACTGATCGGCCTGCATGCTTACGGGATTTTGAATCAGACATCAAGACACTTAATCGCGTCGATGCAACTCATTCCCACAGCCTATTGCAGAAACTAGTTATAGCATCAAGGTTGCGCTTCAAAGTGTCCAAATAAACATTTGGTAGACTAACTAAATGTTGGTAGCTAAAATTTGGACTCTCGGAAAGATCATTGGTCCGATCGCTGCCCTGATCACAGTTTTTCTTTTTTGGACTAACTCTCCAAACGGTCTTCAAGCCCTTGTGATTATTTCGATTCTGGTTGGCGCCATAGTTGCAGCAGTCCATTATGCAGAGATAATTTCTGCATACGTAGGTCGCTCTTTTGGAGCAGTAATCTTGGCGATGTCCGTCACTGTAATTGAAGTTGGATTGATTTTGGCAATCATGAGTTCGACCGACGGTGGGTCGCCATCATTGGCACGCGAAACAGTGTTTTCGGCGATCATGATTACCTGTAACGGAATAATTGGATTCTCCATAATTGCAGCGTGCCGAAAAATGGAGTCTCCAACATTCAACTCTGAAGGCAGTGGCGCAACTCTTAGCGCAATAGCAACCATTGCAACTTTAAGTTTGGTATTACCAAGTTTTACAAAAGGAAGTGCAGGTCCTACCTTTACACCAAGTCAACTCGCTTTCGTTGCCATGGTGTCACTTGGAGTTTACCTTTTGTACTTGTATGTTTTGACAGTTCGTAATCGCGAACACTTTGAAGACCCAGAAAATTTGGTAGTAGTTCCGTATGCACACCAACCAACAAAAACAGTTTTTCGGAATAGTATCTTCCAATTAATTATTGCCTTGGTTTCAGTAATTGGTTTAGCCAAGATAATTTCACCGTCGATCCAAGGATTTGTATTGGACGCTGGCTATCCCCTTTCTTCTGTTGCCGTTGCTGTTGCTTTAGTTATCTTGGCTCCTGAAGGTTTAGCTGCGATTAAGTCTTCGAACCGAGGTGATATGCAGACCGGATTCAATCTTGCCTATGGCTCTGCACTAGCTAGCATTGGTCTAACCATTCCCGCTCTCGCTATCGCATCATGGGTAATGGGAATTGAGTTACAGCTCGGCCTCAGCGCGACTGAAATAGTGCTTTTTGTCCTAACTATGATTGTCAGCCTGGTGACAGTATCTTCACACCGAGTTACATTGTTCCAAGGTGGACTTCACATTGTCATTTTTTCTGCTTTCTTGTTTCTCGCCATAAATCCTTAGTCGTCTTGTGAAAGACCAAAATTCGAGATTAATCTTCCCCATGGGTTTAACAACTGACTAGCATTAAGTCATGGATCTAGAATCAGCAAGCGATATTGCCGAGTCCGAATTTGGCATTAAGGGATCGATCAGCCCCCTCGCTGGCGAGCGTAATCCAAATTTTTTGGTGTCCAGCAATGCCGACAAGTACGTTCTTAAAATTCACGATCTAGAAGAATTGCCACAAATTGAAATCCAAATCAATGCCTTGGCAGCTTTAGTGGAACTTAGTAACTTCCAAACACCTCAGACGGTTCCCTCACTAGGCGGAAATGATAATTCAAGACTTGAGGATAAAAAGTTAGCTCGTCTTTTGACTTGGATTGATGGTGATCTTTGGTCAGAAACTAAGAACTTATCTGAAGATCACAAAGTCCAACTTGGAAAACTTATTGCAGCTGTTGATAGCAAGCTCGCAGACGTTGACCCATCAAAGCACCTTGAGGTTTTGAATCGACCATTTGGCTGGAATGTGCTCCAAGCCGAAGATTTATTAGGCGACATTAAATTAATCTCAAACGCTGAGTTGCAGGCACAAGTTCAAATTATCTTTGATCGAGCAATTACTAAGTCATTACCTAAGGTCAAGACCTTGCCACATCAATTGATTCACAACGACGCAAACGACAACAACGTAGTTGTAGCGGATGGCAAAGTTTCAGGTCTGATTGATTTTGGTGACCTTATCTATGCGCCACGTATCTGTGGCTTGGCTGTTGGTTGTGCTTACCAACTTGATGCTCGAGATCCGGTGGCAAGTATTTACTCCATTGTTCGTGGTTATCACGAAGAAGCTCCGCTTTCCCCTGCCGAACTTGAGGTTTTGTTTGATCTAATTTGCTTGCGGGTTGCCACCAGTATTGTGATGGCGCACCGACAATTGGCTAATGACCCAAGCAATGAGTACTTGGGAGTCTCCCAGGAATACTTCCGGTCAATGATGCCGGCTTTAGTTGCATCTTCAGATCGACTTGCGCACTATCGCCTACGAAATGCCTGTGGGTACGAAGCTCATCCAGACAGTCGCCATGTTCGTCAGTGGCTAGCCACGACCGATGCAAATATTTCTGACGTAGTAATGCCCCCTTTTGCTCAGGCAAGCAAGATCTGGCTGGATTGGTCAGTAAACAATAAGAATCTCGCTCGCTCTTGGGAAGCAATTGAAGCCGAAATGCAAGCAGCGGGCGCTGATGTGGCAATCGGCCATTATTGCGAAGATCGAAATGTTTATGAATCTGACTTCTTTGTTGATGAAGGTAAAGAATCCCGCACTGTTCATCTAGCTGTAGACCTGTTTGCCCCAGCTGGCACCCCGGTCTACGCCGCACTTGATGGCAAGGTCTTTTTGTTCAATGACAACACTGCTCATCTAGACAACGGGCCAATGATTGTCCTAGAACACGAAACCGATCAAGGCGTTAAATTCCATACCCTTTATGCCCACCTTTCACGGGAATCTTTAGAAGGCCTTTCTGTTGGAAAGGCCATTAAGTCTGGGCAACAAATAGCCACCATGGGCACCGAGGAAGTTAACGTTGGCTGGCCGCCACATACACACTTCCAAATCATCATGGATCTATGTGACATGGCAAACGACATCTTCGGCGTTGCTGCCCTGAGTGAGTTACCGGTTTGGCGCAGCATTTGCCCTAATCCAAATTTGATTCTTCGCATTCCTGAAGGCACAGACATCCACGCCCATATGAAGACTGAAACCTTGGCTCAAGAACGACAAGTAGTTATGTCTAGGGCACTAAGCCTGAACTTCCAGAAGCATCTAGAAATCGTAAGTGGTGAAGGTGCTTATCTTTATGACCGAGCTGGTGGTAAGTATCTCGACCTGGTAAACAACGTTGCTCACTTAGGTCACAGTCATCCACGGGTTGTTGAAGCTGCATACAAGCAAATGCTTACGCTCAACACAAATACTCGCTACTGGAATCAGAACGCTATTGAATATGCCCGAGCTCTGGCTAACACCTTCCCAGATCCATTGAGTGTTGTGTTCTTTGTAAACAGTGGCAGCGAAGCAAATGACCTTGCACTTCGCCTAGCCCAAGCTCACACCAAAGCAAAAGGCATGATGGTTTTGAATCATGCATATCATGGCCACATCACAAGCATCATTGACATCAGTCCATATAAATTCAATGGCAAGGGTGGCGAAGGTCGGCCAGATCATGTTCGGGTTGCACCTATCCCCAATGCCTACAACGGAATTCATCGCGGTGACGGCGCAGGGGCTAAATACGCCGTGGAGTTTAAGCGAGAACTAGATTCTTTAGATCAACCACTTTGCGCATTCATATCCGAATCAATCGTCAGCACTGGTGGTCAGGTTCCCCTTGCACCAGGATTCCTAAAGCAAGCTTTTGAAATGACTCGTGCTGCTGGTGGTGTGTGCATTGCTGATGAAGTTCAGATTGGAATGGGACGAGTCGGCACGCATTTCTGGGGCTTTGAAATGCATGAGGTTGTTCCTGACATCGTGACTATGGGTAAGCCGATTGGAAGTGGCCATCCCCTAGCAGCAGTTGTCACTACCCCAGAGATTGCACATTCATTTATGACTGGCATGGAATACTTCAACACCTTTGGTGGCAATCCAGTGTCTGCAGCAATTGGGCAAACAGTTCTCGATGTAATTGTTGATGAATCATTACAGCGAAATGCGCTAGTAACCGGCAACTACCTAATGGATGAAGTTCGAAAGCTATCTAAGGACATCGAATTTGTTGGTGATGTTCGCGGCAGCGGTTTGTTTGTAGGCATTGAATTGGTGAAGGATAAAGCCGCTCAAGAACCTGGCACTCAGATTACAAAAGACTTGATCGAGTTTGCTCGTGAAAACGGAGTGTTCCTATCAAGTGATGGCCCAGCCGACAACGTGCTGAAAATTAAGCCACCAATGATTATTGGCAAGGCAGAGGTAGATGTGTTTCTCGATGTTTTGGCACGTGGCTTACGCGCCTAGAATCACTTCTTTTTGGAAGTGAATGTGAAGGCAGCTAGTGCCAGCACCACGGCTCCAGCGCCTACTCCGTAGTACATAACTTCACTTGGCGATTTAGCGTCAACCAGAACACCCACGAAGATAACGGCGATAATCGCAACTACGACGCCGATTAGCTTTGCCTTTAAATCATCAAGGGTATTGATTTCCAACCAGTCGGGAACTTCAAGATTTGTGTCGACAAAGAGTTCATACAAGCCGTAGCCAATAACCAAAAGCACGGTTCCCAGCAAGATTGCATCAACTGAGGTCAGGATCGCAACTACGGTGTCTTTGAGTGGAATTTGCTTTGCTACAACATCTATCGCAGAGCGAACAATTTCAATTGATCCCAGAATCATCAGGACAATCGCACCAATGATCGATGCAGCCGATGGAATGATGACAATAAATCGGGATACTTCAAAGAGTCTGCGCATTCGCCTAGTCTACAATCGACTAAATCCAACTGCCTTACCCGCAAATAGCCCGTAAATAGTGGGTTTTTGCCCATGCGCTACCAATGGTGACGTGGTACGTTTATAGGCAACAAGCCATTGTTTTCGGGAGGAATCACATGTCTGAAGAGACAACTCAAGCCGCAGAAGCTATTCGCTCAATCTGGCAAGGCAATCCTGCAACCATGGCTGAACTAGATGACGAGTGCAACCCAAATAAGGTCTGTCGCAACATGAAAGACGTCTCATACGACGGCTTTGGCGATGAAGGCACCGACGTGGCTACTGCCTGGAAGGCAAAGCTAGCCCGCGAAGGCAAACTTGCTACCGGTGGTTCAATTTCTGACCTAGTTTTCGGTAACTCGAACTAATTCAAAGGATTTCTCGGATACCTCATGACTACAGCGCGCCCATTTGCTGATTTAACAGTAGAAAAACTAACCGATGACCTGCGCGAGCTTGGCTACATAGCCGATCGCGGCCTTGCTACCTCGATTCTGATCTCCCTAAAGCTTGGCAAGCCACTTCTTCTTGAAGGTGAAGTTGGTGTTGGCAAGACTGAATTAGCTAAGACTCTTGCAGTTATGTTCCAGCGGGAACTGATTCGCCTACAGTGCTACGAAGGCATTGACACTAACCATGCACTTTACGAGTGGGATTACGCCCGCCAGATGCTTCACATTCGCTCACTAACGAGTGCGGAACTAAGTGAAAATGCTGACGAACAACTATTTAGCCCTAAGTTCTTACTCGAGCGACCACTTCTAAAGGCAGTTCGCGCTGGTGATGCTTGTGTATTGCTAATCGATGAAGTTGACCGCGCTGATGACGAGTTCGAAGCCTTCTTGCTGGAATTGCTCTCGGACTTCCAGGTAACTATTCCAGAGGTTGGCACTGTTGCTGCAGTAACCCGCCCGATCGTGATCCTGACTTCCAACCGAACTCGCGAACTTCATGACGCCCTTAAGCGTCGTTGCCTTTACACCTGGATCGGATTCCCTGATGCCGAGCGTGAAATTGAAATTGTGCGCGCCCGAGTGCCAGGAATTAGCGAACGCCTTGCTACTCAGGTTGTTGGCGCCGTAAACCAGTTACGCCAAATGGAACTTGAAAAGGTGCCGGGTGTAGCCGAAACCATTGACTGGGTTGAATCCTTAGATGCTGTTGGTGCCAGTGACCTGAATGAAAGTAGTGCTGCTGACACATTAGGTGCAGTCATTAAGGATCGAGATGATCTGGACTACACCATGAAGAACCTCAATGACATCGTCCCAAGCTCCTGAGCTAACCGGCTTTGACGAACTCTTTATTGAGTTTGCTCATGACCTACGCTTTCATGGCATGGTCATCGGCTCTGATGACGTAATCACGTACCTATCTGCAATTTCCGTCCTGGATGCCAGTGACATCATGGATGTTTACTGGAGTGGACGCATTACGTTGGTTCGCAAAAAGGACAACATCCCGCTTTACAACAAACGATTCCAGGCCTTCTTCTTGGACATCAGCGAGAATGAACCTGATGCCAGGAAGGTAAAACTCAAGTCATCTGCAAACGCTGGTGCCACCCTTGAAGTTCCAAATGTTGAACAAGGTCTGCCTGGCGAAGTAATTGAAGATGAAACTCGTTTGGGTTACATGGCCTCAGCCGCAGACATCTCTCGCCACAAAGCATTTGCTGATTGCACGGATGAAGAACTAAATCGATTCCGGAAATTAATCTCAATGCTTAAGGTTTCTCCCCCAAAGCGCCGCACTTACCGAACCCAGTCCACACCTAAGGGCAAAGTTCTGGACATGCGCCGGATGGCTCGCGAAACTATGCGATCCCTTGGCGAGCCTAAAGACTTGATGTACATCAAGCGCAAAGAAAAACTTCGTTCAATCGTTTTCATCCTGGATGTTTCAGGTTCCATGGCCGATTACTCTCGCAACTTATTGCAACTGGCTTACTCAGCGCGCCGGGCGAATACCAAAGTTGAAGTTTTTTGCTTTGGCACTCGCCTAACCCGAATTACCAAGTCAATCGATAAGCGCACCCCTGATGAGGCCATGCGCTTGGCTGGAGAGTCGGTGCTGGATTGGGATGGTGGCACCCGGATTGGTGATGCCATCACGGCATTCGTGAAAGAGTCCCGCAGATCCAGACTTGGCCGCGGAGCCATTGTGGTTGTCTGCTCTGATGGCCTAGATCAAGGTGAACCTCAGGTTCTGGATAAATCCATGCAGACGCTGTCTCGACTTGCGCACAAGGTAGTTTGGGTGAACCCTCATAAGGGTGACAATGAGGATTACAAGCCAAATACCATTGGCATGATAATCGCGGATCCATACATCGACAAGATTTATTCAGGTCATAATTACAAGAGCCTCGAGGAATTCGCTCGTGAGCTATCAAGGATGGGGTAAGTAGATGAAATTCAGTGTTTCATTAGTAGCGCATGGCGATCGCGAAATGACATTAGACGAAATTGTGGAGCTAGCTGACGCAGTTGCCCCACTGAATGGGATTGCATCAGGCATGGGAACGACTTCTTATGGCGCGCAAATCATGGTTGAGGCAGATAACTCAGCTGACGCAGTACTTGAAGGACAAAAGTTGTTTGCAGCTGCAGTTGCCAAAACTTCATTACCTCAGTGGGAAGTTACTGACGCTGACACAATGAGTGAAGATGAAGACTTCGTAGATTTGGATCTAATTCCAGAATGATCAGATTAGGCAGCTTGGCCGGCTATCCATTTGAAGGCCCACGCGTGCTTTCAGGCTGGACTCCACCTGCTGTTCCTGCGGTCTACGTGATTCTTTCGCGTAACGACATTGAAGGTAAGCCTCAGGATTTTTCGGTTATATACGTGGATCACTCAGATGATTTATCGACCGTTGGGTTCCCATTCAAACATCGCCGATCACCTAACTGGATTGAGCGCGCAGGATCCAAGTTCAATTTGCACGTTGCCTACTTTGAAATCCCAGGTGGCCTACCATCTCATCGCCAGCAGATCTGTGAAGAACTTATGGCAATTTATGACCCAAGTTGCAATGAAGAGAAGTTTGAAAAGACCTGGAAAGACGAATGGATTGGTGAATACTCAACACCGGTTACCGATCCACTAACAACTGATCGTGATCCAAACACTTCGCACTAACTTTGACAATAAGAAAGAGCCGCAGTTTCCTGCGGCTCTTTCTTATTTATATCTATGTTTAGATGTCTACGCCAACACCGTGCATCTGACGGGAGCGACGAACTCCCATTGCTGGCTTGTTGACTGAATCAACATGTGGCTCTGGCGCATAAGTTGCTCCAGTGACAATGCCTTCAGCCATGCCATAAAGCAATGGCAAAGCTCCAGCGACGATTCCACCAGTCTGGTTGATCTGGGTTAGGCCGCCATGAATTACTTCGGCGTCCTTCTTGATCTCCCAAACCAAGTCGGCTGCTTCTTCAAGAGTGCCAGCCACCTTTGTTAGCTGACGACCAACGATGAACAAGTAAACCGCTAGACCTGCGATTAACGCAACGATGTCGATTACTGACCATAGGGCTAATGAGCTCATGAGCGAACCTTTTCTAGTACACGACCTAGGAACAAGTGATGTTCTAGACCTTCGTTCAATACGGCGTCAACACCTGCGGCAGTTTCACCAATCAACTTGGTGTGTGCAGTGTTTTCCTTAGCTGCAGCCAGAGTTGCCTTGATGGCAGCAACGCGCTTATCGATTGTGCGAACTAGCAATACCAAGATTGTTAGAAGTAGTGCTACTGCAACTACGACCACAATTCCAAGGATGTTTGCCACAGTCCACAATGTCTCTACTGTGCTATCCATTTTCAGCCTCCTAGCTTTGTGCGGCCACGATTAAGACCAGCAACAATGTTTGTTGCTGACTCGATTGTGGTGCGGAGATTTCGTAGACCAGCAGTGTTCTTCTCTGCTGCCTGTAGTCCGGAGTTAATGCGCTTTGCTTGACCGCCAATGCGACCAGCAAGCAACAAAATCGGCACAACGAGCGCGACAACGACTAGTACTACTACTAGACCGATGACATAACCAAGTAACCAACCTGTGTGGCCACCAAAGAAATCTGTCATGACTACCCCTAAATTGATTCTGCGAAGTTACGCACTGGAGCCAAGCTCTTGTTGACTGAGTCAACGGTGCTTGGAACGGTTGATGTCTGCGCCACGATTACCTGCACTCCGCCTTCAAGAGCGTCCAGAGTCTTAACGACTGAACGAAGGTGAAGAATTACTCGGATTAATCCAAGTGCAGCTGCAGCGATGATCACTGTGAAAATGATCAGCGATACTACAAATACGGTTTCCATTTAGATTCCCCTATCCCAGTAACTTCGCGACGGATCCGGCGTAGCGAACTGCGCCATTTGCAACGTCCTTGATTGTTTCATCGGTAGTTTCTAGCAGGCTAGGTGTGGTTTCAAGTTCACCAATTAGTGCAACGCCACCAGCAAGTGCATCATCTGCAGCTCCACGGATCCGTTCCAATGCACTTAGCACCATGTTAAGTAGCCAAACCAAAACCGGAATGATTACAACAACTAAGACGATGTTGAAAATTGCCCAAATACTCATCTCTATGCCCCTTTACCGACGTGCCACTGGCTTGTAAGGAAGGAAGAAGCGGGCTAGAACACGACCGGTAGCACGCTTGAATGCGTTGATACCAATCGATAGACCGCTGGCTGCCTTAGCGCCACCAACTGAGTTTGGATCCAAGCCCTTAGAGATTGCATCCATACGAGCTTCCATGTTGATGGTTGCTGTGTTGACCAATACTGCAGTTACGTCAGCAACTAGGCCACGGCCGTAGTTGGCTGCTGCACCGGAGATCGTTAGATCCATCGAAAGGTCAACCTTGGTTCCACCAGGAATCTGGTTCAGTGATGCAGTAAGAAGTACCGAAGCAGCGCCGCGGCCTTTCTTGTCTGCGCCCGAAGCATCAAGAACCAAGATGCGCTTTGCGTTATCGCGGCTCTTGACTTCGGCAACACCATCGAATTCCAGCTTTACTGGGCCGGCAGAAACAACTACCCCACCCTCGTAGCGATCCTTTGTGACTTCCCGAGAAAGGTTGGCACCTGGAATGGATGCTGCTACCTGAGGGATGTCATCGAAGAACTTCCACACTGCGTCGATAGGTTGCTTCACTTCAAATGATTGTGAGATCAGCATGATGCCTCCTTAAGGCCCGAGTTTGCATTCACTGTTTTCACGATTAGTCACCCATTCTTACTGGTGGCATACCGCTTACATCTTTACCTGTTGTCAGTGCTTCGTAAACGCGGTTTGGCATCATTGGCATGTCGATGTTGCGAACACCCAAGTGACCTAGCGCATCTACAACAGCGTTAACGAATGCTGCTGGACCAGCAACAGTTGCACATTCACCAACACCCTTGGCACCAATTGGGTGGTGAGGGCATGGAGTTACAACTTCGTGAAGCTCAAAGCCTGGAGTTTCCCAAGCTGTTGGCAGCAAGTAGTCCATGTAGTTAGAGCCGATGCAGTTACCTTCTTCGTCGTATGTCTGGTACTGCATGCTTGCCATTGCGTAAGCCTCAGTCAGACCACCCATGATTTGTGCTTCCACAATCATTGGGTTGATACGAACGCCACAGTCATCAACTGCAACAACCTTTAGAACATCCCATACGCCAGTTTCAGCATCTACTTCAACCTTTACGAAGTAGGCAGCGAATGGCCAAGTTAGGTTCGGTGGATCGTAGTAAGCGTTGTTCTCAAGACCTGGCTCCATACCGTCTGGCATGTTGCTGTAAGCAGCAATTGCACAGTCCTGAATTGTTACGCCACGCTCTTTGTTAGAGCGAACGTAGAAGCGACCCAACTCCCACTCGATATCTTCTTCTGAGACCTCAAGAAGGTGTGCTGCAATCTTGCGTGCCTTCGCACGAATCTTGCGGGCAACCATTGCAACTGCAGCGCCGGCAACCGGTGTACTGCGTGATGCGTAAGTTCCCATACCAAATGGTGCGGTGTCAGTATCGCCTTCTTCGACTGTTACGTCATCAGCTGGAATACCTAGTTCGTGAGCAACAATCTGTGCCCAAGTTGTCTGGTGACCCTGACCTTGGTTCATTGCACCGGTACGCAAGATTGCCTTACCGGACATGTGAACACGAAGTTCAGCGGAGTCAAACATCTTGATACCCAAAATGTCGTATTCACGACTGTTGCCTGCGCCCAAAGGCTCAGTCATTGTCGAGATACCAATACCAAGCAACTTGCCACGTGAACGAGCCTCAGCTTGTTCTGCCTTGTAGGTGTCGTAGCCAATTGCCTTCATACCTATATCAAGGCACTTACCGTACTGACCCGAGTCGGTTAGGAAACCGAAGGCAGTGCGGTACGGGAACATGTCGTCCTTGACCAAGTTAATTCGACGGAATTCAGCTTGATCCATTCCTAGATCATTAGCTGCTGCGTGAACCATGCGCTCCTGGAAGAACATGGCTTCAGTTACTCGGAATGAACAACGGTAAGCAACGCCACCAGGTGCTTTGTTGGTGTAGTAACCAACAGACTCAAGGTGTGCAGCTGGCACGTCGTAGCAAGCAAATGCTGAGTGCATCAGACCGATCTTGAACTTGGAAGGCTGTGCATCTGCGTAGAAAGCGCCGTGATCTGAGATCGTCTTCATGCGCATACCCATGATCTTGCCGTCTTTGCGAAGCGCCATTTCACCTTGAAGGTAAACGTCGCGACCAAAGCCAGTTGAGATCAAGTTTCCGGTCTTATCTTCAATCCACTTAACTGGAACTTCAGTCAGAATCGAAGCCAAGATCGAGATTACGTAACCTGGGTAAATCGGCACCTTGTTACCAAAGCCACCACCCAAGTCAGGTGAGACGATACGAATCATGTGTTCTGGAAGTTCTGCAACCATGGCCACAGCAGCACGCACAATGTGCGGAGCCTGTGAAGTCATGTAAACAGTTAGCTTGCCGGTTGCACGATTGAAGTCTGCGATCGAACCACAGGTCTCCATTGGAGATGGGTGTGAACGTGGGTAGTGCAATTCCATCTTGGAAACAACATCTGCATCAGCGAATGCCTTGTCAGTTGCTGCCTTGTCGCCGATTTCCCAATCGAAAACTTTATTTCCTGGCTGGTTTTCCTTGTCGTCACGAATTACTTCGGATCCGGATTCCATAGCCTGGAATGGGTTAACGATTACTGGAAGTTGTTCATACTCAACAACGATTGCCTGGCAGGCATCTTTTGCGATGTAAGGATCGTCAGCAATAACAGCTGCAACTTCTTGACCCTGGAAACGAACCTTGTCAGTAGCAAGTACTGCCTGGGTGTCGTAAGAAAGTGTTGGCATCCAGGCAAGGTTGCGAGCTGCCATCATTTCGCCAGTTAGAACTAGACGAACGCCTGGAATTTCGTATGCCTTGCTGACGTCGATTGACTTGATGCGAGCGTGAGCTACTGGACTGCGAAGCAATTCCATGTGAAGCATGCCCGGCAACACGATGTCATCGACATAGTTACCTTTTCCGCGGATGAAGCGGTTGTCTTCGACGCGACGACGGCTTGCGCCAAGTCCGCCAATTTTGATTTCATCTAATGCCATGACTAAATCCCCAACCTATTTTGATTCCGCGCGCATTTTTTCTGCGGCCCAGAGAACTGACTTAACGATATTTTGGTAACCCGTGCAGCGGCAAAGGTTGCCGGAAAGTGCCCAGCGAACTTCATCCTCTGTTGGGTTGTCATTCTTGTCTAGAAGTGCCTTTGCAGCCATCATCATGCCTGGTGTGCAAAAACCACACTGCAGACCATGCTCTTCTTTGAAGCCTTCTTGGATTGGGTGCAGCTCACTTGCTGTGGCCATTCCTTCTACGGTTTCGATGCTGTGGCCATCGGCCTGTACAGCAAGCATGGTGCAGGACTTGATTGGACGACCTTCAAACAAGATGGTGCAGGCACCACAGTTTGAGGTATCGCAACCGGTGTGTGTGCCAGTCAACTTAAGACCCTGGCGCAACAAGTGTGCAAGTAATAAACGTGGCTCTACATCGACTGTGCGATCTGCGCCATTAACTTTGATAGTTACGCGTCGAGTTGGAACACCTTCTCCAGGTGCCGCTTGTACTTCGTCATAAAGGCTAGTCATTGTTATGCCGCTTTCTGTGATGTGGATAGAAGTCCAGTAAGGATTCGCTCTACGAATGTCTTTACGATCTGACGCTTGTAGTCTGCAGAACCGCGGTGATCGGTACGTGGCTCGGCAACAGCAGCAACTGCAGCAGCGACTGATGCGATGTTCTCTGCAGTTAACTTCTTGCCAATTAACTCTGAAGCAGCAGCATTCGCGTTGATTGTGCGGCCACCAACACCGGCAAGTGCAATACCAGCGTCAGCGACGGTGTCGCCAACCATGTCTAGTGCAACTGCTACTGATGCAGTTGCAAAGTCACCAACGCGACGCTCAAGCTTTAGGTAATTACCAATGCGCACACCCTTAGGCGCTGGGATAACTGCTTCAACTGCAATTTCGTTGAATGCAAGTGTGTTTTGGAATGGGCCAATGACAAAGTCAGCGATTGGAATATCGCGCTTACCCTTTGGACCCTGGGCAACAATATGGCCACCCAATGCAGTCATTGTGGCGGCCCAGTCTCCCTGTGGATCTGCGTGACACACAGAGCCAACGAAAGTTCCACGGGTACGAACGATTGGATCAGCAACTAGTGGCGCTGCTGCTGCAATTGTTGGCACAGCCTTTGCTACTGCATCATCTTCTTCAAGATCTTCGTGACGGCACAATGCGCCAATGCGAATAGTTCCATCTGCGTCAACGCGGTGGTAACGCAATCCTTCGATGCCGTTGATGTCGATTAGCATTTCTGGGGCTGCGAAGCGAAGGCGCAACATCGGCACCAAGCTTTGTCCACCTGCCAATACCTTTGCTTCACCACCGGAAGCATCAAGAAGCGCTACGGCTTCCTCGACAGTCTTTGGTGATTCATATCCAAAGCGGGAGGGATACATGTGTTTCCTTTCGGTGACTTGATCTAAGTCAGAGAGTTTTTAAATATAAAGAAATTACTTGTTGTCGCGAACAGCTACAGGCATATCGCTTGCATCTGGATCTGGGCGAACGTCTTGGTGTGGTGGCCATGGTCCCTGCACAGGCTGGCTAGCAACCTTGAAGAACTCAGTCATTTGTGGCCATGCCCAAATTGTCGGGCTCTTACCGGTCTTTGGTGAATTTTCGATCAACGAATAGAAGCGTGGATTTCCCCGCTCGCTACCTGTGGACTCAACTGCCATTTTGTTTGGCTCCCCTATTCCAGTGGTGGTGTGTGTAGAAACTAACACCACCGCTATGCGCGTGCAATAGGAACCCCCAAATAGTTATACGTGTCGAGATCGAGGGAATATCTCACCAGTTGGTCAGGCTAGAGCATTGATTACGGCTTCTTGAGTTCCGAAATTGCCTGGGCTAGGACCGAGATTGCGATTTCCGCAGGTGAAGAGGCTGATATGTCGATACCTGCAGGCCCAAACACTCGGGAAAGGTCAGTCACATCTTGGTAGGCAAGCCAGTCTGCGCGATCCTGTTGCTTCTGGATTGACCCCAGGGCGCCAATGTATCCAGCGCCACCCTCAAGAGCTGCGCCCAGATTTCGGCTGGAAACCTCAACTTCGTGGCCCATGATCACTGCAGCATCGAGCGGAGATAGGGAGGCCAGCAAGCCAATTGCCAAATCATTTCTCATCATTACTGTGACATTCCAGCCCAGGGTTTGCCCAAGGCTGGCAATGGCATCCGCAACTGGACCTTGCCCGGCAACAACTAGTCGAGTGACTGGGAATAGAACTGAGATGACCCGATCTGGGTGAATTTCATAAGCCGTGGCGCCCTTTGCAAAAAGTTCCGCTGTTTGCGCATCTGCAGTACCTATTGAAGATTCGTCAAAAACATCGACTCGAGTTACTTCGTCTTGGTCTAAATGGGCAACGATGGCAATTGGGACTCGATCGATCATTGCTGGCCAAGTGTCCGGATCAAAGTGATCCGCAGGAACAACTAAGAATTGTGCGTTGGTACCGGTTGGAATTCCAGAGATCGTTGCTTCGAACTCGTTAACTTGGATGTTTAGTAAGCGACCAGTTGGAAGTTTGCGGTTCGAGTGATCTGACATTGCGCCATCGAAAGCGCCATCGAAGATTTTTCCGATGCGACCGCCACCTGGAGTGAGTGCCAACGCGTGCACACCATTGTTTGGGGAAACGAGCCACGCAATTTCAGCACGGGTCTTTGAACGAACGCAAGCGTTTACACTCAGGGCGATGTCATACATGGTGAAAGTATAGGTGTCCTATGGGCGGTGCGGCATGATCGCATCAACTGGGATGTGACCAAAGCGTCCCTTTTGGTAATCCTCCATAGCCTGCATCACTTCTTCTTTAGTGCTCATCACAAATGGTCCGTACTGGAAAACCTGTTCGCGAAGTGCAATGCCACCGATTAGGAAGATGTCTAAGCCATCAAGGCGTGATTCTTGAATCTGATTCGCCTGAATCGAGATGTAATCACCGTTAACCAATACAGCCATCTGGCCAGTTTGGATTGGATGGTTGGCTGGTCCAACAGTTCCGGCGCCATTCAAAACATACGCAAGAGCGTTGAAGTCGCTACGCCATGGAATCTCAGCGCGAGCACCAGGGGCAATTGTGATGTGAGTAATTGTGATTGGAGTGTGAGAAATCCCAGGACCGGAATGATCTTCGATTTGTCCAGCTAGAACTCGGATCAATGCGCCACCATCTTGTGTTGTGACCATTGCGGAATCTTGACCTTGCAAATCTTGATACGCAGGTTGAATGCGCTTCTTTTCTTTCGGCAAGTTAATCCAAAGCTGAACTCCATGGAATGTGCCACCGGACATAACCAAATCTTCTGGTGGAGTTTCAATATGAAGAATGCCATCGCCTGCAGTCATGTACTGGGTGCCACCTTCTTTAATGGTGCCGCCGCCGCCATGGGAATCCTGATGCAGGAAGCGACCATCCATTAAGTATGTGAAAGTTTCAAAACCACGATGTGGATGCCAAGGTGTTCCCTTTGGCTCCCCGGGCAAGTATTCAACTTCGCCCATCTGATCCATATGGATAAATGGATCAAGGTCTGCATTGGGGATGCCAGCGAATGCACGGCGAACTGGGAAGCCTTCGCCTTCGTATGCCTGTGGTGCGTTGGTGATCATCTTTACCGAACGCGGCTGTGCACCGGGTGCTACAAAAACTCTTGGCAAAGTTAAAGTGTCTGCGGTTACTGCTGGCATTACGGCCTCCTAAGGCTTAGTTGAATGTTCAACTATTCTGAGTTTAGAGTCGAGTTCTGGAAAACGCAACCGCAATCGCCCAATTACAAATAGCCTGAACTTCAAGGTTTTGATCAGCAGGAGTAGCAATGAACCCGATTATTCGTAAGCTTTCCGAAGGTGAATGGGCTGGCTGGCCAGAAGATCAAGTTGCTGCTCGAGGTGAAGTTACCTGGAAGGCTCTGCAAGGCGTCAACGACGACGAAGACACCGATATGGTTTTGGGCGTCGCTCGGGTTCTGAAGAATCAATCACTTGAGGCGCATCGACATTTGCAGCCCGAGACTTATTACGTTCTAAGCGGCAAAGGCAAGGTGACCATCGAGCACGTTGAATACGACGTCGAAGCCGACACTATGGTTTTTATCCCGGGTGATGCGTTACATCAAATCAATAATTACGATGACGAACCGCTGCGGATTCTTTACTTATTTGCCACGCCACATTTCAGCGACGTGATTTACAAGTTTTAAGCTGCGTAGTCAGGCTGGCTGCGATCAAGCATTCGCTTAAGCGCGGCAAAGTGCAGATCGATTCGACTGTAGCCATCAAGATGTGTTGAATCTTTAAACTGCTCAACTGTCATATCAACGATGTCTTTTGGAACTTCACGAATCATCTGACCAGTTGATTGTGCTAGTACCTGAACTTCAGCAGTGCGTTCAAAGAAATACAAATGATGGAAAGCTTCGGCAACTGTTGAACCGGTTGTGACAATGCCATGGTTACGAAGTAACAGGATTGACTTCTCCCCTAATGCTCGCGTCATACGTTCACCTTCGGATCTATCCAACGCTAGGCCGTTGTAGTCGCAGTCATAAAACACGTCGTCGCGATATCCAAGTGCATTCTGGCTAGCCATAACTAAATCTGGTTCGTCCAGCATTGCAAGCGCAGTTGCGTATGGCATGTGAGTATGTAGAACTGCGCGAAGCTTGCGAGCGCTGCCGTGCATTGGAGCGTGAATAAAGAATGCAGTTTCTTCTACTAGACCATCGCCTTCATAGACCGTGCCATCTAAATCCACAATCATGAAGTCACTTGCTTGAATTTCTGACCAATGCAATCCAAACGGCGCTAAGAAGAATCGGTCTTCGTATCCCGGAACTAACAAAGTGAAGTGATTATCGATTCCTTCATGGAAGCCATAAAAGACTGCCAAACGATGAGCCGCAGCTAAATCAATACGCGCCTGGCGAATTGGATCTGGATCAACTCGCAACATTTCATCTGGTGAAGTAAGCGACATGACTTAGCCCTTCTTGTCCGTAACGTTTAGCGCCATTAGCGACATGATTTCGTATGCCAAAGTTGCGGCAGCAAGAGACGTGATCTCTGCATGGTCATAAGCCGGAGCCACTTCCACAATGTCTGCGCCAATCATTTGTTCTCTTGGCATCCCGCGAACAAGGTTCAACAATTCACGTGAAGTAAACCCGCCCATTTCAGGGGTTCCAGTGCCTGGGGCAAATGCTGGATCGAGTACATCTATATCAATGGATAGGTACATCGGGCTATCCCCTACGCGTTTGCGAGCCAGGCCAATAACTTCTTCAACGCCCATACGATCAAAATCAGCAGCGCGTACGGTGGAGAATCCAAAGTTCTTGTCATTGATTAGATCCTGTTGGTCATAAAGCGGACCACGAATACCAACGTGAAGTGACTTGTCTTCGATTAGCAAACCTTCTTCGAAGGCACGACGCATGAAAGTTCCATGGGTGCGGTCAGCACCGAAGTAACTATCCCAAGTATCAAGATGTGAATCGAAGTGAATCATGGCGATTGGGCCGTGGACCTTAACTAAGGCACGAAGAAGGCCAAGAGTTACGGTGTGATCGCCACCAAGAGTTACAAGCTTGCGGCTGTCACTAACTAATTCGCTAGCGCCGTCATCAATTTGCTTCAGTGCACTATCGATATCAAATGGGTTGCAAGGAATGTCTCCAGCATCAACTGCCTGAATCGTGCGAAACGGTGCAACTTGTAAATCTGGATGATATGCCGGTCGTAGGTGTCGAGATGCCTGACGAATTGCCATTGGGCCAAAGCGAGCGCCAGGGCGATATGAAACGCCACCATCAAACGGGGCACCCAAAATTGCTACATCGTAATCCGAAACTTGATCGATGCGTGGCAAGCGAGAGAATGTTGATTCACCAGCAAAACGAGGAACCTTGGTTCCTTCAACAGGACCAACAATATCTTCAGGATTCATATTTGGTTCCTACTTTTTAAAACGACGGATAACGAACATTTTGCGGATTGGCTCATGCACAACCCAAGTACCGCGCCAGCCTTCTGGTGTAACGATTGTGGAATCAACCTTTAGCTCAACTACAGTGCCGTCTTCGCCCGTGATAGTGGCTGAACCGGAAAGGATCTGTGCAATTTCGTCATAACCATCACGATGCACAATGAAGGTTCCTGGTGAACATTCCCAAATTCCAGTTTCAATTGCTTCATCTGGCGAGATCCATGCCATTAGAACCGATTCCATCTGTCCATCAATGCTGTTTGGTTTTGCAATAGCTTCAGGAACTGGGATAGTGCTTCCGCTCAAGACGGTAATTGTTGGTTCGATTCGATCAGACATTTGCTGGCCTTTCAAGTTGGAATGACTCAAGTGTAAGGCGAAGCGAATCTAGATTTCGCAGACCTAACCGAAAGATTTACCAAATTCATAGTGCAGAATAAAAGACATGACCGAAAAAACTGCAAAGCCTATGACCGGGCGGCAAGTAATTGCTGCCAGCTCGTCATTGCTAGCTGCAGTTTGGATAGTGGCATTGACCTCAATGTCCAGTGCTCAAAACTATCGAGATCAACTTGCCTCAGGTACGCCAGCCGATCAGATTGTTACTACCTACGATGCAATGGCTGTGTTAATTCCCATCACGATGATCACCTCTTGGATAATTACCAGTCGCTGGCTTAAGAGATTGCACATTGCTGCCACTGAGACAAACGAATCAGCCATTCGCCTGAAGCGACCATGGGTTTTTTGGAGTTGGATTGTTCCAGTTGTGTCACTTTGGTTTCCAAAGAATTTAATCGAAGATCTTTTGAAAGCCAACGGCAGCGATGAAGCAAAATCTTTAGTCGGGAAAGACACTCTTACTTGGTGGCTAACTTGGGTTGGCTTTGCACTAGTTAACAATGTTGGAATTGTTGCAGAGTTTGATGCCCCTGAGGGTTACGTGCCGATCCGACCTGAACTTGAATTAGCCGGAGCCTGTCTATTGACTGGCGCTTACATGGTGTGGATTCGGATCGTAAAAACGCTAGATGTCTAAGCTCCCTGACTTGATTCAAACTCCGCGCTTGGATCTACACTTAATTCCAATACCTGAATTACTTATGCTGCATGAAGATCCTGACAATGCTGAGCTTCTTTCGGATCGCGACTTTACTAATCCCCACAATGAACTAACTCACGAACACTCTGGTCCACTGCGTTGGCGCGTGCCACAAGTAAAAGAAAATCCAGATGTCAATGTTTGGTTTATTCGCTGGATCGTACTTCGAGAGACCAAAGAAGTTGTTGGGTCAATTAGTTTTCATGCTCCACCAGATGAAACTGGCATGATCGAAATTGGTTTTGGCGTTTGTGAACCTTGTCGGAATCAAGGTTTTGGCAAAGAAGCCTTGCTTGGCATGTGGTCTTGGGTTATCGATCAACCCGGAGTGTCGACACTGCGTTACACGGTGAGCGCGAACAATGCGCCATCTATGGCAATCATCAATTCACTTGGTTTTAGTCACGTTGGACAACAGATAGATGAAGAAGACGGGCCAGAAGAGATCTTCGAAATGTCAGTAACCGAATTCCGGTCATGCTTGGTAAACGGTTTCTCCCCCAACAACAGTTCGTAGAACTGGAAGATCAATCACGTCATTTGGATTTACCTTCGAAGGATCTTCTTGCCACATGACTAAATCAGCTTTCATGCCCGGTGCCAGCATGCCTCGCTCGTTATCTGCGCCAACTGCAATTGCAGCATTGCGGGTATAGCCAGTTAGAGTCTCAGCTCCGGTTAACGCACGGGTTTTTCCAACTGG
>ERZ1022756.187-NODE-187-length-20832-cov-15.512297_pt1 | contig 20832 bp, 18 predicted proteins | sample MGYA00520902_ERZ1022756 | MGnify/ENA primary metagenome ERZ1022756 (study PRJEB33162, sample SAMN09537601) | freshwater metagenome | isolation source: freshwater | place: Canada:Alberta | collected 2017-07 | study: EMG produced TPA metagenomics assembly of the...
GGCCAGAGGAAAGATCATCACGGAACTTGGCAGGAAGAATGACCCTGCCCTTCTCGTCCAGCTTGGGGGCGTGAGTGCCTAAAAGCATCGAATTCCCCTTCCCCGTGAAATTGGCCGCTTTTGCGATTTCCTCCACTCTACACCACTTTGACCCACTTTGTGGTCAAAAACAGCAAAAAAGTCCAAATTGGGCGTGTTTGGCCTTAAATGTGAAAAGACCCTCAAAATGAGGGTCTGTGGGGGCTTTTTGGCCTGGGGTTACTCCCCTTGCCTCTTATCCCAGCGATCTTCAAAGAAGTTGCGGCCAGGCTTTGGAGAGTTTGGGGTTGAAGAGCCAAAACCTGCACTCATGTCAGGAAGCTGGATGTTGGAGGTGGCAACTACTAGCCCAGCCAGCATGATCAAAAAGCCAACTACGCCAATTATCGAGAACTGGACCAAGACACCCGTGATTAGAACTCCAAGACCAATAACCGCTACCAGGGCTCCGGCAATGAGCTTGGCGGCAGGGTTTCCAACACGCTCGGCCTTAGCCGCCATGCCCTTTTCGCCTTCAAGAAGGCCGCGTTCCAGCTCTTCAAGTAGCTGCTGTTCGCGCTCTGACAAGCCCATGTGGATTCCTCCCGATTCGCTAGCTGCTACCTAAACTCTAACCCAAGCTAGCTAGTTAGGCTATTGCTGTGACTGAATCAGAAAGCCTACTAAAGCTAGTCCAAGAGCACCTTGATGAGTTTTGTGCCACCCAACTTCGAGAGTTTGGAGCCATTTCTGAGGACCTAGCTCCCCTCGTGAATTACACCCAGGCCCTGCTGCAAGGCGGCAAGAGATTCCGGGCGCTGTTTTGTTACTGGTCATGGGTTGGTCACTTAGGCTCAGCACCGCTGCAATCTAGCGAACAAAGAGCTCGCTCGGCCGAAGCCATGGTTGGCATAGCGGCTTCTTTGGAAATGTTTCAAGGTGCTGCACTAGTTCACGACGACTTGCTAGATCAGTCGGATTTGCGCCGAGGCCAACCCGCTGTCCACAAACGATTTGAAACTTTACATAAAAACTCCATGTGGGCTGGATCCCCCGAGCGATTTGGTGTTGCGGGATCGGTTCTCGTTGGAGATCTCATGCTTGGTTGGAGCAGCGAGATCTTTGGAAGTGCCCTTCTGAATGCACCAAGCAACGAAGTTTCTGCAGCTTGCCGTGACGAGTTCAGCCGAATGCGTGTGGAAGTTATGGCAGGACAGTATCTGGACGTAGTCGAAGAAAACGCGGCTATCACAAGACCCGTCGAAGACGCAGTTGGTAGAGCCAACAATGTGATTTTGTATAAGAGCGCTAAGTATTCAATTGAAGCGCCGCTTTTGATTGGAGCTGCCTTTGCAGGAGCCACCCCAGATCAACTTCGTCAGCTATCAGCGTTTGGTGTTCCACTAGGTATGGCTTTCCAGCTTCGAGATGATGTGTTGGGAGTATTCGGTGACTCAGCAGTGACTGGAAAGCCAGCAGGTGATGACCTTAGAGAAGGTAAGCGGACAGTTCTTATTGGTTACACCAGAGCTTCCCTGACCGCTTCTGTTGGAAAGCTGTTTGACGAAATGCTTTCGTCCAGAGAACTTACTGATGAGCAGGTTGCCTTCTTGCAGCAAACAATCATTGGATCTAAGGCGCTTGAGAAAGTTGAGCGAACCATCACCGAACTAGCCGATAAGGCAATGGAGGCTCTGGAAAGAATTGAAATGGACGGTCAGGCTAAAGCCCAACTAAAGTCCATGGCTCAGAAAGTTATCAACCGCCAGGCTTAAGAAAACTTAGATGTCCAGCATCTGAGCAAGACGCCTGACCGGCGCCTTCTTGCCCTCAAGTAAAGACTGCAGTGGGGTCTGTCCCAAAACATCAGAGTGAGTAAAGAGCCAGTTAATGGACTCTTCGATGCTGTATCCAGAGTCAAGCAGCATGATGATCGTTCCACGAACGGGAGCCAGCGGCTCTCCATCAACAATGATGTCGGCCGGAATCATAAGCACACCGTCTCTTTTGATTCCCACCAGGCTGTATTCCTCCAAAAGACGATTTACACGTCCTTTAGGAATTGATAGTGCTTCCGCAGCTTGATCTACGCTCAACCAGTTTTTCACCGGGTCTTGAATGTTGTTCACCATACTAGATTGCCACACCCTGAGCCCTTCACGGAATAACCTTTCTGGCTGTGTGAACATAGAAACGCTTATGAAGCTTCAAACACGCACAATCAAGCCAATCAAGTTGGCTCTACTTGCGATACCTGAGACCCTGGAAGGTCAAGATGGCTGATCTGACGGGTCAGCTAATTGCTGAAAGGTATCTGATCAAAGCTTTTGTCGCCTCAGGTGGCATGGCTAGCGTTTATCGAGCCCAAGACACTGTTTTGGAACGAGTAGTTGCGCTAAAGATTATTCACCCCCACCTAGCAACCGATAAGTCATTCGTCGAAAAGTTTCGCCGGGAAGCCAAAATGGCCGCTGCGCTTTCACACCCAAACTTGGTGAACGTGTTCGACCAGGGAACCGATAACCAGGCCATATTCCTAGTTATGGAATACGTGCCCGGAATCAATCTTCGGGATGCACTTAATGATTTTGGCTTGCTCTCTCCAAAACGAACCCTAGAGATTCTTGAGCCGCTGACCGCGGGCCTAGCGGCAGCTCACGCTGCCGGAATACTGCACCGTGATCTAAAACCTGAAAACGTATTTCTATCCGACAACGGGACGGTAAAGCTTGGAGATTTCGGACTAGCTAGAGAAATCTCGTCTCACACCCAAACCGGATCTTTAGTTGGAACAGCTGCCTACCTATCCCCCGAGCTCGTGCTGCGCGGGCAAGCAGATGCCAGAAGCGATGTCTACTCCCTTGGAGTGATGGCTTTTGAAATGCTTACTGGCAAGCAACCCTATGACGGTGACCAAGCCGTGCAGATTGCTTACCAACATGCCAATAGCAACATTCCCGCCCCCTCTAGTTTGAACCCGGAAGTTCCAGAGCTACTGGATGAAATTGTTCTTTGGGCTACCGCTAGAAACCCAACTGATCGCCCCGCAAGCGCTACCGAGTTACTTCCCGTTATCACTAGAGCTAAATCAGATATCAAACGAGGCCTCACCACAACCTTCGAAGACTTTGGCCTAACTCGCAACGTCACTGAAGTGTTTGTCGCACCAGCTGGAGCAACAGAAGTTATCGGTGAAATGACACATGCGGAAAGCCACGAACGATCCGATGGTTTTGTGAAGCTAGCTAAAGCGAACCGTCGAAGCGGTCGCCTGGTTTTGATCATGACTTTGCTAGCAATATTCTTATCCGCGGGATCTGGTTGGTGGTTTTCGGCAGGCCCAGGCGGAGCCTCGGTCGTTCCAGAACTTGAGGGGCGATCAGTTGAGGTTGCAATATCAGCACTCGAACCAATCGGTCTTCAAGTAACCCAAGTACAAGAGCACAGCGCCACCGTTCCGGTGGGCCGAGTCACCAGAACAGAGCCAGTTGCCGGAACCCGAGTTGCCAAGCAATCAGCAGTAACTGTTTTTGTGTCTATGGGCCCTAAACAGGTGCTTGTGCCTGAACCGCTCGGGCTAAATCTTGAGCAGGCCAAGCAGCTACTTATTGATTCAGGCTTGACCCCAGGTGCTGTCGACTCGTTCTTTGATTCAGCAGATGCTGGTCAAGTCTTTGCTTTCTCGAGTGCTGCGGGAGTCTCCTTGGATGAAGGAAGCGTCGTAGACCTAAAGGTATCCTTGGGTCCGGTTCCTACAGTTGAAGGACTAACACTTCAGCAGGCAACTGAGAACCTAGAAGCCGCTGGCCTGACCGTCACGAGTCAACAAGCCTTTAGCGATCAAGTGCCTTCCGGTCAGGTTATCTCTCTCGCTGCATCGGCTGACCCACTCCCCGAAGCTGGCTCGGTTAGTTTGACTGTTTCAAAGGGTCCTGAGTTTGTGACGATGCCCAACGTCGTTGGTGAAACCGTCGCGGCAGCGAGAAACGCTCTGCAAGCTCTTGGGCTAACTGTAGTGATTGATACCGATCAGCTCTCAAGTAGATACGGAATTGTAAAAGTTTCTAGGCAGACTCCAGCTGCGTCCTCAAGGGTTCGCGTTGGCAGCGAAGTTACTATTTTTACTCGCTAGCGTTTAGCGAGCTTTTCAGAAACCAAGAAAGCTAGTTCTAGCGACTGCATGTGATTTAGTCTCGGATCGCAAAGTGATTCGTAGTGCTGCTCCAAGGTAGCCTCGTCGATTTTTTCGGAACCTCCAAGGCACTCTGCAACATCGTCGCCGGTTAGCTCAATATGTAAGCCGCCAGGGAAAGTGCCAAGGGTCTTGTGAACATCAAAAAAGCCTGAGACCTCATCCATCACATCGTCGAAGTGGCGTGACTTGTAGCCGTTCTTGGTAGTGATGCCATTGCCGTGCATCGGATCAGTTACCCAAAGCGGTTTAGCACCCCTTGCTACCACAGCTTCAATTAGCGGCGGTAGTTTCTCGCGAATAAGAGATGCGCCCATGCGAGTAATAAAGGTGAGCCTTCCTGGCTCGCGTTCTGGGTCTAGCTTCTCAATAAGATCCAGCACATCCTGAGGTTTGGTAGCGGGGCCAAGCTTCACGCCAATTGGATTTCTAAGTCTTGCCATGAAATCTATGTGTGCGCCATCTAGCTGTCTAGTTCGCTCTCCAACCCAGAGGAAGTGACCACTGGTGCCGTAAGGGTTGCCAGTTCGGGAGTCTATTCTGGTAAGCGGGCGTTCGTAGTCAAACAGCAGTGCTTCGTGTGAAACGTAGAACTCTGTGCTCTTGAGGGCTTCAAAATCCGCACCGCAGGCGTCCATGAACCTAATGGCGCGATCTATTTCGCCAGCCAACTGCTCGTAGCGAGAGTTTGCTGGGTTATCGGTGAACCCCTTGTTCCACTCGTGCACTGAACGAAGATCTGCAAAACCACCGGTTGTGAAGGCACGAATCAGATTCAGCGTTGAAGCTGAGGTGTGGTACGCCCGAACCATTCGGTTGGGGTCGGTAGCTCTTGATTCAGCGGTGAAGTCATAACCATTGACCGCATCGCCTCGGTAGGCAGGCAAAGTTACATCGCCGCGGGTTTCGGTGTCGGAAGAACGTGGCTTAGCAAACTGGCCCGACATTCGTCCCATTTTCACAACCGGCAGTGATGCTCCATACATCAGCACAACTGCCATCTGCAAAATGGTCTTCACCCGGTTTCTTATCCGGTCAGCAGTTGCATCAGCAAAAGTTTCCGCACAGTCGCCACCTTGCAACAAGAATGCTTTGCCCTCGGCGGCAGCGGCGAGTCTTTTTCTAAGAGTGTCAACCTCTCCTGCAAAAACAAGCGGGGGAAGAATAGAGAGTTCTTGGCGAGCCTTTTCTAGCGCAGCGTGGTCAGTCCAAGTAGGTTGCTGAGCAGCGACCAGATTCTGGTAGTTATCCAAACCCTTTAGAACTTGAGGGTCTGCTTTGATGTTTGGCTCCATAATTTATTCTAAGTCGCGAGCGCTGCTCGCTTTTCCTTAACTGTCGAAGCGTACTGGTCAACGTATTCTTGACCACTGATTCTCATAAGTTCGTACATAATCTCATCGGTAACCGCTCGCAATACAATTCGGTCACCTTCCATGCCATCAAATCTTGAAAAATCCAACGGCTTGCCATAGACAATCCCGACTCGACGAATTCTAGGAAAACGTGTTCCGATAGGTTGCACCTTCTCGGTGTCGATCATCGCTACCGGGATAACAGGAACCTTCGCTTCAAGAGCCATGCGGGCGATACCGGTTCGGCCTCGATAAAGCTTGCCATCTGGTGATCTGGTTCCTTCTGGATAGATTCCAAGGAGTTGGTTTTGCTCCAATACTCCAAGTCCAGTGTTCAGGGCAGCTTCCGATGCCTTACCTCCAGAGCGGTCAATTGGTAGCTGACCCGTGGATTTGAAAAACAGCTTAACGAAAAAACCCTTTATTCCCTTGCCGGTGAAGTATTCACTCTTGGCCAAGAAAACCACTGGTCTTGGACACTGAAGTGGCAGAAAGATTGAGTCCGAAAAAGAAAGGTGATTACTAGCAAGAATTGCTGGGCCTGACGTTGGCACGTTTTCAACTCCGCGAGTCCAAGGCCTAAAGATAAAGCGCAGCAGAGGGCCGAGAATGAATGTCTTCAGAATGAAATACGTCATTTCTACCTCACCTCTAAATGGCTAAAGCTCAAGTTTAGTGTTGGTGGTTACGCAAAGCTATGGCGGGCTAAATCAGCAGCCCCGATAAGACCTGCCTGGTTCAAGAAGGTGGCCTTTACTATCTCAAGTTCGGGGCGATACCCCTTAGCTGGCATAGATTCCTCAAAGGCTTCTTGGATTGGATCCAATAGCTTTTTTCCTACGGCACTTACGCCTCCGCCAATAACCACAAGCTCTGGATCAAGAATTGGCACGTAAATTGTTCCAATTGCGGTTCCTAGATGATGTCCCAGCTCGGCAACTAGCTCACAAGCGCCTGGGTCGTTTTCCAGAATTGCTTGATAGGCCTGCTCTCCCGAGAGCTCTCCTGATTCACTCATGAGCTCTTGGAGCCTTTTAGCTTTTGGTGAACTTGATTGGGCAAGGTCTCTGGCAGATTTCAAAAGTGCTGTGCCGGAACAGTAAGACTCAACGCAGCCTTTTTGACCACAACCGCAATCTCTTCCCCCTGGAATCAAGACCACGTGGCCTAACTCCCCTCCGATACCGAAACCGCCCTTTAGTAAAACTCCATCAGAGATGATTGCCCCGCCAACTCCAGTTCCGATGGTGAGCATCACCATTCCTCTGCGGCCTGCTCCCGCGCCGAATCTAAACTCTGCCCAACCAGCTGCGTTGGCGTCGTTTTCTAGCATTACGGGAAGCTTGGTTTGAGAAGAAATTCGTTTCTTAAGGGGCTCGTTTCTCCAGGCTGAGATGTTTGGAGAGTGATACATAATCTCGCGATCAGCACTCATGAATCCGGCGGCAGCAACACCAACACCAACAACCTGCTGCCCCTGCTCGAGATCTGCAATAACGGAACCAATGGCCTGAACCATCTGGTCTGAATCATCAATTGGGCTCGGAATCTTGATTTCCTTGAGTATGTTTCCAGCGTCGTCGACGAGGGCACCAGCAATCTTGGTGCCACCAATGTCGATGCCTATCGCGTGCATACCCTCGCCTATTCCTTGGGTCAAAACTGACCAAAAAGCGAGTTTACCGCCCAGATACCGGTTGGGCGAACCCCAAAATTGCCCAGAACAGGCAACAAAGGTCTATAGTTATCAAAAATTGAGCGATTACAGGAGCCCCCCGATGAGATCCTACGAACTACCCTCCCTAATTGAAAGTGCTACCCACGAGAACATAACCGATTTACTTTTGAATCGTGTTAAAAAGACTCCGACTATCCCCTTATTCGCAATCGAGAAGACTCCTGGGGTATGGACCGATGTGCTGGCCAAAGATTTTCTTGAGCAGGTAGAAGACCTCGCAAAGGGTTTCATAGCAGCTGGCATTCGCCCAGGCGATGCCGTGGCAATCATGAGCCGCACCCGCTACGAGTGGGCTTTGGTTGATTACGCGCTTTGGTTTGCTGGAGCGGTTTGCGTTCCCATCTATGAAACTAGCGCTCCAGCCCAGATTGAATGGGTTCTCTCAGACTCAAACTCCGTTGCGCTATTTGTCGAGACAGCAGAGCACCAGAGAAGATTTGAAACCATAAAGTCATCGGTTCCATCGGTTAAGCAAGTTTGGAAATTCGATGATGACTCGCTGGTAAAGCTTGTTGCCAAGGGACGTGAGATCTCTTCAGAGCAACTGGAGCAAGCTCGAACTTCACAGAATCTAGATTCGCTTGCCACGATTATTTACACCTCTGGAACAACTGGAAAGCCAAAAGGTTGTGAGCTTCTTCACCGTGGTTTTGTAGACCTTTCGAAAAACGCCATGCTTGAGCTTCCAGAGGTTGTTCAGGAAGGCAAAGCGACCGTTATGTTCTTGCCTCTTGCTCACGTGTATGCCAGATTCATTTCGATTTTGTGTGTCCACGCTGGAATCAAAGTCGGCCATCAGCCAGACACCACGACAGTTGCTGCATCAATGCAGTCCTTCCACCCGGACTTCTTGTTGGCAGTTCCACGAGTATTTGAAAAGGTATACAACTCAGCTGAGCAGAAGGCAGAAGCCGGTGGCAAGGGCAAGATCTTCCGCAAGGCGGTTCAAGTTGCCATTGACTACTCCAGAGCGCAAGACACCAAGGGTGGTCCTTCTCTTGCGCTAAAGCTTCAGCACAAGGTTTTTGACGCACTTGTTTACAAGAAGCTTCGTGCCGCTATGGGTGGTCAGGTCAAATACGCCGTATCCGGTGGAGCTCCCCTTGGAGAGAGACTTGGACACTTCTTCCGCTCGATTGGACTGGTTGTTTTGGAAGGTTACGGACTCACCGAAACCAGTGCTCCAGCGATGATCGGAAGACCATCCGATGCCAAGATTGGCAAGGTTGGACGAGTGCTTCCTGGCTGTGCGGTGAAGATCGCCGATGATGGCGAGATTCTCCTTAAGGGATCAAACGTTCTTCGTGGTTACTGGAAAAACCCAGAGGCCTCCAAAGCCGCTATCCAGGACGGTTGGTTTAGAACCGGTGACATCGGCGAGCTAGATGATGAAGGCTTCATAACCATTACTGGACGCAAGAAGGAGCTAATCGTTACAGCTGGTGGAAAGAACGTTGCCCCGACAGCTCTAGAGGACCCGCTACGCGCCAGCCCAATCATCGGCCAAGCTGTAGTAATCGGAGACCAGAGACCCTTCGTTGCAGCCCTACTCTCACTTGATCCAGAGATGATGCCTGTGTGGCTTGCAAATAATGGTCAGCCCGCAGATCTGACGCTCGCTCAAGCAGCCAAGAACCCTCGTGTCCTAGAGGAGCTACAAAAAGCGGTGGATGAAGTCAATGCGACCGTTTCAAACGCCGAAACCATCAAGAAGTTTGAGGTGATTGACAGCGAGCTATCCGAGAAGTCTGGCCACCTGACTCCATCGCTAAAGATAAAGCGTGAGGTAGTCTCACGTGATTTCTCGCCGCTGATTGAAAAGATTTACGGTGGAGCTCCAACTACCTCAGATGCGATTAATCTTCCTGGCTAGTTAGTCATAAACCAGCTGGTTTCGCGAAGCGCCGCCATGCTGATCTTTCTAGCTTCAGGATCCAATCGATCTAGGTATACCTTGCCATCCAGATGATCGATTTCGTGCTGGAAAACTTGAGCCAACAACCCTTCAGCCTCGAGTGTCACTTGCTCGCCATCCACTGTTGCTCCAGAAACAATTACCTTGGGGTACCTGGGGGTCTTTGACCAAATCTCTGGCAGCGACAAGCAGCCTTCATCGACTAGTTGGGGTTCGCCAAAAGTCTCAACAATGGTTGGGTTGATTAGGTGTCCGATGACACCGTCGACTTTATAGCTGAAGGCTCTAAGGTTGACTCCGATTTGTGGGGCGGCAACTCCTGCCCTGCCGGGTAAATCGGTAGCTTGCTCAAGATCAGCAATTAGTTTCTTGATGGAATCAGTTACTTCAGGAATTGGGTCCGAAACGGTCCGAAGGACAGGGTCCCCAAACAAACGAATCTGTCTAGCCGCCATGAATTAGAGCGGGTAAATAATTGAACCAACAACCTCAGAGGCTAGTTCTCTAGCTGCTTCACGAGTTTGCTTGTTTAGCTCGTTGAACTTGATTACTGATCCAGCAGCTAGTGCTGGGTCATAAGGAATACGAACTACCGAGCGAACTCTGGTTCTAAAGTGCTGTTCGATTTCGTCTAGCTTTACCAAAAGAGTTGCCTGGGTTGCGGTGTTGAGTGCAACAACGGAATTTCTAACCAATTCGCCAAAGCCATTTGCTTCTAGCCAGGTTAGGGTCTCGGATGCGAGCCTTGCTTCGTCAACAGATCCACCGGAAACAATAACCAAGGTGTTGGCGCGCTGCAGGGTTGGTCTCATAACCGAGTGGACGATACCTGTTCCACAGTCCGTAATTACCAAAGAGTAGTAACGAGCAGCCATGTCGGCAACAACGTTGTAATCGCCCTCGTTGAACGCTTCCGAAAGCATTGGGTCGGCATCTGAGGCCAACACGTCAAGGCGAGTTTCATCACGCGAAACCATGTTGGAAAACTCTGCGAAACCATCAATAGATGCTGCCCTGTTAACAACGTCACGAACGGTAAACCTGGTGGACTTGCTAACACGCTCGGCGAGGGTTCCGCGGTCTGGGTTAGCGTCGATTGCAATAACGCGGTCTTCTCTGACCTGAGCTAGCGCCATGCCAAGCAATGTGCTGATGGTAGTTTTTCCAACTCCACCTTTACGGGTAAGGACTGGAATGAACTTTGTTCCGCCTTCAAGCACGGCACCGATTCTGGCGTCCATTGCCTTACGAGCCTTAACCTTCGGTGAGTCTCCTAAGTTAATTAGCTTCAGGCTGATAAAGAATACAAAACGTCTCCAGCCAGATTCTGGAGCTGCACGGAACTTAGCTGAGGCATCCAGCAGTCTGTCTGCTGTAAGCATCGCAGCTGGCTCTGGCTCGTCAAAAACTTCTCCGCGAAGGCTGTCTCGTCTTGAATAGCGGGCTTTGGTTTCTTCAGCTTCAGATGGAACGACTTCTTGAAGATCTTGTGCGCTGGTATCAGCAATCACCTGAATGGTTGAGGTGGCTGGAGAAATATCTACATCGGTAGCAACAACTGCAAGTTCAGAATTTCCATCGGAACCAAAATCAGCTGGGTTGACTTTAGGTGCGCTCTCGCCCAGGCCAGCTCCGTCTTCACCGAATCCGGAATCTCTCTTTTTTGCCAAAAGCTCTCTCCTAAATCACTGTTTCAAAAACAACTAGGTAATTCTAAGGCAGTTGCAAGCAGGGCGCTAATTAGCCTTCAATTTCAAGGATTAGATCCCCAGCGTCAACAGACTGGGTGCTGGAAATAGCAAGCCTCTTCACGGTTCCAGCCACACTGGCCGTTATTGTGGCCTCCATCTTCATGGCCTCAATGCTTGCAACAGGTTGACCTAACTCGACTTTGGCGCCCACCACTGTTTTTAGGGTGACAACACCCTGAAATGGAGCGGCGACATGGCCCAGCTTTGTGGTGTCCGCCTTTTCGGAGCTCACCACATCGCTGACAATCTTTCTGTCTCTGACGTTTATCGGTCGCAGCTGTCCGTTCAAGGTAGCCATGACGGTTCTGAAACCCTTGGCATCTGGAGTTCCAATAGCCTCAAGTCCAATAAACAAAGTCAGGCCCTTGGAAAGCTCAATAACGTGCTCTTTACCCTGCTCCAAACCATAGAAGAAATCGATTGTTTCAACTTGATCCAATGTTCCGTAGTTCTCACGCATCTTCTTGAACTCACGATATGGATCTGGAAACAGCAAACGGTTTAGGGTGGCTCGCCTATCGGACTTACTTCCAGCCAACAAAGCCAGGTCTTCGCTCGAAACTTCTGTAAGGGAAAGATCAACAGTTTTTCCCTGCAAGACCTTGGTTCGGAACGGTTCTGGCCAGCCGCCAGGTAGATCACCCAAAGCACCTGCCATGAAGCCAACCACAGAATCAGGAACATCGTAGTTTTGCGGATTAGCCGCAAAATCATCTGGATCTGCACCAACTGCCACAAGGTGAAGAGCAAGGTCGCCGACAACCTTAGAAGAAGGTGTCACCTTCGGTGGCCGACCTAGAATCTTGTTCGCCGCTGCATACATGTCTTCAACTTGTTCAAACTGGTCCCCAAGCCCCAGTGCGATTGCCTGTTGGCGAAGGTTTGAAAGCTGACCACCTGGAATCTCGTGATCGTAAATGCGACCTGTCGGGGCCGGTAATCCTGACTCGAACGGTGCGTATACGCGCCTTACTGCTTCAAAGTACGGCTCGAGCTGCGTAAAGGCAGAAAGAGGAATCTTTGCATCGCGATCGGTGTTTGCAAGAGCTGCAACCAACGAAGATGCCGAAGGCTGAGAAGTTGTACCGCTCATTGGTGCGCTAGCAACGTCAACAGCGTCTACGCCAGCTTCAATAGCCGCAAGTAGCGTTGCAAGTTGACCGCCCGCGGTGTCGTGGGTGTGTAAATGAACTGGGAGATAAAACTTTTCACGCAACGAAGAAACCAGTAGTCTCGCGGCTTCAGGGCGGAGTAATCCAGCCATGTCCTTGATGGCAATTATGTGAGCGCCAGCGCTCACAATCTTCTCGGCAAGCTTCAGATAGTAATCAAGGGTGTAAAGATCCTCTTTAGGATCAAGCAGGTTTCCGGTGTAACAGATTCCAACTTCTGCAATTGCGGTCTTGGTTGCCAAAACAGCTTCAATTGCAGGCCGCATCTGCTCAACATCGTTTAGCGCATCGAAGATGCGAAAGATGTCCACACCAGACTCAGCAGCCTCTTTAACGAATGCATCAGTAACCGACTCTGGGTATGGCGTGTAACCAACGGTATTTCTTCCGCGAAGAAGCATCTGAATACAAATGTTTGGGATTCCTTCTCGCAATGCTTCAAGGCGTTCCCATGGATCTTCCGCTAAGAACCTAAGCGCAACGTCGTAAGTTGCTCCTCCCCAAGCTTCAACAGATAAAAGCTGTGGGGTAAGTCTTGCTAGGTGCGGAGCAACTTGAACTAAGTCTCTGGTTCTAACCCTGGTTGCAAGAAGCGACTGATGAGCGTCTCTAAATGTTGTATCAGTTATTGCCACGTGGCTTTGATTTCGAAGCTCCTTGGCGAATGCTTCTGGCCCAATAGCCAATAGCTTTTGTCTTGATCCAGCAGGAGCTGGAACACTCAGGTCAACGACTGGAAGTTTCGTTGCAGGGTTGGCGTAGTTGAGCCTTGGACCGTTTGGTTGGTTGACGGTCGTCTCGGCTAACCACTGAAGTAGTTTCGTTCCGCGGTCTTTAGAAGGCCTGGTGCGCATTAGCTCAGGTCTTTCATCGATGAAGGCGGTGCTTAGATTTCCAGTTGCAAAAGTTTCATCCTCGAGAACACCTTGCAAAAATGAAATGTTGGTTGCAACGCCACGGATTCTAAATTCGGCAAGTCCCCGACTTGCCCTAGCAACCGCGGCTTGAAAGCTCAGACCTCTTGCGACAAGTTTTACTAGCAAAGAGTCAAAGTGGGGCGATACTTCTGAACCAGCCGTAACTGTTCCGCCGTCAAGGCGTATGCCAGCGCCTCCTGGAGAGCGATAGGTGGTTATCTTTCCGGTGTCTGGTCTGAAATTGGCCGAAGGATCTTCGGTTGTAATGCGGCACTGAATCGCAAAGCCACGCATTGAGATACTTTCCTGCGAAAGTCCGATTTCTTTTAGGCTCTGGCCCGATGCAATCCTCATCTGTGATTGCACCAGGTCGATGTCAGTGATTTCCTCGGTAACTGTGTGCTCGACCTGGATTCTTGGGTTCATTTCAATAAAGACGTGCTTGCCGGTGTTTGGGCCTGTGGTTTCTACTAAGAACTCAACAGTTCCAGCGTTTTGGTAGCCGAGTTCCTTGGCAAAGTTGACGGCATCTTTGTAAAGCTGCTGACGAAGGGCCTCATCGATGTTTGGAGCTGGAGCAATTTCCACCACTTTTTGGTTACGGCGCTGAATAGAGCAGTCGCGCTCGAACAGGTGCACCACATCCCCAGTGCTGTCAGCCAAAATCTGAACTTCGATGTGTCTTGGTCGAAGTACCGCTTGCTCAAGAAAAACCCTTGGGTCGCCAAAAGCACTTTGAGCTTCTCTGGAGGCTTGATCAATAGCTTCTGCAAGGTCTTTAGATTCTGTGACCCGGCGCATGCCTCGTCCGCCGCCACCGGCTACCGCCTTAACAAAAAGAGGAAAGCCGATTTTCTCGGCTGCTTTTATGAGCTCATCTGGATTATCTGACTCTCCAGTAGATTGCAGCACAGGAACTCCGGCTCTTGTAGCCGCTGAAATTGCATTGACTTTATTTCCCGCGAGTTCTAGAACTGCAGAACTTGGACCAATGAATGTAATGCCATTTTCACTGGCAGCTTGAGCTAGATCAGGGTTCTCGGATAGAAATCCGTAGCCTGGGTAAATGGCGTCTGCACCGCACTCCTTGGCAACACGGATTATTTCGGCAACATTTAGATAAGCGGCAACAGGGTGTCCCTTTTCGCCAATTTGATATGCTTCATCAGCTTTTTGGCGATGGGTTGAGTTTCGGTCTTCGTACGGGAAGACCGCAACGGTCTTAGCCCCAAGCTCGTAGGCAGCCCTAAAGGCGCGAACAGCGATCTCGCCTCTATTTGCTACCAGGATCTTGGTAAACATGGTCTTCCTTTGTGGCCTAGAAACAGGCAGTTTTACCTAAAAACATTAACTCAATAAAAAGGTAGCCTATTTGGGTGCATGTACTTAGCGTGAGTTCCCTAAAGGGCGGTGTTGGCAAGACAACCGTTGCCCTAGGTCTTGCCTCCGCAGCACTTTCTAGAGGGCTACGAACCCTAGTTGTAGACCTAGACCCGCAGTCTGATGCCACCACAGCCCTAGGTGCAACCAGAGAGATGAAGCTCTCCTGCGCCGAGGTGCTGAAGCTTCCAAAGCACGCCAACGTCGTCAAAGCCATCGTGGCAAGCGACTGGGAGTCTCCATCTGGCGGGGTTATGGACTTGCTGCCAGGAAGCCCGAAAGTAGTCGAGTATGATAGCCCCACCCCAACCAAAAGAGATCTATGGAGGCTCGAAGAAGCCCTTAGTCGAGTCGAATCGGATTACGACCTTGTTATTGTTGACACCCCTCCATCGCTGAATGGTCTAACTCAGTTGGCATGGACCGCAAGCGATCGGGTGTTGGTGGTGGCAGAGCCTTCGATTTTCTCTGTGTTAGCGGCCGACCGAGCGATCCGCGCAATTACAGAAATAAGCAAACAGACAGCGGGTCGATTGCAATCACTTGGAGTTCTAGTAAACCGATACATCCCAGCCTCCAAGGAGCATCAGTTCCGCCTCGCAGAACTTAAGCAATTGTTCGGGTCGGAATTATTGTCGGTAGAGATTGAAGAACACTCAGCGGTGCAGCAAGCCCAAGGTGCAGCAAGACCTATTCACAGCTGGCCAGGTGAGGTGGCCGGACACACTGGAAAATCATTTGAGTTGGTGTTAGATAAGTTGTTCCAGTCGCAAAGCGTGGACACCAGTAAGCGAGCGGGTAGAAAGCAGTCGAAAGAGCTCAAAGGCGCCAAGATTCGAAGAGGAGCAACGATTCAGTCTGTACTTGATTTAGTTGACGAGCCCTAAAAAACTCTAAACAGCTTTTCTGCTGGCCCGTCTGGCTGCTAGCTCGTCCATGTCATCTAGGTGCAAGCTCTGAATGTTAACAAGCGATGCCTCAACTTCGCGAAGCACTCTTCCAACAGCAATTCCAAAGACCCCCTGGCCACGGCCAAGTAGGTCAATAACTTCATCTTGTGAGGTGCAAAGGTAAACCCTTGCTCCATCGCTCATCAAAGTAATGCGGGCTAGATCGTTCATTCCCTCAGCACGCAATTGCTCCACGGCAATTCGAATCTGTTGAAGAGATACACCAGTGTCAAGGAGTCTCTTGACAAGCTTTAGAACCAAGATGTCGCGGAAAGCGTAAAGTCTTTGTGAACCGGAACCAGTTGCAGACCGAACCGAAGGCTGAACTAGTCCAGTTCGGTCCCAATAGTCCAACTGACGGTAGCTAATTCCGCTAGCGGTAGCCGCGGCTGTGCCTCGGTAACCAACTTTTGGGTCCTGCGAGATCATGCCGTCGGTAAATAACATGTCGTTATTGAAACCGTCGTTTTGAGACATCGCCTAACCTTTCTGTAATGGTTGAATGTTTCAATTCTCCCGCCTTAGCGTCAGCAAGGCCAGTTAATCGGTAGGGGCGGCGTGTCGGACGCTAAATTAAGGGGTTTTTACTTGTCGATCTTGGAGATAACCGACTTGATTAGCTCAGATCTAATAGTTGCAAACTGGTTCTCGATCTCCTGAGCATAATGGGTAGCCCTGGACTTGCTGGCCGCTTCGTTCTTGGAAAGTACAGGTGCAACAACCCCTTCGATGATTCCAATCTCGCGATCGGCAGAAGCCTTTAATCCTCTTAAGTGACGAGGTGAAATACCAAAGCGCTGCAGATGCACAATCGCACGAGCAATCTCTAGGTCAGCGCTTTCAAAAGGATCTTTGTTGATCAACATGAGGGTCTGAGCTTCTTGCAATAGTCCAGCGCTGATGCCGGTTTCGCTCATAAGAGCAACCTTGGTGAGCTTGATTGGATTCTTTGGCTGAAGCTTTGCAACAGACGCCTGAACCTGAGGAAGGTTTGGGGTCTTTCCTGAATCAAGCTGCTCTAGGTAGTCGCGAATAACTCGCAGCGGAAGGTACTGATCTCTTTGCAGTTCGAGAATTACTCTGGTGCGCTGAACATCTTGTTCAGAAAACTTACGGTAGCCAGCGGGGGTTCGCTGAGGTTCGATCAGGCCCTGCTCTTCTAGGAATCTTAATTTAGAAGGAGATAGGTCTGGAAAATCACGATTCAAAATTGCAAGCACCTGACCGATGGTAAGCAGTCTTCCAGAGGAAGAGATTGCTCTCACATTGGATTGGGCTTGAGCCATTAGTTGTTTCCCGCTGCTTTCGATGGGTAAAAAGTAAACCTGAACTTGCCGATTTGAATCTCAGCACCCTCTTCTAGCAAGGCGCTTTCTATTCGCACCCCATCGTAGTAGATGCCGTTTAGCGATGCCAAATCCTGAACTTGGAAGGAATTGCCGTGACGGCGAAACTCTGCATGCCTTCTCGAGACCGTTACATCGTCCAGGAAAATTGCAGAATCGGGATGCCGACCCACAGTGGTAACGTCACTATCGAGCAAGAACCTAGCTCCAGAATTTGGTCCCTGGCGGACAATCAAGAGGGCATTTCCCCTAGGCAGGGCGTCGACAGCAGCAGCGTGTTCGGGGTTTAGGGCAGGATCTTCTTCGTTGAGCCACTCCGAATTGAAGCGGAGGGTTTTCTCGACCTCATCACGTTTTTCGTTGTCCATCTCAGGCACCCCCTTGGTTCTTTATTAGATTAGTGGAGATTCCACGGTCCTCACGCCACAGCAAAATCAGGTGCCAGAGGTAAACAAACCCAGACCACCAGTACAGTGCTACTCCCCATAAAGCAAAAGCCCAGGCCAAAGGAAGCAAAATGAACTGAGCCTCCACAAAGATCTTTCCCATTAACAAAAGTGGGAATGAATACAAAAGCGCAAAGGTGCTGGCTTTACCCAAGAAGTGAACCGGCAAGGTTGCGTAGCCCAACGACGCTAGGGCAGGCAGTGAGATCAGCATCAAAACATCTCTGGCGATTACGAGTGCCGCTAACCACCACGGGATGTTTCCCGTCACAGAAAGTGCAAGCAAGGTAGCAAAGATGTATAGCCGATCGGCTACCGGATCTAGTACCTTACCCAGTTTGGTCATTTGATTGAGCTTGCGAGCTAAATAACCATCTAAGAAGTCGGTGAGACCGGCAACCATCAGCACAAAAATGGCCCAAAGGAACAACTCATTTAGGAGTAGCCACAAAAACACCGGCACAAGCGCTATCCGCAGAAAGCTAAGCAGGTTCGGAATGTTGACTACCTCACCATTGAGGAAGCTGGATTTCCTAGCTGTCGGCATAGCTTGATTGTATTGGATTTGGTTCTGTCCCTAGGGCCAAACTTTTGGAAGCTCCAACTTGCTAGATCCTAGAGGCTGAGACGTCTCCTTATCAAGAGAAGCAAAGCGCCCAAGGCCAACAGCACTGACGATGCACCAAGCACCAGTGTCCGTTCAGTCACGCCTATTCCCGTAGCCGCCAATGCCGGTGAAGCGGCGGAAGCTGGGGTGTTGACTGAAGCAGGAGCAGGACTAGTCGTTGAAGCTGGAGCGGAAGGTGGTGGAGTCAGAGTCCACTGAGCGAAAAGTGTTGTGTAGGCGGTAAATGGGTATGTCGCCCCATCTGTGTAAGCGGTTCCAGTTCCATTGCTTAGCGTGTTCCAACCGGCAAATGTGTAACCACTTCGGGTAAATGGGTTCAAAGTTAGCGCCGTGGCTGAGGATCCGTGTTGGAAAGTTCGATCCCCGGTACCGCCATTGGCGTCGAAAACAACAGTTGGGTTAATGAAGTTATTGATGGTGCTGAGGCTTGCTCCATAGTAAACGGCTAGGTTTTGCAAGCTTGTCCCATTGTACAAAGTTCTTGTGTTAGTTCCATTAAGGTTTGATTCAAAAATATTGGTTTCTGAGGCAAAATACAGCTTTCCGGTTGTGTGACTGACGAACATAGAAGAGGGTGCGCCGGAATTCACTGCGCCCAAGTTATCCGCGCCTCTCGGATTAACTTGGGTACTAGCACCTTGTGCTGTGACTCTTATCCATAAGCCTGGTCTTGATTGCGTAGATAGGGCAAACATCTCTTGGGTGCTGGGGTTTACTCCGAGCCCATCACAGGTATGGACTCTAACCGGTGATCCTGATGACTGTATTAGGCTCGGCAAAGCCATAGTTGAGCCTGTAACAGAGGCAACATACAAACGGCTTGCATCAAAGCCAGAGGTGTCATAGGTGCAGAAGTAGTACTTGGAATTATAAGAGTCATACCAAGAGCCCCACCATACCTTTTCAACAGCCGCCTTAACGCCCGCATTGGAAGAGCCATTAAAGACCTTGGTAGACGAAGTTCCATTACTTGGAATAAGCCAAATGTCTCCAACAGAAGTGGTGATGAAAAAGCGCTCACCAAAAGTGTCGGCCGTCAGAGACGTGATTCGACCCGACAGAGAAGGAATAGTTACGGTTGTAATCGTCCCGGCCGTCAATCCAATGTTGGAAATCTTAACTTGATCCCGCATGTTGGAAGTAGCGTCCTGAGTTGCCCAGGCAATCCTTGTTTGCGTGACTGCTACTTGATCGACTTTACTCGCAGCATCTACCCAAAAAACTGAAGCTGTAGATGGAGTGGAGCCGATATCACCAATGTGTATTGTTCCAATTCCAGGTTCTGTAAAGTAAAGAACTCCTTCTGAACCGCCCTGACTGTTGGCAGAAGGAATCGAGGATGCCCTGGCTTCAGTTCCAACGGATAAGCCTAGGAAAGCAAGGGTAGAGACTAGAAATAACCCAAGGAACTTGCGAATTGAGAGCTTAGTTGTAGTCATGGTTTCCCCTGTTAATTCGATTTTTAAAAACGTAACACACGCAAAAAACCAGCCCTCCAAAAAGTTCGGTTTTCCACACATTCACGTGTCCAATTAATATCTCTTGTCGGGCTAGCGGGATTTGAACCCACGACCCCTTGACCCCCAGTCAAGTGCGCTACCAAGCTGCGCTATAGCCCGTTGCTACCGACGTTCAATCGGTAACGACCCAAGTATAGGTCAGGGCCTATTCGAAGATCTGGATTCTAAATCTGGATGAGCTCGAAGGCCGTAATCATTCTTGATTGGGTCCAGAAAGAGATCTGGTTCTTTGGGAGACCGGAAAGTAAACAACAAGAAAGCAACAATCAACCCCAGTAAGAAAAGTGCAGCCATGACAACGGTCCCCGTGCTCGGCGCAAGTTGTTCAAGCAACAAGACAAAGATTGACTGGGCTATGGCTATGCAGACAAAGAAGATGCTTATGTCGAGCCAAAGGATATTGAGTTTGGTAAACCACTTGTAAACAAATACGAGTCCAATCATGCTCACCGGTATCGAATACAGGGAAACCGTAGCTGCTGGAATAAAGGATAGGTACTGGTATCCGCCGAGTGAAAAGAGCACTACTTGCAGCAGTAGTACTGGCCAGACTGCAATCTTGATGTGCTCCCAATAGCTCTCATTGACAGCACTAAAAAATGCTATAAATCGGTTGTGTTTGGTCCAATCAAAGAGAAAATGAAGAACACTTCCAATTAGTCCAAGTGGCACGATCATGAACAGGGAAACGAGAACCACGCCATTCATAGTCATTGGTTATCCCCCGCTCTAGTTTTTACCAGGCCAAAAAACCTTAGGCACCGAAAAGCCTAACGCTTACGCTTTTCCCTAACCCGCATCGAGATTTCAATCGGGGTTCCCTCAAAGCCAAAGCTTTCGCGAAGTCTTCGCATGATGAACCTTCTATATTGCGGATCCAAGAAGCCGGTTGTGAAGAGAATGAACTTAGGTGGCCTAGTAGAGGCTTGGGTTGCAAACAGAATCCTTGGCTGCTTGCCTCCCCGCACTGGGTGAGGAAACTCCATGGCCAGCTCTTGAATAAAGGTATTGAGCTTGCCGGTAGGGATACGAAGGTCCCAGCTGTGAAGGGCTACCTCCAAAGAAGGAACAAGCTTCTCTAGATGACGGCCAGTAAGGGCCGAAATGTTTACCCTTGGAGCCCAAGAGACATGAGATAGGTTCTGCTCAATCTCTCGCTCCAGGTACTTTCTTCTCTCGTCGTCCATCTGGTCCCACTTGTTGAAAGCAAGTACCAATGCACGGCCTGACTCTAGGGCAAGATCAACAATTCGTATGTCGCCATCGCTTAGCGGCTCTGTAACATCAAATAAAACAACTGCAACTTCAGCTCGCTCAAGCGCGGCAGCTGTGCGAAGAGATGCGTAGAAGTCTGCTCCTTGAGCCAGCTTGATTCTTCTTCTGATACCTGCGGTATCAACAAATCTCCAGGTCTTGCCGCCAAGCTCAACTTGTTCGTCGATTGGGTCGCGGGTAGTTCCAGCTATTTCGCTAACTACTGCTCGAACCTTGCCCACTGCTTTGT